>JAEEGL016481410.1_pt1 | contig 18051 bp, 16 predicted proteins | sample 9134231 | NCBI WGS metagenome assembly JAEEGL01 (sample SAMN16246548, study PRJNA631951) | gut metagenome | biome: gut microbiome; feature: rumen; material: fiber-attached | host: Bos | place: Iran: Karaj | collected 2018-10 | reverse complement strand
TGCCCTTGCCCTTGAAGGCGTCCTCGATGGCCATCACCAGCTCGGCGGTGTCGAGGGAGTCGGCTTGGAGGTCGTCGATGAAGTTGGCCTCGAGGGTGACTTCGTTGTCGTTGCGGTGGAGGCTCTGGGCGACGAGCTCCTTGACTTTATCTTCCAAGGTCATGGTGTTGTTTGCTCCGTGTTTTGGGGTGGACAGGGGCTGGAAAGGGGGAGGGGGCTACATCATCATGCCGCCGTTGACGGCGATGACCTGGCCGGTGACGTAGGCGGAGTCGTCGCCGACGAGGAAGGCGACGACGCGGGCGATGTCGTCGCCGGTGCCCATGCGCTTGAGCGGGACCAGCGAGAGCATCTGCGCGCGGGTGGCCTCGGGGAGGGCGTCGGTCATGGCGGACTGGATGAAGCCGGGGGCGACGGCGTTGGCGCGGATGCCGCGCGCGGCGTACTCCTTGGCGACGGACTTGGTGAAGGCGATGAGGCCGCCCTTGCTGGCGGCGTAGTTGCACTGGCCGGCCTGTCCGATCTGGCCGACGATGGAGGCGATGTTGACGATGGCGCCGGAGCGCTGGCGGACCATGGGCTGGATGGCCGCCTTGGTCATGAGGTAGGCGCCCTTGAGGTTGACGTTGAGCACGGCGTCCCAGTCGGCCTCGCTCATGCGAAGGAGGAGCATGTCCTTGGTGATGCCGGCGTTGTTGACGAGGATGTCGATGCGGCCGAGCGTCTCGACCGCCTTGGCGACGGCGGCCTCGGCGCTGGCGCCGTCGGCGACGTTGGCGGCGATGGCGACGGCGCGGCGGCCGAGGGCCTCCACGGCCGCGACGGTCTCGGCGCACCACTCGGCCTGGAGATCGGCGACGGCGATGTCGGCGCCGCGGGAGGCGAGCATTTCGCAGATGGCGCGGCCAATGCCGCGGGCGCCGCCCGTGACGAGCGCGATTTTGCCTTCTAGAGACTGTGACATGTCGGTGGTATCTCCTTCGCGGGCGGTAGCTTCCGCGCGCGGATTGGCGGGCAGTATACCACAACGGGCTCGCGTGGCAAGCCTTTCTCGCGTATTCGGTCCGTCTTGGGGGGGGCCATGCTGAATTCTCGCTTTCCGATGAAACCCTTATGGTCCGCCCCCCTCTGAGAGGGGGGATGCCCCCGAGGGGCAGGGGGAGTATTCCGTGCAGAGCCAAAAAACGTCGGCACGAAGTACTCCCCCCGGCGCGTCGCGCCACCCCCCCCTCGGCCGGGGGCGGGGCAAGGGAGGCGCTCTGCGCCACCCCCCTCCCGGAGGGGGGCAATCTGCTTGTCTTTCGGAATTCAGCGGAAAATCAGCACCACACCCAAGTCGGACCGAATATCTTTCTCGCGGCGCGCCCGTGGGGCATCGGCGCGCGCCGCAGGTTCCCCCGGCGCGGCGTTTCCGGTATACTACCGCCGAACCGGCCGAAGCGGCATCCGGCTTCGCATGAAATCCTCCCGAACCATCCTCCTTTTCACCCCAACGCCGGCAGGCGCCGGCCTCGCCGGAAGGCTCCGCGACGCGCGGGCGCCGCTCGTCTGCGCCGCCACCATCGACCAGGCGCGCGAGGCCGTCGAACGCCTCGCGCCGTTCCTCCTCGTCCTCGATCTCGACGCCCTCGGCGACTCGGTGCGCGAACTCCTCGGCGCGCTTCGCGGCTGCGATCCGGCGCCGCTCGTCTTCCTCACGGGCTCCGAGGCCGCAGAGCCCCTCGCCATCCCCCTCCTCGATTCCGGAGACGCCATCGCCTTCTTCGAGGATCCCGCCGACATCGCATCCCTCGACACGCTCCTTGCGACTGCCGCCGAAATCGCGCCCCGCATCGACTTCAACGCGCTCGCCGAGCCATTCCAGCCGTCCGGGCGGGCAGGGGAGGGCGGGAAGAGCCCCCCCACCTCCGATTCCGAGCGCTACCAGCTTCTGGAACTTCTCGGCGCGGGTGCCGCCGGCGTGGTCTGGAAGGCGCGCGACCACATGCTCGACCTCGACGTGGCCATCAAGATCCTCCGCGACGACCTCTCGCACGACGAAGACGCCGTGCGCGCGATGAAGGCCGAGGCGCGCATCGCGATGGAGCTCTCGCAGTCGAACATCGTCCGCCTCTACAACCTCATCCGGTTCGAGGGCCGCACGAGCCTCGTCATGGAGTACATCGACGGCTCCTCCCTGGAGACGCTGCTCGGACGCTGCGGGCGCTTCGACCCGGACTTCGTCCTCGGCGTCGTCGATTCCTGCGCGGCCGGACTCGACTACGCGCACCGCCACGGCGTCCTGCACCGCGACCTCAAACCGGCCAACCTCCTGCTCACGACACGCGACACGATCAAGATCATCGACTTCGGGGTCGCCGGAATGCTCGGCAAGGGGATTTCCGACGAAATCGTCGGCACGCCCGTCTACATGGCCCCCGAACAGCTGCTCGGCACCCCCCTCGGACCGTCCACCGACCTGTACTCGCTCGCCATCGTGGCCTACCAGCTGCTCACCGGCGCGGTGCCCGCCGAGCCGGCCCCCTTCGATCCCGCCCACCCCGAGGCATACGTCCACGGGCCGCTCGTCAACGTTTCGGATGCCGTCCGCTTCGTCCTGGAGCGCGCCACCTCCCCGCGGCCCGAGGATCGCCACCGGACGATCGCCGAATTCGCCCGGGCATTCCGCGCGGCCCTCCGGCCCGCCGCTCTCATCCACCCATGAACGACCCTCTTCGCCGCATCCCCGTCTGGTTCCGCCGCGCGCTCTTTTTCGCGGCGCTCGGCGGCATCGCCTTCGTATCGCTCTGGTCGCATGACAACCTCGAGGAACACGTCTCGAAGGAAGTGCAGAGCAAAGACTACGTCATCCACCTTGCCTGCTACGCCCTTCTCGCCGCATGCGGTCTCTGGGCCTGGGCCCGGCGATCCATGCCATGGCGCAGCCGCGCCGTCGTCGCCATCTTCTGCTTTCTCTACGGGGCGCTCATGGAGGTGCTGCAGCTCCTGCCCGTCGTCGGGCGCTCCTGCTCCCTCCTGGACATCCGCCAGAACGCCATCGGCGCCCTTCTCGGCGCCATCGCACTCCCGCGATTTCTCTGGCCAGAGAGTGTGCGAGAGTCCAAAGCCCCAAGTGCGAAGTCCCAAGTCCGAAATCCGAAACCTGGAATCTGAAATCGGAAGTCCGGCAGGGACGACCTTCGGGCGGCCCGCCCAAAAGACACAATCGGCAATCTCTCGCCATGGAACGTTGGAAAACATCGCTGCTCCGGTCCGGCGCCGCCCTTCGCGCGGCCGCGCGGAAATTCGATTTCCCCGAGGAGGCGGTCCGCCGCCTCGAATCCGTGTTCCCGCTGTGCGTCTCGCCGCACTACCTCTCGCTGATCCGCGAGAAGGGCGACCCGATCTGGCTGCAATGCATCCCGGACCTGCGCGAGCTGGAGGGCTCTCCGGCGCTCCTCGACGACCCCCTTGGCGAGGAAACGCACGTCATCGGCCCCGGTGTCGTGAAGCGCTACCCCGACCGCTGCATGCTCTTCGTCTCCAACGACTGCGCGATGCACTGCCGCTTCTGCACGCGCAAGCGCCTCTTCCGCCACGCCACGCCCGTCTCGGAACTCGACCTCGACGCCGCCATCGACACCATCCGGCGCCACCCCGAAATCCGCGACGTGCTCGTCTCCGGCGGCGACCCGCTTCTCCTCGACGACGATCGACTCGACGACATCCTCGCGCGCCTCCGCGCCATTCCGCATGTCGAGATCATCCGCATCGGGACGCGCGCCCCCTGCGCGCTTCCCGAGCGCGTCACCCCGCGCCTCGCGCGCATGCTCCGGCGCCACGCGCCGCTCTTCGTCAACGTCCACTTCAACCACCCGCGCGAGCTCGCGCCGGAGGCGGTGCGCGCCCTCGGCCGGCTCGCCGACGCCGGCATTCCGCTCGGCAGCCAGACCGTGCTTCTCCGCGGCGTCAACGACGACCCCGACACGCTGCGCGAACTCTTCACGGGGCTCCTCAAGGCGCGCGTCCGCCCGTACTACCTCTTCCAGTGCGACCTCGTGTACGGCACGGAGCATTTCCGCGTACCCATCGATCGCGGGCTGGACATCATGCGCGCCCTTCGCTGCCATGTGAGCGGCCTCGCGATCCCGCACTACGTGGTCGATCTGCCCCGCGGCAAGGGCAAAGTGCCGCTTTCGCCGAACTACCTCGTCCGGCGCGACGGCTCGATGTGGACGTTCCGCAACTACCTCGGCGAACGCTGCGAGTACCCCGACGTCGAACTCCAGGGCGCGGACTTCTCCATCCGGTGCGACTATCCCGGCGGAAACATCTCGGTGCTCGGGATCGACGAAAAGGCCGGCCTCGTGTGCCTCGCCCCCGACATGCGCGATTCGTCGGACCGCTGGTTCCAATGGGACTTCACCGTTTCCGGCGCCGCCGGGCGGACGCTCCGCTTCCAGTTCCCGAATGGATGGACCTGCCTCTCGACGCTCGGCCCGGCCATCTCCCGCGACGGCGGCCGGACCTGGGCGTGGCTGCATCCCGACGGCTCCCGCCACGAGCCCGGCAACGCCTTCGACTATGCGTTCCGCCCCGACGAGAACGAGACGCGCTTCGCCAAGTCGTTCCCCTACGTGCAGCGCGACTGGGACGCCTTCACGGCCCGCTGGCGCGACGGCGGCGACGTGCGGTTCGGCGTCCTCTGCCCGTCGCAGAGCGGCCGCCGCGACACCGAGCTCCTGCGCGTGCCCTGCCGCGGCGAGGCGTCGTGGCTCTTCGTCGCCGTGGCGCGCCAGCATGCGTGCGAGACCACGGGCGATTCCGTTCTGGAGGGAGTGGTGGAGGAACTTCTCTCCGGCTCGCCGGAGGGCGAATGGATTCGCGACAGCGCCGAGTGCGTGTTCGTCCCCTTCATGGACAAGGACGGCGTGGAGGACGGAGACCAGGGAAAGAACCGCATCCCGCACGACCACAACCGCGACTACCTTGCCGGGCTCTACACGTCCGTGCGGGCGCTGAAGGCGCTCGTGGAGGCGGAATCGCGCGGACGGCGCCTCGTCTTTCTCGATCTGCATTCGCCGTACATCCGCAGCGTCTCCAAATCGCAGGAACACGACCATGCGTACAGCTTCGGCTGTCCCGATCCGGAGCAGGACGCGCACTGGAACGAATTCCGTCGGAACTGGGCCGAGGCGCAGCGGGGTGGGGCGCTTGTCTACGGCGGCGCGTTCGACGTTCCGGCGGGGGTGGGGCACGACCGGAACCTTGCGAAAGACCGCGAGCGCGGCCTGGTCGGCGCCCGTGCGTGGGCGCAGTCGCTGCCGGGCTGCTTCCTCGCGACGACGTGCGAATTTGGCTACTCGCTCTGCGGCGGTGTCTTTTCGTACGAGGCCGGCCGCGAACTCGGCCGCTCCCTGTTCCGGGCCGTCGTGCGAACGATGCGCGCCCATCCCGCGTAGGCGGTAGGGCGGCCCTACCGCGCGTTTCCCGAAGAACTACGAAACGACAACGGGGATTTGGCCAACCAACGATCGTCATTCGGCGGCGGACAACGGTTTGTCACCCGCCCGATTTGTGCGTTTGCAACAAACCCCAGCCCCATGCTACGCTCTAACATAATCGCGAAACTGCAACGTTGAGTGGCCCAGCATCCATGAAAAAGCCCCACGTCCCATCGCCGTCTTCGAGATCCGTTCTTCTTGCGACGGTCGGCACCTCGCCCGCCGTTCTCACCGAAACCGTCTGGGCGCTTGCCCATCCCCCGGGGGAGGGCGCCGAACGCGTCGTGCCTGATGAGGTGGTCGTCCTCACGACCCTTCGCGGGAAACTGGCCATTGAGGAGCAGCTTCTCGGCACGGCTGGCGCATGGTCACGCCTTGTCGCCGCCTTGGAGCGCGAGGGCATCGACGTCGCGAACAAGCTTGCGTTCGGCGAGGCGTCGATCCGGCTCCTCGACCACGGCAAGGAGTATCTGGACGACATCCGGACGTCCGAGGAGAACGAGTCGGTCGCGGACCTCTTTCTCCGCGAAATCCGCAGCTTCACCGAGGACCCGCAAACGCGGCTCTACGCCTCCATCGCCGGCGGGCGCAAGACGATGGGGGCGCTCCTTCTCTCGTGCATGAGCCTGCTCGGGCGCGACGGGGACCATGTCCTCCACATCCTCGTGAACGAGCCATTCGATTCGCGCCTTGATCCGCCGTTCTACTTCCCGGAACCGAAGGCGAAGCATGTCTTCGTCGATCCGGAGACGAAGAAGGTGAAGACACTTCGTTCGAAGGACGCCCGCCTCGACCTCATCGACCTGCCGTTCGTCAAAATGCGCGGCTGGTATCAGGACAAGTTCAAGGAACTGCCGCCCCGCTACAGCGCCCTCGTCCGCGCGGCGCAGTCCTCCGGCCCGGCGGCAACGCCGATGCGACCCATGCTGCGGTTCGACTTTGAGGAGGGGCGTCTATTTGCCGACGACACTCCGGTGAGGCTTTCGCCGGTGGAGTTCATGACGCTTTCCGTGGATGTTCTTCTTGGCCCCGGCGATCTCGGAGCGACACTCGTTGCCATTCGGTCTCGCGCGGACGGCGACTTCGGCTGGCTGGGGGACTTCGCCGCCGGCACGGCGGCGGGTACGAAATTCTCACGTGCCGCCGATGTGCCGGACGATCTCCGCCGTGCCCGTTCCTCCCTGCGCGGGCATCTCGCCAAATGCCCGGCATTGAAACCATTCGTCAGCGAACTGGTGCCACGCGGACATGCCCGCGGCACCTGGCCTGAGGCGCGGATGTCCGCGGACATCGCGCAACTGAAGGGCAAGACCGGACTCTGATAGACTGGCCCCATGCACGGCAAACCAGCCATCCTCCTCGGCAACACGTTCCCCTTCGCGCTGCTGCGGCGCGACGCCAATGTCCGCACAATGACGATTGACGAGCTCCGCGCCGCGCTTGCGGACGCGGAGGTCGTCTCCTTCTGGGGACACGAGAACACCCGTGCCGCCGCGGAGACGCTCCTCGGAGGCATCTCGCTTCGCCCTGCGACCGAGCGCCCGGCGCTCACGCTCTTGCCCGACGGACTCCCTTCTCTGAACGGCCGCGTTTTCCGCATCTGCTATGTTCTCGCCCCGGACTACCGCCCCGGCTACCGCCCGGCGATTACCGAGGAACCCCAACCCTCCGACATTCTCGGCTGGCATGCGCTCCGCATCGACTGGCTCTGAACCACAACCCACACACACCCGAAAGGGCATCACGCACATGAACGAAAACACCTACTGGCAACGCAAGATCGCCGCCTTCCTACATGACCCGCCTGAAAAGGCTCTGGACATCGCGCACCACGAGGCGGTGGCGGCCTCCCACCAGACCGCAGCAGGGAAGCTTTCCACCAATGAGGAGGAACGCCGCCCACTGTTGGATTCCGTCAAGCCCTGTGACGTCTTCGACGCCGCCATCGAACGCTTCGGGCTCCCCAAAGGCAAGTGTTCCCATGATTTTGCCGACGATCCACGCTTCATCCATCCGCTCTCGGGGGAGGCGTTCGCGTTTCCTGCCGGCTTCGGTGACCGCAAAGGGGAAGTCGCCGACATTCTCGGCACCGCCGCCCAATACACGGGAACGGACGATCCGCATTCCATCTTCTTCCTTCTCTGGCGCCGCTGGCAGGAGAATGCCGCCTCGTCCCGCCGGGAGGGGCGTGCGAACGATGCCGCCGCAACGGCCTTCCTTCCAGCCGATTCCCGCATTCCCGACCATTCCATCTGGTCCCACATGGCCATGACCTCCGCCTTCGTCGATTGCGTCCGCCCGGGAGGCAAGGGCGACATGGAACTCCTCCTTTTCCAGTTCGGCCCTGTGCAGGACTTCATCGCCGCCGCCCGCACCAAGCGCGACCTGTGGAGTGGTTCCTATCTTCTCTCGTGGCTGGCCGCCCATGCCCTCAAGGCCGTGACGGATGAAACTGGCCCCGATTCCATCGTCTTCCCCTCCCTTCGCGGCAACGGTATCTTCGACGCCCTTCACATCCGCGAGTTCTACAATGCCCGCTTCGCCGATGGGGGCCACGGCGAGGCGGTCTCCATGTGGGAGCGGATCATGCGGGAAAAAGGCAACGGTCTTGCGTCGTGGCTTCTCACCCCGTCGCTGCCGAACCGATTTCTCGCCGTCGTTCCTCGCGGACGGGGCGAGGAGTTGGCGCGGAAGGCGGATTCCGCCCTGCGCTCCGAACTCGCCTCCATTGGCGACGCCGTGTGGTCCTGGCTCGCCACGCAGGGAGGAAAGGCTGACTGGCGCCAGCGGTTCGAATCGCAGCTTGCCGCCTTTCCAGAAGTGACCTGGGCCGTACAGCCGTGGCTGTCCCGGCAGGACATTCTCGCCGAAGCAAAGACATGGAACCTTCCCGGCCTGGAATGCGTTGAAACCACACTCCGGTTTGCCGAACAAGCGATTCCTGTCGAAGATCGCGATACACGCTACTATTCGACGGACCTCTCCACGCTGTCTTCCGACGGAATCTTCTGGTCGCTCCACGTCGAGCTGCTGGAAGCGAAGCTCGCCGCCCGCCGCAACACCCGCGATTTCGCCGCGTGGTCCGGCGCCACAGCCCCCAAGGATTCACTGACGGGCAAGGAGGAGTGCATCGGCGATGAAGCCTTTTACAAGAACCTTCGAGCAAATGCCAATACGAAGCGCTTCTTCCCCAAGTCGCACGTATATGGCGCGCCCATGCTCGTCAAGCGCCTCTGGTGCGCCCCGGAACTCGGCATTTCCTATCTCCCGGACCACATCGAAGTCAAGGATGGCCGTGTCGCCAAGGAACTTCGCGGCATCTCGCCCGACGAACTGGCCGAGGCCTTCGATGATCCCTACATCGCCGTCCTCGCCATGGACGGCGATGAAATGGGCAAATGGCTTTCCGGTGAAAATCTCGGCAATCTGGTTGGGCATCTGTCGCCAAAGGCCCGTGATTACATCGCCTCCCTTCCCGGAGGTGGAAACCTTCCGCGTCTCCTCACGCCGTCCTACCACCAGCAGTTCAGCGAGGCGCTGTCCAACTTCGCGATCCACGAAGCCGGTAGCGTGGTCGAAGGTTTCGGCGGCACGCTTGTCTATGCCGGTGGCGATGACGTCCTGGCCATCCTTCCCGCCAGGAACGCCACCGCTTGTGCCGAGGCGCTGCGCAACGCGTTCCGGCAGGATTTCGATGCCGAACACGGTCGGCTTCTTCCCGGCTCCAGGGCCGATGTTTCCTGTGGCATCGCCGTCGCACACGTCAAGTCGCCTCTCCAGGGCACCGTCGCGGAGGCGCGTCGCCAGGAGTCGATCGCCAAGACGAAATACGGACGCGGCGCGTTCGCCGTAGCCGTTCTCAAGCGATCCGGCGAAATCCTCGAATGGGGCGGCAAGTGGACCAGCCCCGCCCTGCCTCTGCTGAAAATCCTCGCGGAACAACGGGAGCGCTGGGAGGTCTCCACGGGAGCTGCCGGCCTGTCCGCCCGCTTCCCGTACACCCTCGCCGGTCTTCTCGCGCCGTACGCGCTTACGGGCCCCAACGCCGCAATGCATCCCGTCATTCGCGCGGAGGTGCTGCATGCGCTTGAACGGCAGGGCCACGATCTTCCGGGAGGCCTCGCCACGGCAATATACCAATGGCTCGAAGCCACGGCTGACCACTTGGAAAACTTCATCGCCCCGTTCCTCACGGAAGCCTTCATCGACCGCAACCGCTCCTCGGAGGACTAACCCATGATGCACTCTTTCTCCCTCGAACCCCGTGACGTGCTCTTCTTCCGCGACGCCCGCCCCATGGGCGGCGCCGATGCAGGAAGCGGCGCCCGTCTCCCGCGTCCCGACCAGCTTCACTCCTCTCTTCTCTCCGCCTTTCTCGCCCAGTGGCCCCAGAGGCAGGACTGGGAGGGCGCCAAGCATACCTTCCGGCTTCGGACGGATGAGAACCGGGATAGGACTCATGACCGCAACGAAGATTCGTCCATGCGTTTCGGCGGCCTTCGCGTTGTCGGGCCTTTCGTGGCCGATGCCGCGGGCAACGCCTTCTTTCCCACACCCCTCGACGTGGGCATGCGTCTTGTCCCCCTGCCGGGCGAGACGAATCTTCCCGCACCCCTCTCGATGGGCTTTGTGCCCCGAAGGCGCGAAAAGACAGTCCTTCCCGCCCTCATTCCCACGGCGCTGTACGAGGAGTACCTCGCGGAGAATATGCCGGCCACGAAGGACGTTGTCCTGCCGTTTGCCGCCGAGCGCACCGTCCAGACGGCGATTGACGCCGAGACCGGAACCGCCAAGGATGGACAGTTCTTCCAGGCCGAATACCTGCGCCTTGCGCCAGGAGCGCGTCTGGTCTTCACCGCGTCGTGCATCGTCCATCCCAAAGGAGGTGGCACGGATGTCGATGTCTTTGGCCGTCCCGATGCGCCGGACGTCGTCCAGATCGGCGGACAGGGAGGCCTCGCGGCCCTCGCCCCGACCGGGTTTGCGCTTCCATCCGCCCCCGCCGAGCCCACGCGTTTCGTGCGCTGGACCCTTCTCTCGCCCGCGCTCTTCCACGCTGGCTGGCGTCCCGGCTGGATTGCGGCGGACACGGGCCGCGTCATGCTCAAACGGGGCGACACGACCCGGCGGGAGGGCGAATCCCGCGCCGACTGGCGAAAGCGCCTGTCGTCGATTCCCGACTTCACGACCGCCCGGCTGGTTGCCGCGCGCATCGGCAAGCCCGTTGCCTTCGCGGGGTGGGATGCCATCCAGAAGGGACCAAAGCCGACGCAGCTTGCCGTTCCCGCGGGATCGTGCTACGTCTTCGAGTGCGGTACTCCAGACGAGGCTGCCGCGCTCGCCTCAGCCCTTGCCGCGCCGCGTCCGCATTCCGACCTCTTCGGAGAGAAGGGCTTCGGCATCGGCATCTGCTCATACCTCTCCACTGCGTTCAGCTGAAATCTTCAAATCCCAAATCCAAGGAATCCTCCCATGACAACGAAACTCCTCACACTCTTCACCCGCACTCCACTGCACGTCGGCGCCGGTTCCTCCGTCGGCGCAGTCGACCAGCCCATCATCCGCGAACGTCACACGCGCTTCCCCGTCATCCCCGGCTCGTCCATCAAGGGCGTTCTCGCCGACCTCTTTCTGGACGAGTCGCAAAAGCCGACCGACGCCGGCATTGGCCTCTTCGGAACCACGGAAAAGGCCGGCACCCTTCTCGTCGGCGAGGGCCGCCTTCTCGCGTTCCCCGTTCGCTCCGCCAAGGGATGCTTCGCATACCTTGTTAGTCCGCTTACACTGGAACGCCTGGCCCGGGACATCGATCCGGCCGGCAAGACACACCTTCTCGTTGAGATCGCCAATCTCCGCAGTCAGCTTGGCTCCGGTGCTGATCGAGCTGTGGTTTCTGAAGGTTCGCATCTCCTGTTTGCCGACGCCAGGCACGTCGCCTTCGAGGAATATGTGCTGGATGCGTCGGCGCGCATCACTCCGGGAATCGCCCTCGTGGATGTCCTCGCCGCGCTCTCGTCCGATCCTGCCTGGACGCAGGATTTCGCAAAGCGCCTCGCGGTTGTCTCCGACGAACTCTTCCAGTATTTCGCCGAGAATGCCTGTGAAATCGCGCAGCATGTCAAAATCGACGACCAAACGGGCACAGCCGCTCCGGGAGCGCTCTTCAATCAGGAGAACGTCCCCTCCGAGGCGCTGTTCTACGCGACCGTCGCCACGCGCGAATCCAGCGCCCTTGATACCTTCAGCAAAAAGCTGGAGGATGTTTCCGGTCTTCTTCAACTTGGAGCCGATGCCACCACCGGTCTCGGCTGGTGCTCCGCTGCTCTGAAGGAGGTGAAGTAATGAAAAACCTCGATCAACTCCGCGCCCTCCACGCGCTCAACGCCGCGCCCGGCATCGGCAGGGCCAAGAACGACGGGAAATCCGTAGCCAAGAAGGTTCCTGCGCAAATCGTCCAGAATGGTCTTCTCGGGGCCTTGGCCTTCGCCCTCGATGCCGGTTGCGGCTACCTGGATGTGTTCACGGCCATCTGCGCGCACTTGCGCGATCCCGCGTTCGCCGCACTCGGCGTCCGCGCCGTCTCGCCCGAAGGTCTTCTGCAGGAGCTTGCCGCGGCCGATGCCGACACGCTTCGCGCCATCACCGCCGAGTCCATGGACTACCTCTCCTACCTTCGGCGCTTCGCCACGGGAGACAAGGAATCCGACCAATGACCGAAACCATTTCGACAACCCTTTCCGCCCTTCTGGGTGGCGGAGCCTACCCGGGATGCGAATCCCCGTCGCTGAGGCTCGACAAGTATGTGCGGCTCTTCGGGCAGAACGATGGCGCCCAGAAGAAGCAGGAACTCGCCGCGGTATGTTCGTGCAGACCCTCGCATCCCGCTCACGAGCCGGCCTTCGACGCCCTTCCCGGAGCGGTTCACCTCGTGGCGAAACTGCTCGGGCGCCTGATTGTCAACCAGGCCGGAGGCATTCGCGAAAACGCCGGACTCTGCCTCCATCCGCATTCCGGTTCGCCATTTCTCCCCGGCTCCGCCGTGAAGGGCATCGCGCGCCATGCCGCGTGGTGCGAGTGGAACGAGGCGACGGACGAGGAAGCAAAGGCCCGCCTCGCCGACGACATCTCCCGCATCTTTGGCGAGATGTCGGATTCCGGTCTGGTCGCGTTCCTGCCCGCTTTTCCCATCGACTCCGCGCCTCTTGCCACGGATATCGTGAACAGCCACCATCCAGCCTATTATTCTGGCAGGCAATCTGTTGCCACGGATGACGAGTCGCCGATCCCCGTCTATTTCCCCGTCGTGGAAGCCGGACCGCGATTCCTGTTCACGCTTGCTCCCCTGCGCGGATGCGGCTCCTCCGATCTCGCCCTCGCCCGCGAGTGGCTTCGGACTGCCCTGTCCCGGCATGGTGCAGGAGCGAAAACCGCCGCTGGATACGGGTGGTTCGATGCCGATGAGTCGCTTACGGGCCAATGGCGGAAATCAAGGGCTGATGAGCTGGCGGCCGCCCAGCTTACGGCCAGGAAGGAAGCCTTCTCCAAGGCACTGGAAGCGGCCAAGGCCCTGCCCGAATCGGGTGTCACTCGGCAGATGATCGACGAACTCGCGAAGGGACTCGACGCCATCGGCGATGAATCCTTCCGAAATGACAACATCGCCGCACTCAACGCCCTGCGGAAACGGCTTCCTCCCGAAAACCCACTGGATAAACTGCGCACGCAATGGGAGACCATGACTGAAAAAGCCCGCATCGGCGAAATCAGGGGTTTTCCCCGTGAGAGAAACGAGGAGCGCAAAAAGAACATCGTTCTTCTGCTACGCGAATCCGCCGGTGTCGGCCACGATCTGTGGGCGGTTGTTCGAAGCGGTCAGAAAGGCGATATCGCCAGGGGCTCTGATGCCATCCGCCAGTATTGCGTACAGACACTCAAACTACCCAAAATGCCATGATTACTCTTTTTGACGGCTCTCTTGAATTCATCACTCCGGCCTTTCTCGCCGGAGCCGACCAGTCCCGTGCGGAACTGCGTGTTCCCGCCATTCGCGCCCAGCTCCGCTGGTGGCTTCGCGCGCTTGGAGGGACGTTGGCCGAGGAAACGGCCTTGTTCGGCGGCGTTCACGGCGGAAAGCCCGTGGCCAGTCGCGTCCGAATCCGTGCCGCCATTGCCAAACGAGGACCACAGTGGATTCCGCCCCGCGTAACCCCGAACAGTCCCTCTGCCTACGTCTGGCACTTCGCCAAGGCTTCCGCCAATGGGGCCCGGTGGTCCTCCTCGGGCGTTTTGCCCCCGGGCACCCAATGGCGGCTTCTTGTGACATGGAGCGGCCCGAATGCCGAAACCGTGCCACCCCGCCTGACAGCCTCCCTTCGCGCATTTCTGGCATTGGGTGCCGTGGGACTCCGCGCCGGACGCGGCTTGGGCGCTTTCGATGCCGGTCCGGAATGGCGACAATTGGACGATTCCACACGCGATGCCCTCGCGGCTTCCGGCTTTCTTTTCGAGGAAAAGGGAGAGGTCGCCGATGTGGATGGCGCCGTTTCGCTCATCGGCGGCCTGGTCAAGGGGACGCGCAAGACGCAAGGCTGGATCAATGACATCAAGCACCATACGGAAACGCCGTCCCCGATGGGGTCTTCCAACGACCCCAGGCAGGCAAGCGCCATCCGGTTCCGTCCCGTGAGGACGCCAAACAACCGGCTGCGCATTGTCGTCTACGAAGCGCCCCACGAGCGCGTTCTCGGCTCCCGGTCCCAAAAACAGCCCATTGTCGGGAAGACTCCTTCGCGGATCGTTCTTCCGCCTCCCCGGGATTGAGATTTCAAATGTCAGATTTTCTGTTGTACGTCGAAAGGCCTTTCCATGCCCACCTACAAGCGATTCGAGGAGCTTCCCGCGTGGAATGCGGCGACGGACCTGGCCGTCGCCGTGTTCAAGCTCACGGAGGCGCAGAGCTTCCGCTACAAGGGCGATCTCGTGAACCAGCTCCGCCGCGCCGCGCTCTCCATCGCGAACAACATCGCGGAGGGCTTCGAGCGCGGCTCCACGGCGGAGCTGATCACCTTCCTCTACATCGCGCGCGGCTCCGCCGGCGAAGTGCGCTCCATGCTGCGCTTCGCCGTGCGCCTCGGTGAAATGCCGGACCAGACGGAGCGCATCGAGTCGCTGATCCCGCAGTGCGAGTCCGTCTCGCGCCAGATCCGCGCCTGGCTGGATTCGCTCCAGAATTCCGACATCCAGGGCCAGCGTCATCTCAACGACCACACGCGCCGCGTCTACGAGGAGGACAGGCGCGCGGCGGATTTCGCGCAGCGCCTTGCCGCGTACAACGCCGAAAAGGACCGTCAGCTCCGGGAAGGCATCTTCCGAAAACCCGGCGCCCCGCCGCTGCCCGAGCTGTTCCCCAGAGGCGGAAACACCCCGCAGGACAGGCCCGCATCGGACTCGACATCGAATTCCAAATCTGAGATTTCAAATTCCCAATCCTCCCAATCCCCTGCCTGCCCGCAGTGCGGGCGCCCCATGGTGCGCCGTACCGCTGGCGATGGCAGACCCTTCTGGGGTTGCCCCGCCTACCCGCAGTGCAAGGGAAGCAGGAGAATGTGACATTCCAAATCTCAAATTCCAAATCTCAAATCTGAAATCCAAAATCTGCAATCTCACCCCGCTACCCCAATTTCCCTCGCCATGCACCACCTTCTTCTCGTCTCCGACCAGCCCATGCCCAACTTCCTCCCGGCGCTCGAACCTTCCTTGCGCCCGGACCGCGTGACCCTGGCCGTCTCCGTCCCCATGCGTCCGAAGGCGGACGCCCTGCGCGCCGAGTTCGCCGCCTTGGGCATCCCCGTCGGCGACGACATCCCCATCGGCGATCCGTCGGACATCGCCGCGATCACAAGCTCCTTCGTCGCCTGGATCGATGCCCACGCCGGCGAGGACATCGTCCTCAACCTGACCGGCGGAACCAAGCCCATGTCCATCGCCGCCCAGGAGGCCTTCCGCATGGCCGGCAAGCCCGCGTTCTATGTGGACATCCGCACGGACCGTGCTTCCTTCATAGAGCCCGGCCGCGCTCCGGTCCCCCTCGTCAACCAGCCAACCTTGGGCCAGTTCTTCCGGATCAACGGGACCTCGGTCGAATCCCACGAGACGTCCGTCGCCCTTTCCAACGCGAAGTGGTCCACGCTCGCGGAGACGTTCGCGGCGGACATCGTCCGCTGGCAGGCGCCCCTGGGATATCTCTCGAAACTCGCCTCCGAGGCGGAGCAGGACGGGCGACTCGAATGCGGCCGTCCGCGCGAAGCCGATACCGTCGATCGCTGGGACGAGCTTCTGGAAGAACTCTATGGAAACGAACTGACCCGCTCTCTCGACGGCAAGCTCGCCTTCCGCTCCTCCGATGCCCGCGCATTTTGTCAGGGAATCTGGTTCGAACACCTTGTGTTCTCCCGGCTCCGCGCCCGCCCCTTCGACGGCAAGCGGCTCTGGCGGAACGTGAAACTCCTTGGAGCAGGCGACGAGTCAAATGAGCTCGACGTCGCGGCCCTCTACCGGAACACGCTGTACATCGTCGAGTGCAAGGCGAGGAACATGACGCGCGACGGCGTTGTCGATGCCGCCGTCTACAAGCTCGCGGAACTGGCCCGCCGAAGCGGACTCCGTGCGAAGGGCTTCCTCGCGAGCGCCAGGCCCGTTCGTGACGCCGACAAACGCCGTGCCGCCGCCTACGACATCGAGGTGTTCGACAATCCCGCCATGCTGGATGCGCAGTTCCGGAGATTGTTTCCGGGCGAGTGACAGATACACCCGCCGTTTGCGGACATCCGCAGACATCCGCGAACGCTTCCGGCAGAACGCGGTGTGCCATACTGCCCCGCATGGCCACACTTGTCCTCTCCCACGACCTCCATTCCGTTTCCCTCCACTCCGAGCGCATCCGCATCACCCGCCATGCCACGGAACCAGACGCCCCGCCCGTCTCGCAGGACGTACCGCTCCACGACGTCGACCGCGTCGTCGTGCAGGGCAAGCCGCCCCTCACGATGCATGTTCTCGCGGAACTTCTCGACCGCGGCATTCCGTGCTTCTTCGCCACGTCGCACCACCGCTGGCGCGGTTCGCTGCTGCCCGACAACAACCTCAACGCCGCCCGCCGCATTCGCCAGTACGAGCAGGGAACCGATCCGGCGTTCTCCCTCCGCATCGCGCGGCGGCTCGTCCGTGCCAAGATCCGCAACTCGCGCCGCGTGCTTCAGCGTCTTGCCGCCAACCGTGAGATGACGGGCGACGAAGCCCACATCCACGCCGCCGACGCGCTGGCCTCTTATGCCCGCGAGGCGCTTGTGGCCGATACCGTCGATGTCGCTCGCGGCATCGAGGGCATCGCGGCCGCCATCTATTTCCGCGAACTCGGACGATACTTTCCCGAGGCCATCCCATTCACTACGCGGACGCGGCGCCCGCCGCGCGATCCGGCCAATGCGTTGCTTTCGTTCGGATATTCCCTTCTCTATGGCGAGATGGAATGCGCCATCCGCCTGCATGGACTGAACGCCGCCATCGGGCATCTCCACGCCGACAAGGCCAACACGCCCTCCCTCGCGCTCGACCTCATCGAGCCGCTTCGCGCCCCGGTCGTAGACCTTCTCGTCATGAACATCGTCAACCACCTCATGGTCAAGGCGGATGGGAACTTCGAGGTTTCGGAAGCCGATGGCGGCACGTACCTCAACGCACAGGGGCGCCGATCCTTCCTCATGGCCTACGAGAACGCCATGCTCCGGCGCTTCGTACTGTCCAAGGGACAGCCCCACACCACGCTGCGCCAAGTTCTTGACCAGCAGGTTGCGCTTTACCTTCGCGCCCTTGAGCAGGGGCAGGATTGCGACTTCTTCTTCCTTCCATGAACGATTCGCTTGTCATTGGCCTTGACGCCGACTACGATCCCGCCCAGGAGCCCGTCCACCACATGATCCACCTCGTTGCCTACGACATCTGCGATCCCCGCCGTCTGCGCCATGCCGCGAAACTCTGCGAAGACTACGGAGTCCGGGTGGAGAAAAGCGTGTTCGAGTGCGACTTGGAGGACGGCGTCTTCGCATCGTTCTGGGAGGCCTTGCAGGGGGAGATCGACCCGGACGAGGACAGCCTCGTCGCGTACCGGCTGTGCAAGACCTGCGTGGGGAAGACATTGAGCGCCGGGGCGCTGACGCGACCGGAAAAGCCTCTGGCGTACATTTTCTAGATTCGTCGGAGGCAACGCGAAAACGGGAAAACAGCGGGACTGCCTCCGAAAACCATAATTAATTGCTGTGATGAGAATTCCAAGACGACATGACAACTTCCGCCACAGTTTGGAACGGCATTGATAGAGTCGAGAAGCCAGCTTCCTCCGAAAGGACTTGAAAATCCCTGTTGAAATCAGGCTAAAAAAATCAGTATTCTCCCAAACAACCCAAGAGCCGAAAGGCGATTGAGACGCGAGCGCGGCGGGCGTCATTCTGGCGAGGTCGGCCGCGGCTCCCAAACAACCCAAGAGCCGAAAGGCGATTGAGACGCGGATTTC
>JAEEGL014069390.1_pt1 | contig 18052 bp, 16 predicted proteins | sample 9134231 | NCBI WGS metagenome assembly JAEEGL01 (sample SAMN16246548, study PRJNA631951) | gut metagenome | biome: gut microbiome; feature: rumen; material: fiber-attached | host: Bos | place: Iran: Karaj | collected 2018-10 | reverse complement strand
TTTTAGGATACCGGGAATCTGATCTCGGACATACTCACTCTCTTTTTTGCTCTCATAATACTTAAGCTTAAAAGTCAGTACATCGCCGCTTTGAGTAACATCAAAGTCATTTCCGTAGAACCAGTTTCCAACCAGATAATCAGCATCCTCACAGGTAGAGGGATCATCATTGATGGAGATATTTCTGATAAGAAACTCCAGATTAAGCACCGGATAAAGATCATACGGATCCCCAATATATGTGACCTTAAAGGACGTATCGCGATCCATAGCGTGTGCCCTTACAATGTCCGATAATTGACTAAGGTCAGATGCACTTTCATTCTGCCCATCGTCAGATGCCGCAAATACAATAGTTTTAGGCGAAACAATGGATGAAGTCATTATCATTACAGCTAACAATATATTCGCACAAAACTTTTTAACTGAAAACATAGATACTCCTTAATCTAATAATATGCCCACACTTTTTAAATTATAACATATGATAAAATAGTAATACTATTCTATATCTCAAACAAAAAAAAGGACTGTGAAATAGTCTGAAATAGACTAATCACAATCCTTTATGATCATGAATAATAAATGATAACCGGCATCTTCTCGGGAACCATCTCGTAAATGGTCTTAGCCGCATTGTACGGAAGATTGACACATCCATGGGAACCACTGGTTATCCAGATCTTACCTCCGAAGTTTGATCTCCATGTAGCGTCATGAAGTCCGACACCGGAATTGGTAAGTCTGATCCAGAAATTAACATGAGATTCATATCCATAGGAACCATCCGGCTGGACATCACCGCGAAGAACCTTGTCTTTTTGCTTGTCATAGGTCATGAAGGTACCGTCAGGCGTACGTCTCTCGGGAGTATTTTTACCGGAAACAACGTCAGTCTCAAAGGCAACCTTTCCCTTCTGATATACCCAAAGATGCTGTCTTGTAAGATCAATCTCGATATAATCCTTACCGAAACCGTTATTATTATCGGGAGATGCTGCTTCGGTCATAGAATATACAGGGATCCTGGAAACATTTTCACCGGATGCAAGATCCTCGGCAAGCTGCTTTGCCTCAGCCTCCTGGGAAATACGCCATCCGTAATAACCGGTAGCTCTGACCTCGATATCCGTATCCATATTGGTATGGAACTTATGAGGTACTCCTATAGTGTCAGTGCTGGCACCCAGCTCCTTGACGTACTCAGTAATATGCTCATTCCACTTCTCTTCGTCCTTGGTATATGTATCTCCGGACTTATCAAGCCAGTCAATAAGCACTGTACCATCAAGGGTCTTTGTAGATCCGTCAGGAAACTCATATGTAACAGCATTAGGTATCAGCTCATTAAGCTTGGGAACCTGGTCGTTAAGTGACTTATCATCTGAATAGATCTCCGGATTCTCGTAAAACTCCTCCAGATCTATACTGGTCTTGACACCGTGAATAGCATCGGAAACAGCTGAGATAGCGTCCTTTACCGAGAATTTTGTACCCATAACCTCCGGCTCGATTACGAAATCAGACTCGTCCCATTTTGCATACGCATCAACGGGAGCGATCATGTTTTTCTTATCAAATTCCTTGAAAGACTTAAGTTTTTTCTTAAGCTTTTCCTCGGAAAAAGTAGATTCCAGATCATACTGTGAACCCTTGAAAAGAGTTACGGGCCAAGCAAAAGGATTCTGATCCGTAATGGCTCTGGTAAGTCCGCTATCGGAGTTGTATTTAAAATCAATATCCGAAGAATCAATAGTCTCTGTTTCATCCATACGGAAGCTTATATCTATATGATAATCACTGCTCTTGTTCGCAAAAAAGTTCTCTGCCTCAGCAAGAGTCATACGGCTGACATCATATCCCGCAACTTCGGTATTATCTATGAACTTATCCCAATAAGAATGCACAAAATAAAGGTAAATGCCCAGTATTATCAATATAGATAACAACAGGAAAAATACCAGTATCTTTCTGGAACTCTTTTTGGAAGCACTTTTCTTACCCTTCTTGGCCATGAAAATCAACCTCAATAATATCTCATAGTTACAAAAACGCACCGCCCCAAATTATACCACGAATAATAAAAAAGTCAAATTCATCCGTGGTAATCCTGCAGCGAATGGATCCTTGTATTACCGCCGTTTTTAACCTCATGGATACCCTCAGCAGCAGCCATTCCTGCAGCAACCGTAGTAACATAAGGAATACCTGCCTTAATGGCAGCACGCCTTAAATAACCGTCATCATGCTCCGCTCCTCTTCCAATGGGAGTATTGATGATAAGCTGTACCTCGCCGTTCTTTATGATATCCTCAACATTGGGTCTGCCACCCTCATAGTTTTTCATAACCTTGCGAGCATTGATACCTGCATCGGTTATAACCTGATGTGTCTTACCGGTTGCGTAGATCTCAAAACCGTCCTCTGAAAACTTCTTTGCAAGTTCTCTTGCCATAGGCTTGTCCGCCTCGTTAAGTGAAATAAGAACTGCACCTTCAAGAGGAAGGATACCGCCGGCAGCCTCCTGAGCTTTGAAAAATGCCTCACCGGGAGTCTCAGCAAGACCAAGAACCTCTCCTGTTGATCTCATCTCGGGTCCAAGTATCGGATCAACCTCAGGGAACATAGAGAAGGGGAACACAGATTCCTTAACTCCGTAATACTCAGGTTCCTTATCTGACTTTGATGCAATAAGCCCCGGAACAGGAGATTCCTTGCCTGTTATCGAAGCTGTAATGATCTCAGTAGCTATGGGAACCATGCTTATACCGCAAACCTTAGATACAAGCGGAACCGTACGGGATGCTCTGGGATTAGCCTCAAGAACATAAACCGTATCATCCTCTATAGCATACTGCATGTTCATAAGACCCACAACATTCATTTCAGTTGCGATCTTTGCGGTGTATTCCTCAATAGTCTTAAGATGCTCTGGCTTGATATGCTTGGAAGGAATGATGCAGGCCGAATCTCCCGAATGGATACCAGCAAGCTCAATATGCTCCATAACAGCGGGAACAAATGCGTTTTTACCGTCTGAAATGGCATCTGCCTCACACTCCATGGCATTATGCAAAAATCTATCAATAAGAATGGGACGATCTGGAGTTACTCCGATAGCTGCCTTCATGTACTCTTCCATGCTCTCGTCGTCACGAACGATCTCCATTCCTCTTCCGCCAAGAACGAATGAAGGACGAACCATAACAGGATATCCGATCCTGTTTGCAATCTCTTTGGCTCCTTCTATGTCCGAAGCCATACCTGACTCAGCCATGGGGATTCCAAGTTTCTCCATGATCATACGGAACTGATCCCTGTCCTCAGCCAGATCAATGACCTCTGGAGTGGTTCCAAGAATATTAACACCTTCCTCCTTAAGCTTTGCGGAAAGGTTGAGAGGTGTCTGGCCACCGAACTGCGCGATAACTCCAAGAGGCTTTTCCTTCTTGTAGATCTGAAGTACGTCCTCAAGTGTAAGGGGCTCAAAATAAAGCTTGTCTGAGGTATCGTAATCTGTTGAAACCGTCTCGGGATTGCAGTTTACGATAATAGTCTCAAAGCCCATCTTCTTAAGAGCAAGTGAGGCATGAACGCAGCAATAATCAAACTCGATACCCTGTCCTATACGGTTGGGGCCTCCGCCAAGGATCATTATTTTCTTAGAATTATCCGAAACCGTACTTTCATCCGGCGCATTATATGTTGAATAATAATATGCGCTGCCATCTGTTCCGTAAACGTGAACGCCGTGCCATCCTTCAAAAAGACCAAGTTGTTCACGCTTGGCGCGAACATCATCCTCTGAAATACCAAGAAGTTTAGCAAGATATCTGTCGGAAAATCCGTCCTTTTTAGCACTGATGAGAGCATCGTCCGAAGGAAGGCTTCCCTTGGATGAAGCCATAGCTGTCTCTTCATCGCAAAGAGCCTTTATCTCATCTATAAAGTAACGCTTAACCTTGGTAATATCACAGATCTCATCAACAGTTGCACCCTTTTTAAGAGCCTCATAAATAAGAAAATATCTTTCAGAGGAAGCATCTTTGAGCTGACGCATGATATCTTTAAGATCCATACTCTCAAACTTTTCAACGAGTCCGAGACCGTACCTATCCTTCTCAAGAGATCTGATAGACTTCTGGAATGCCTCCCTGAAGTTCTTTCCGATACTCATGACCTCGCCAACAGCCCTCATCTGTGTACCAAGCTTGTCATCTACGCCATGGAACTTTTCAAAAGCCCAACGAGCAAACTTTACAACTACATAATCACCATTGGGCTCATACTTATCAAGGGTTCCGAACTTTGAATCCTTGAGCTCGGAAAGAGTAAGTCCGGTAGCAAGCTTAGCGGAAACAAGAGCGATAGGGAATCCTGTTGCTTTTGAAGCAAGAGCAGAAGAACGAGACGTACGGGGATTGATCTCAATAACAACAACACGGTCAGAAACCGGATCATGTGCGAACTGTACATTAGTTCCGCCGATAACACCGATATGTTCAACGATCTTGTATGCCTGACGCTGAAGCTCCTTTTGAAGATCTTCGGATATGGTAAGCATGGGTGCGGTACAGAAAGAATCACCTGTATGAACACCAACTGGATCAACGTTCTCGATAAAGCATACAGTTATCATGTTATTGTCCTTATCACGGACAACTTCAAGCTCAAGCTCTTCCCAGCCTAGGATGGACTCCTCAACCAGAACCTGGTGGATCATTGATGCCGCAAGACCTCTGGAGCAAACGGTACGGAGTTCTTCCTTGTTGTAAACAAGGCCGCCGCCGGCACCGCCCATGGTATATGCAGGACGAAGAACAACCGGATATCCAAGTTCATCAGCCTCCTCAAGGGCCTCCTCAACACTGTAGCAAGCCTTTGAACGAGCCATCTTGATACCCAGGGAGTCCATTGTCTTTTTAAACTCTGTCCTGTCCTCTCCGCGCTCAATTGCATCAACCTGAACACCGATAACCTTAACACCGTACTTATCCAAAACCCCGGCCTTATATAGTGCTGAACATAGATTAAGACCCGACTGCCCTCCTAAATTAGGAAGCAAAGCATCTGGTCTTTCTTTTTCAATAACAGCCTCAACACGCTCTACATTGAGGGGTTCAATATAAGTCCTGTCAGCCATCTCCGGATCAGTCATGATGGTTGCAGGATTGGAATTAACAAGTACGATTTCGTACCCTAAAGAACGGAGTGCTTTACAAGCCTGTGTTCCTGAATAATCAAACTCACAAGCCTGTCCGATCACAATAGGACCGGATCCGATAATAAGTACTTTGTGGATATCAGTTCGCTGTGCCATTGGCTCCTCCTAACTATTTGTAAACAATGATCTATTAAAGTGTGGAAACATCAACACTTACGCCATCTTTCCAGATCCGCTCCAGATCATAGAAAAGACGATCCTCTCTTGTAAACAGCTGAACTATTACATCTTCATAGTCCATCAGTATCCATGTAGAATTCCTGTTACCCTCTATAGAACGGGCCAACTGCCCCTGCTTTGTCATCTCTTCATCCACTGCATCCTGCATAGCCAGAAGCTGATTCTGGTTGCCTGCACTTGCTACGATAAAAAAGTCAGCAATAACGGATATTCCGCGGATGTCGATAACCCTTATATCCTCTGCCTTTTTCTCGTCAAGCACATGTACAAGACGTCCCAGGATCTCTTTTAACTTATTTTCATCCATTTTAGATAACTCCTTTAGATTATTTATAGTACTCAAAAGCTTCCTTCGAATCCGGATGTACCGGTTTTCCGCTCACCTCAAGATACTCTATGGTATCCGAAAGTATCATCTTCATAGCCATATCTATGTCAATAAAAGCGGCTTGTCTGATCTCAGACAATCTAGGCGCCTGATCTCTGCCCTTCTCAATATAATCCGCAACAAAAACGATCTTTTCAAGGATCGTCATATCAGCCCGTCCGGTGGTATGCCATCTTATGGCGGAAAGAACCTCTTTATCTACGATATCATACTCATGTACTGCTTCGTACTCACCGGTTATAGCATGTATAAGCCAAGGGGCTTTCTTTTCATTATCAGAAAAAACTATATCGTGCTTTTTACAATATGATATCTGATCATCACTCTTGATATACTTGGTGCAGTCATGCAAAAGACCTGCAAGAGTTGCTGCTCTGTGATCTACTCCGTACCTCATACCCAAAGCACAGGCCGTTTCACTGACACCCAGTGAATGTCTGTATCTCTTTTTGGGAAGACGATCCTTGATCTTTTTGCGAATTGTATCAAGACAATCATCATCATATATAACAGGTCTGTTTTCGTACAAATGATGTTCTTTGATATATCTTGATACACTCTCAGGCAACAGATCCGACACGTCGGAACCACGATTGAGCATCTCTCTTATGGTTGTAGAGGAAATATCCATGACATCAGTTGAAATAACCTGTACGTAGCAGTTATATCGTTTTGCCAGTTCCTCTCCCTTTTTTACCAGGTCACCCGCAACGCTTCCCGGCCTAGCTGCAATAAGAAGCGAGGCCGAAGCTGTGATCCTCTCAGGATATCTCCACTCCGGAAACATATCAACGGAATCCTCACCTATTATAAAGAAAAACTCATGGTAAGGATAGATTTCCTTAAGTTCCTCCAGGGTCTTATATGTATAGCACCGTTCATCCTTTTTGATCTCATAGGAAAAAGGAATAAGCCTGTCATTACAAGCAGCTGCAAGTCTTACCATCTCGTATCGATGATATCTTGTAGCACCCCCATCAATGCTTTTATGAGGCGCCTTTCCGGATGGCATGAGCCAAACCTGATCCAAATGAGCCTCCCTAAGAGCCATAAGTGCAATATGAACATGTCCGTTGTGGATAGGGGCAAAACTGCCGCCAAGGATGCCAATTTTCATTTTACTTCTCCGGAAGCTTGATAATGGGCTTTTTAGCAGGACGATAAAGAATGATCTTACGTCCTATAACACGTACTACTTCGGACTTGGTACGCTCTGCGATAACATCGGCTATTTCATGAGGATCATCCATGCAGTTCTTAAGCACAGAGATCTTGATGAGCTCACGCTTGGCGATGGCCTCCTCAATAGCTCCGATATACTCGGGGGTAATACTGCCCTTGCCGATCCGCAAAATGGAATCCTCCTTATTTGCCAAGGATGACAAGAATGCACGTTGTTTATTTGTCATATAATAATCTCCGATTTACTTGTAATATTCAAATGTGAGTCCGTACATGCGTACAATATCACCTTCTTCGATCCCCATAGACTCAAGCCGGTCATTGATACCGTTTTCTTTGAGGAACCTCTGGAAAAACGCAAATCCTTTTTCGGACTCAAGATTCGTATATCCCAGCATCTTTTCGATCTTGGGACCGAATACTTCATACTCACCGTCGGAATTAACCTCTATCTCGTATGATAAAGCCTCCTGACGGATATTAGAAGTGTCAAATTCACTCTCATAGGTAACGGATGTATCCTTCATCTCCCCAAGTCGCCTTGAGATCTCAAACTTAAGATCATCCACACCCTGTCCGGTTACTGCTGAAATGCAGAAAATGTCAGACTCATCATATCCCAGATCGGACTTAATGCGCTCAAGCAGTTCTTCTCTGCCTTCCTGCATGGCATCCATCTTGTTAAGGACCAGGATCTGAGGTTTTTCAATGATAGAAGCATTGTATTTTTCAAGTTCCTGATTGATAGCCCTGATATCCTCTACCGGATCTCTGCCCTCAACCGAGGCACCGTCCACAAGGTGTACCAGAAGCTTTGTACGCTCGATATGGCGAAGGAACTCATGTCCCAGGCCTATACCCTCAGAAGCGCCTTCTATAAGGCCCGGAATGTCTGCTACAACGTATCCCTGACCATCACCCATATCAACGGCTCCAAGTATGGGAGAAAGAGTTGTAAAGTGATAATTAGCTATCTGAGGCTTGGCATTGGAAATATGGGACAACAACGTAGACTTTCCAACATTAGGAAAACCTACAAGTCCTACATCTGCCAGAACCTTAAGTTCAAGTACAACCTCAAGCTCGATAGCATCCTCACCGGGCTTGGCATACTTGGGTGCCTGCATGGCTGCCGTAGCAAAATGCTGGTTACCAAGTCCACCCTTGCCGCCTGTAAGGACCGTAACACGCTGGTTATCACCGGACATATCAACAATAACCTTGCCGGTCTCTGCATCATGAACAACAGTCCCCTCCGGTACTTTAAGTACGATATCGGAACCGTTTTTACCGTGGCAGTTTCTCTTTCCGCCTTCTTCACCGTTTTCTGCAGCATATTTTCTTTTATGTCTGAAATCGGACAAGTTATTTTTACCCTTGTCTATCTCAAAGATGACGTCGCCGCCTTTTCCGCCGTCCCCGCCATCAGGTCCGCCGTTAGGCACATATTTTTCTCTTCTGAAGCTTACATGCCCGTCGCCTCCGCGCCCCGACTTGATTATGATCCTTGCTCTATCTGCAAACATAGTTAATTCCTTTAAAAAAACACCTGCCATCTATTATAGACAACAGGTGCAAAAATCAATAGATTACTCAGCTACCGGATAAACACTGGCAACCTTGCGATCACGTCCCTTGCGCTCAAAATGAAGCACGCCGTCAACCTTGGCAAAAAGTGTATCATCGCCACCCTTACCAACATTAACACCGGGATGGATACGTGTACCGCGCTGACGGTAAAGGATATTACCTGCCTTTACGAACTGACCGTCTGCACGCTTAGCACCTAAACGCTTTGACTCGGAATCTCTACCGTTCTTGGTAGAACCCATTCCCTTTTTATGAGCGAAGAACTGAAGGTTCATCTGTAACATGGTCTATACCTCCTGAAAATTGATCTTAACGAAATCTTTGTACTCTTCTGCCACTCCGCCAAGCCCAAGCATCATGGAATCCATGAGAAGGGTCGCATCATGGCCGGGAGTCTCATCAAATCTGATGGATATCTCCCCCTTTGCATCATCGGCGTCAACACTCACGGCATCCCTGCAAAAGCTCATAATGGAATTTGCCGTATTTATAACAAGAATACTGACTGCCGAGCAGACGATATCCTCGCCTACACCTGCAAAGCCTGCATGACCGGCACTTTTGAAAAAAGTATATGCCCCGTCACGCTTTTCAACGTCGATATGTATCATCCCTATGCGTTGATCTTGTCGATCTTAACACGGGTGAAGGACTGACGATGACCGTTTTTCTTGTGGAAGCCCTTTTTAGGCTTATACTTGTAAACGATAACCTTGCGTCCACGTCCCTCAGCTACTACTGAAGCCTCAACACTTGCACCTGAAACTGTGGGGGAACCGATCTTGAGCTCATCTCCGCCTACAGCGAGAACCTGGTCAAAAGTAACCTTCTCGCCCTCGGATGCACCAAGCTTTTCAACTTCAAGTACATCACCCTCGGAAACACGATACTGCTTCCCGCCTGTTGCAATGATTGCGTACATAAATACCTCCTAAATAAAACGCCGGTTTTGGTGCCGCTCCCTCATGGAACGTGCTTACATAAACCTCACCGTGCGACAACTACAGTACTTTACCACAAAATTCCGGTCAAGTCAACCAAATAATTCGCCTATTGACGGCGACGTTCTCTGACGTGTCATTTCCAGCATTCCAAGCTTTGTAATATCTAAAACATCCAGCTTGCAGGGATCACCCTCAGCTTCTCTTTTGATCTGCTTTATAAACTGATCACGGCTCTCATCAGACATATTGATAAGATCAACAAGTATGATACCGGATATGTTGCGAAGCCGGATCTGTCTGAATATCTCCCTTGCTGCAATGATATTGGCGTTATAAAAGGACTCGTCGGATTTTTGACCCTTATTATATGAAGCATAATTAATGTCTATTATGGTACATGCCTCCACCGGATCTATAACGATCTCAACTCCGTGCTTTAAATAGATCTGTCTGCTCAGGAGTTTTTCAATACGGCTGCCAATCCTGTGTACCGTCTCCAGCGAAACACTGTCACCGTAAAAAACAAAGGATGTATCATCCTCATCATACAATGACCGGTAAAGTGTCTTTATATCCAATAGCGTCTGCCTGTCATCGGATATTACCCGAAGAGGAAAATTTCCGGATACTTCTCTGGCCCGATCAAGGATACTGCGCTTTTTCAGATCAGGATCATAAAGACACTTGATGTGCATGCTGCTTTCGGAATCCCGGAGCATCTTATCAAGCGTTGTGGTCAACTGAACAACTTCGGCGCAAACTTCATCCAAAGGAACATCTCCTGCGCTGCTCCTGATCAGTATATCAAAACCGGATGTCTCTGAAATTTTAGATAGCTCGCATTTTATGAGATTCCTTTTTTCTTCATCCAGCTTTCTGGAAACAGACACCGTATTGCCCATACTGGAAACAATAGTGTATCTGCCGTAAACCGAAAGTCGGCGACTGATAACAGGAAGCTTGGTACCTCTGGCATCCTTTATAACGGAAACAGGAATAAGATCTCCTGTGTTTACTTTTTCATCAGAATCCCTAACATTCAAAAACGCTCTTTGAGAACTTGTTATTCTGACAAAAGCACCCCCATTAATGAGCTTTTCAACTCGACCGATGTAAATACATCCAAGGATTTCTTCGGTTCCCACCGGATCAATATCAATATCCAAAAGCCGCTCTTCGTCATCAAGAAGATAGGCTACTTTTATCTCTTTTCCCCTGCAAACGGTTTTAATTATGCCAAATGTGTTTTTCTTATCTGTCATAATGAAACAAAACCACCATCCTTATCCTTTTTCAGCAGATCTATACGGTGAATACCAAAAGGAAGGTATTCCCAGTCCTCCTTCCGCCCTGTCAGATACTTCATAAAAAGATCAGGCCTAATGTTTTCTTCGCTTCCGGCAGACAAAAGAAGATATATGCCCATGTCGCCGGTATTGAGTCTGAAATCATTGGTTTCATAGTCCGGTATCAGACTTTGCATCTTCTTTGAATAGTCCTCGTCCAGTTCAAAAAGTCTGAAATCGTATACAAAAGGCTTTAGGTCGATTTCTCTTTCCGACTTTTTGGTCTTTTTTGTTATGAGCATTTTATCTTTTCCGTCAAAACGCTCATTTTTATATGACATAAGAAGGTCTCCATCCAAACCTTCTCCACCCTTAAGATATAAAAAGTAAGAAGCAGCGCCTACACTGGACATGGCATTGCCGTCTTCCTCGGTCAGATATCTGAAAGAGATCACCCTGACGCCATCTGCCATATGAGAATTAAGATCATCCACAGCCTTATTGGGATTGATCTCCTCCTCAAGGTCAATATCCATATATTCACCCTCACTGCTCACACCAACACCGAGAGGCATTGCAAAAGACATATGCTGATGAGGATGAAAACCCTGTGAGTATGAAATTGGAATACCTGAACGCCTGATAGCCTTTTGGAAGTACCGCATCATATCAAGATGACCTACATATCTAAGGACTCCGCCTTTTTCAAACTTTATTCTTGCCTTCAAAGCAGACTCCTCCTCCGTACTTTCTTATACCGCAGCCACTGCAACCCATACGACAATTGGGCGTAACCACCTCTTCTTTGGAACGCTTCCATTCCCTTTCAAGAAATGCTCTCGTGATGCCACAGTCTATAAAATCCCAGGGGAACTTTTCCTCGATAGGACGCTCCCTCATAGTGTAAAAATCAGGATCTACTCCGCATTCTTCAAAAGACTGATCCCAAAGATCCTTATGGAAAAACTCCGTCCAGGCATCAAAGAAACAACCCTTTTCATAGGCCTTTTCTATAACGGCCGCTATTCGTCTGTCTCCCCTGGCAAATACACCCTCCAAAAGAGTCACATCAGGCTCATGATACTGATATGAGATACTCTTGGCATTGTGCTCACTATGCATCCTGTCCTTAACGATATGAGCACGTCTTTTGTACTCAGTTGCCTCTTCCATAGGTGCCCACTGGAAAGGTGTAAAAGGCTTTGGTACAAAAAATGATGTAGATATCGTTACTCTTACACGGCCGTTGCGCTGATCCTTGGGGATCGTATCGTAGTAACACATGGCGATCTCATCAGCCAGGTCAGGAATAGCCGTCATGTCCTCTTCCCGCTCTCCTGGAAGACCAAGCATAAAATACAGCTTCACCTTGGTCCAACCGCCTTTAAAGGCCTCTGTAGCCCCCTGAAGGATATCCGAAACCGTAAGTCCCTTGTTGATCACATCTCTCATCCTCTGAGAGCCTCCCTCAGGAGCAAAGGTGATACTGCTCTTTTTAACATCTGCAACCTTATCCATCACATCCAGAGAAAATGCATCAATACGGAGTGAAGGAAGAGAAATGTTGACCTTTCTTTTGGTACACTCATCGATAAGGAAATCCAAAAGTTCGGGAAGAGCTTCGTAATCACTGGAACTAAGGGAGGAAAGGGATATCTCATCCTGTCCAGTAGCATCAAGCATTGATATTGCGTACTTTTTAAGTACCTCAACATTACGCTGCCTTGTAGGGCGATAAAGCATACCCGCCTGACAGAACCTGCATCCTCTTATACATCCCCTCATGATCTCAAGAACAACCCTGTCCTGTGTAGCCTGAACATATGGAACCAGGGGCTTTTCGGGATATGGTGAATTATCAAGGTCCATCTCCACCTGACGGACAACCGTTGCGGGAACATCGGAGAATTTGGGAACAAAGTCCGAAACAGTACCATCTTCATTGTAAGAAACCTCATACAATGAAGGAACATAAACACCTGGAATATGGGATACTTCACGCAAAAAAGCGGATCTGGAATATGTTCCGGATCTTTTCATAGAACCATAGAGATCAAAAATATGATCATACTCCGTCTCGCCCTCGCCTATAAAGAAAAAGTCAAAGAAATCCGCAATGGGTTCAGGGTTGTATGTGCAGGGACCACCTCCGCATACTATTGGATCATCCTCACCTCTATCCGTGGCATGAAAAGGGATCCTCGCAAGATCAAGTACCTGCAGGACATTGGTATAACACATCTCATACTGAAGAGTTATACCAAGAAAATCAAAGTCCGATATCGGATCCTGACTCTCAAGTGCAAAAAGAGGTATACCCTCATCCTTCATGATCCTGTGAAGATCCGGCCAGGGTGAGTATACTCTCTCGCAATAAAGATCATCCCTGCGATTGAACATCTCGTAAAGGATCTGGATCCCCAGATGAGACATACCGATCTCATATACATCAGGAAAACAAAAAGCGAACCGGATGAGAACGTCATCCGGATCCTTTTTTATCATTCCTATCTCATTACCTATATAGCGGGCAGATTTCTCCACCCGCATAAGTACCTTATCACTAAGTGCCAGTTTACCTGTCATCGTTGAGCAAGCTCCCTTGTAATATCCTCCCATGAAACTTCCTTTTCTGCCATAAGCACCATGAGGTGATAGAGAAAGTCAGCAGTTTCATATACTATCTCATCCGACTGGGTATTTTTGGATGCTATGATGATCTCCGCAGCCTCCTCGCCAACCTTTTTAAGGATCTTGTCCAGACCTTTGTCAAAAAGGTAGTTGGTGTAGGATCCAGACTTAGGATTGGCTTTACGATCAAGTATGACATCGTACACCTTTTCAAGAACCTTAAGTGGATTGCGCTCCACATACTCCTTTTTAACGATCTCATTAAAGAAGCAGTTGGGTGCTCCCGTATGGCAGGCAATTCCGCCTACCTGAGCCACCTTGGCAAGAATGGTATCATAATCGCAATCTGCCGTAAGCGACTTAACATACTGGATATGTCCGCTTGTCATACCCTTGATCCACTGCTCTCCGCGGCTCCTGGAATAGTAAGTCATCTTACCGATACGGATGGTAGTATTAAACGCCTCCTCATCCATGTAAGCCAGCATCAGGACCTTGTCGGTCTGATAATCCTGAACGATAACAGGGATCAGCCCGTCTGCATTGCACTTAAGATCACTCCAGGAAAGCTTAGGCTCAAAGTTATCCATGATGATGCCGCGCTCTGAAAGCGTAGCCTTAAGCTGCATCACATCAAGCTTTTCCGTATTGACAAAGTTGCCGTAGATACCTCTTATCTGGCTTGAACGAAGTTTTTCCGTTATCTCATCAAGATCATACTTGTCCTGGATAAGGATATAAGGTATATCCGTAATATTCTCAAGACCACCAACGATGTCGTTGTTCATTACCAAAAGCTCATGGATCGTCTCAGGTAAAAAGTCACGGGTCTTAAAAAGAAAATCTATAGTCTGGATAGATACAAGGATCTTTTCGGCACCAAAACGGCTTGATGCCTCACGAACAAGATCAACCGTCTCAGGCTTGGAGCCGTTAAGGACAACCTCAATACATCCTGCATAAAGGAATTTTTTAACATCCTCAAGGCGCTTGATATTGCCGCCTGCCGCCGTCTTGATATCAATGCTCCTATTGATCTCCCTGATAGTCAGGATATTCTTTTCATGTTCCTCATCGTCATCCGAAAGATCAAAGCAGATGATCTTATCGATGCCGCTGTCATTATACATGGTAGCAAGCTCAAGAGGATCCATGGACTTTTTCTTGCCCAGAGGATTGGCAACAGCCTCTCCATCCTTGAGATAAATGGTGGCTACCAGATTCTTATGTTCCATTATAAACTGCCTTTCGTAGATAAAACGCCACTGATCCTGGGATCTGTGGTAACTGCAGCCGACAGGCTTCTAGCAAAAGCCTTGAACGCCGCTTCAATAATATGGTGTGTATTTTCGCCATGAATGAGCTTGATATGAAGGTTCATCCTGGCACTGTAGGACAAAGCGTAGAAAAACTCTCTGACTGTCTCAGTCTCAAGATATCCCACACGCTCAGCCGGAAGATCCACGTCAAAAACAAGATAAGGTCTGTCGCAAAGGTCCACCGCACACATGACCAGAGTTTCGTCCATAGGAAGGATGCAACTTCCGTAGCGCGTGATCCCCTCCTTGGTCCCGAGAGCAGCTGCAATTGCCTCTCCCAAAACTATACCGCAGTCCTCTACAGTATGATGGCTGTCACAGGCGATATCACCGTGACATGTAAGATCCAGGTCAAAAAAACCGTGCTTGGAAAAACTGGTAAGCATATGATCAAAAAAGCCTATGCCTGTATCTATCTTGGACTTTCCCGAACCGTCGAGATCCAAAGAAAGTGAGATATCCGTCTCCTTGGTTGTCCTTGTGATCTTAGATTTACGTTCCATGAATCAATCCTTTTCAAATCTTACTTTAATCGAATTCGCGTGAGCAGTCAACATCTCGCTCTCAGCAAACTTGATGATATCATCTTTGACACCTTCAAGCGCTTCCCTCGAATATGATATCACAGATGAGCGCTTAATGAAATCATCAACTGAAAGAGGTGAGAAAAATCTTGCTGTTCCGTTGGTAGGAAGAACATGATTGGGTCCGGCAAAATAATCTCCAAGCGGTTCACTTGAATATGATCCAAGGAAGATAGCTCCTGCATTTTTAACCCTTGTCATATCAGAGAAGGGATCCTTGGTTACGATCTCAAGATGCTCTGAAGCTATATTATTGACAGCATCGATAGCCTCAGTCATATCGGAAGCCAAAAGGATATAGCCATATGAATCAAGGGACTTCTCGATGATCTCACTTCTGGAAAGAGTCTTTAAGAATCCCTCGATCTCCTTTTGAACGTCCTTTGCCAGATCAGGAGATGTAGTAACCAGAATAGCTGATGCCATAGGATCATGCTCAGCCTGTGACAAAAGATCAGCAGCTACATACTTTGCATTGGCAGTATCATCTGCAAGTACAAGGATCTCGCTGGGGCCTGCAATAGAATCAATGGCAACAGATCCGAAAACAGCTTTTTTGGCAAGAGCAACAAAGATATTGCCGGGACCTACGATCTTGTCCACCTTGGGAATACAGGTAGTTCCGTATGCCAAAGCCGCTATAGCCTGAGCACCGCCGGCCTTGTAGATTTTATGAACTCCCGCCTCCCTTGCAGCAACCAGCGTCTGAGCATATACTTCACCTGAAGCATCACAGGGAGTTGTCATAACGATCTCACTTACACCTGCAACTACAGCAGGCATAACATTCATAAGAACTGATGAGGGATAAGCAGCTCTTCCTCCGGGTACGTAAACTCCGGCCTTCTCAAGGGGAGTCACCCTCTGACCAAGGATGATACCGTCCTCTGATGCATCAAACCAACTGTTTTTAAGCTGCTTTTCATGGAAAACACGGATTTTTTCTCTGGCACGTCTTATGATCTCAACCAGCTCGGGATCCACTTTTTTATATGCAGCGTCAATCTCTTCCTCAGTCACAAGGATGCTTTTAGCATCAAGATCAGCACCGTCAAACTTTTTGGTGTATTCGAAAAGTGCTTCATTGCCACGCTCTCTTATGTCCGAAATGATACTTTTAACAACACTCTCCTGCTCATCAAAGCTGGTTGGCGATCTTTTAAGAAGGTTAGTGATGACTGAATCTATACCCTGCTCTTTTAATACTATTGTCTCCATAATTCTCCTATCTGATAGCGTTTTTAAGGTCTGATATCAGACTCATTATCCTCTTGTTCTCCATCCTCATGCTGACCGGGTTAACCACCACTCTCGCAGAAAGATCACAGACCTCCTCAAGAACCTCAAGTCCGTTTTCCCTGAGTGTGGATCCGGTTTCAACAATATCAACGATCACATCCGAAAGCCCGACTATAGGCGAAAGCTCTATAGAACCGTTGAGCTTGATTATCTCGGCTGTAGTGGATTTCTGATCGTAAAAATAGTTTCTGGCAATGAGAGGATACTTTGTAGCAACCCTGATAGGCCGTCTGGAATCAAGGATGGCCTTGGCCGAAGCAGGTCCGCATACACACATCCTGCACTTTCCAAATCCGAGATCCAGAACCTCATAAATATTGCGGCTTTCCTCAAGAACCGTATCCTCACCTACAATTCCAATATCTGCCGCACCGTACTCAACGTAGGTAGGAACATCAGGTCCCTTGGCAAGAAAGAATCGGATCTTTTTTTCTTCATTGACAAAGATAAGCTTACGGCTCTTTTTATCTTTCATCTCTTCACATCCAAAACCGATGGATTCAAAAAGGTCCATGGCCTTATCTGCAAGACGACCCTTACCAAGAGCCACCGTAAGATATCTGTTTTCTGTATTATCGCTCATAAAATCTCCTAAAGAAGTTTTTTTATTTCGTAACCTGAAAGCTCTCCCGAAAGAACCTCTGCCTGCTGTGCATCCTCAGCCAAAACCATAAGGACCTTGCTCTTATAGCGCCTCAAGGTATCTGCCTGTCTTATGGCTTCATCTCTTTTTTCTCTTGTATAGATGATAACCTGCTTTTTATCCTCAAAGGATACATCAATATCCTGCCTCTCAAGAGTGATGAGAAGATGATCAACATCAACCGCAAATCCCAGAGCCGGAAGCTCACGTCCGAAACGTCCCAGCAGATGATCATATCTGCCGCCTTTTACGATGGGCTGTCCACTGTCGTAGGCATATCCTGAAAAGACAATGCCGGTATAATATCTGAAATCACTTACAAGGCCAAGATCGAAGGTTACGTACTCCGATACCTCAAACAAAGTAAGCAGATCATACAGATCGGCAAGATAACAGATAGCATCGGAAACCGGACTGATATCGGAAACCAATTCCAAAAGGTTCCTGAATTCATCAGGTGATCTGTACATATTAGAAAGAAGTGAAAAAGCATCTGCAAGATGTGCGGGTATATCCATTCCCTCCAGATACTCCTCAAGTCCGAAATAGTTCTTATTGGCGATCATTAAGCGGATATCGTCTCTAGTATCCTCGTCAAAAGAAGCAGCATCCATAAGACCGTCAAAAATGGCCGAATGCCCAATGGTGATTCCGAAATCAGACAATCCGCTGGCAATAAGACCACGTACTATCATGGAGATCATCTCAGCATCTGTCTCTATACTCTCCTCACCGATACACTCTCCGCCGATCTGGGTACGCTCATTGAGATTACCTCGAAG
>JAEEGL010096857.1_pt1 | contig 18052 bp, 8 predicted proteins | sample 9134231 | NCBI WGS metagenome assembly JAEEGL01 (sample SAMN16246548, study PRJNA631951) | gut metagenome | biome: gut microbiome; feature: rumen; material: fiber-attached | host: Bos | place: Iran: Karaj | collected 2018-10 | reverse complement strand
GATAGACAAGCTGTACTTCGATCCCGACGGCACCATCCAGGAAGTGAAGAAGACCATGCGTGGCCTCGGTATCAACGAGGCCACCGAGAAGATTGAGATAGACCGCTACAGCAGCGCCAGCAGCGACGTAACGACCGAGCTCATCGACACCGTCAACACCTTCCGCAGCTATCAGGCCACCCTGCCTGCCAAGGGTAGCTGGCTCTGCTACAAGGACATTGACTTCAGCTGCCTCACCGATGCCTATTTGCTCGTCAACGTGAAAGCTGCTGACAACACCGAGTTCTGCATCCGCGAAAAGACGGCTACGGGCAAGATCCTTGCACGCATCAAGCTGACCGTAAAACCAGAGGAACCGGCTGGTGCTGCTGCCAATCCCATGATGGCACGCTTCCGCCGTGACCTGCGCAACCAGTGGCTCACGCAGACCGCTGCCCTGGAATACGTTCCCAAGGGCATCACGGATCTTGTCGTCACCAACGAAGGCGATGGCTCCCTCAGTGTGGACTTCGTACGTTTCAAGAACCGTCCGAAATATTTCTCGCCCGTCACTACCCCGTCGGCCAAGCCTGACGATGAAGGATTTATCCGCCGCTGGATGCTCTTAGAGCCCATTGACAAGCCTAATAGCGGTAACACCGTCTTTACAGACACCTATCTGCGCGAGCACTTCAATCGCGAGTACTTCAAGGGACAGCAGACCATCTTGCCGAAGGACGGCCAGAAAGTGACCGCCGTCTTCAAGCAGGAACAGGCTCCTGCAGGCTTTGGCCGGGGAATGCAGCAGCAAGTCGAAGGGCCTCAGGTCAAGACTGTCAAGCAGACACTAACGTGGCACGCCCTTGACAGCGAGAATATGAACGTCAAGCTGTTCCGTTTCGCCGAGAAGTGGGGAACGAAGGTCTATGGTGTCCTCTTCTGGACCGTCACCGTCATCGACTGTCCTGAAAAGATCAAGGACGTCCGTCTGGCCGTCGGCTCCAACTCCGCCTCCATGTGGTGGATTAACGGTGAGGAGACGCTGCTGCTGAGCGGCGACCGTCGAATGGTAAAGGACGACGCCGTCTCTCAGCGTCTGACCCTGAAGAAAGGCCGTAACATCCTGCGTGGCGCCATCATCAACGGTCCGGGCATGAGTGACTTCTGCGTACGCTTCATCGACGAGAAAGGCAACCCTGTAACAAACTATTCCATTACAACTAACAGCAAATAAACTATGAAAAGACTACATAGCATCCTTGCGGCATTGGCACTGGCCTCAGCCGCGAACGCACAGATAGGACAACCCAACATTCACGACCCCTCGACCCTTGCCGAGTGCGACGGTAAGTGGTACACTTTCGGCACCGGTGGCGGTGGCATCATCAGCGACGACGGCTGGTCGTGGCACAGTGGCGCAGAGCGTCCGGGTGGCGGCGCTGCTCCCGATATGATTAAGATTGGCGACCGCTACCTCTGCATCTACGGTGCTACCGGTGGTGGTCTCGGAGGTGGTCATGCCGGCCGTATCCTCACCATGTGGAACAAAACCCTCGACCCGAAGTCGCCCGACTTCAAGTGGTCAGAAGCTGTAGAGGTCTGTGCCTCTGACGGTATGGAGGATCAGGACGCCATCGACCCGGGTATCATGCTCGATCCTACGACCGGTCGTCTGTGGGTCAGCTACGGCACCTACTTCGGCACCATCCGCCTCATCGAGCTCGACCCCGCGACGGGTTTCCGCAAGGCAGGCAACAAGGAGAAGGACATCGCCATCGACTGTGAGGCCTCTGACCTCATCTACCGCAACGGCTGGTATTATCTGCTCGGTACCCACGGCACCTGCTGTGACGGTGTGAACTCCACTTACAACATTGTCGTTGGCCGTTCACGTTCAGTCGAAGGTCCTTATATAGATAATGTGGGGCGCGACATGTACCATGGTGGCGGCAAGATGGTCGTTGCTGCCGGCGACCGCAAGACGGGTGCCGGACACTTCGGGCGCACCATCATCGATGAAGGTGTAGAAGTAGCATCATTCCACTGGGAGGCCGACTTCGACCAGGGTGGCAGCAGCGTTCTCGCTGTTCATCCCCTGCTGTGGAAAAACGACTGGCCCTTTGCCGGTGAGAAGTTTAAGGGAGGTACTTTCGAGATTGAGTCGGAACGTCGCGGTTACGCTTTGGAACTGGCTGTCGACTTTGTCCGCATGAACGTTGCACGTCGTGGCGGCTTTGGTCGTCCACAGGCTAACGCTGAGCCTCCTAAGCCCGTAGCCAACCAGACGCTGGCTGAGGTCAAGGGCACATGGCCCGAGGGTGACATCGCCGTCCGCTGTGGCGATTATATGTTCCGTCCCCACCAGCGCTGGACCATCACACCTGTCAACGAAGCTGGTGGCTATCTTAGCGCTCCCTACTTCAAGATTACCATCGAGGGGACCGACCGTGCCCTGACGGCTACTGCCAACAAGGAGCTGACGACCACGCCGTCGTTCAGCGGTGCCGACGAGCAACTGTGGCGCATTGAGCAGTGCACCGACGGCACCTTCCGCATCATGCCAAAGCGCATCCCCGGTGAGGAGGGCATCAACACCCGCTTCTGCCTCTATAGCATTGCTGACAGCACACCGACACTGGCTGAGTGGGACTTCAAGAGCGACAACTCAAAATGGAATTTCCGCGCACACTAATCCTGTATTAGTCTATCATAACAACAGAACGCCCCGATGGCTCATCCATCGGGGCGTTCTGTTTTCTGGAAACATCTACTCATTAGCGTTTCCTTTATTTAATCATCACCTTACGGGCTGTACCATCAGAGCCGACGACAATGTTCAGACCCCGCTTCAGCTGCTGGCGACGGAGACCAGAGGGGCTATAGACACCCTCGGACTGGGGACGAGCGGCAGGAACATTGGTAATGCCTGTCAGCGTGCTGACATTACGTATGCGACACTCGGCGAGCAGGAACTCCTTCATACCGCCCGACGTGACAGCATTCTTGAACTGAATAATGTACTTGCCAGACTTAGTGACCTCGAAGGGTAGCGTCCGTCGTACGGCGCTGGATATATCGCCAGCATTGTTGCCGTCGATGTCGGGAGCAGCCGTCAGGGTGGCGGTAGTAGCGATAGCACTGCCGCTGCTGTTGAGAATCTTAGCAATATAAGTGGGTGTGCCCTTCCAGGCGGCCATTGCAAAGATGAGTTCGTAGTTGCCCGGCTCCAACGTGAGCGGATAAGCCGAGAGGCGGCCATACTCGGCACTAGTACCACGCCAGTAGAGGGCTTTGCCCTGATAGCCGACAAGGCCAGTGAAGGTGCGCGGGCCTGTGGTGAGATTCTGCGAGGGGTAGTTGCGCACGCTGCTACCATCGGTGGTGCGCCAGCCTACGGGCAGTGAGCCATTGGCAACGTTGGTATAGTCGAGTTCGTAGGCAGCCAGTTTGTCGTAGAACACGGGCTGGATGGTGGCATTGTCGTCGGGCATCGTGAACGTCACCTCTGTCATACCACTTTCCACAGGGATGGTCTTGCCCTGGGTATAGAAGATGGAGTTGACGAGTCGCAGAGCCTTGATACCATAGCCTTCGTCGGGCGTGATGGTGAGATGTACCTCCTGTCCGGCAGCCGCCGAGTCGACATCGGCCACGACGCGACCGTTGTCGGCATCCTTAACCTTGACCTTATACTTAGCCACGGATGTGCCGACGGGCTCGTAGGTCACCTGGTCAATATACATGACGATAGACTTGGTATTCTGGATGATAACCGGGTTGCTGCCCGCCTTCATCGTTGCCGTCACCACCGCCTCGTGCCAGTCGCTCATGGCCACTTTCTCGATGGGGGCTGTCTGTGCCACGCCGTTGACGGTGACCTTCACCTCGCCAGCTTTGTTGCTGTTGCAGTAGCGAATACGGACGTTATAGTCGCCGCCTTCTTCCAGCTTGAGATAGTGGCGCAGAGCACAGTTGATAGAAGCTTGAGTCTCGATATAGCCCATGGCGGCAAAGTCGTTGACCTGCGGAGCCCACCAGCCGGAATTTGTCAGGGCGCAGTTGGCTTCCTTGCGATCCATGTTCTCGGCCTCGATGGTGATGGGGCCACGATAGGGCTCCGGCTGCTTGGGTGTCTCCAGGGCCTCGGCTGGCAGAATGTCAGTCTGACGGTCGGTAGCACTGCCTGTACAGTTGATCTTAACGATAGCGGGACCAAGATGTCTAACTACGATAGTATAGGTACCAGCATCGGCATCGTAAGTCTTTTTGGGTGTACTGGCAGCATGGGCTGTTGCACTCGTCGAGGGCTTTTTCAACGAACAACTGGGCTCTGCGGTCACGCCCGTGATGACGATTGTGTCTGTTTGCTGGGTGAGGGAATCGCTGCGGTAGTTATTCAGGTAGAAGTCGATGTGGTCGACATATTCGCGAATGACAGCACTAGAGAGCTTGCCCAAGGTAAGCTTCATCGAATTGCAAGTGTTATACTGCAGGGGAATATCGGCCGAGGCCAGCTTCTTCTTATTAAGATAGGTATACGGAGTATAAGTAACGAGCTGGTTGCGGTAGCGGTTGACATAGAGATCGCCCGTAGACACCTCAGGATAGAGTTCGTTGAACTCCTTCTGCTTCTTCGACTGCGTACCCCAGCGCGACGAGTAGGCCGACTTATTGACCTTGACGCCAATGGCCTTGGCGGCATCATCGTAGAGTCCCGTCACCATGGGGATGGCACCGTAGCGACCCGACGACTTGAGATACCACAGGTTATCCCCCAAGCGTCCGTTGCCGGGGTTGCCCGGGTCGCTGACCTTGTAGAGTCCGTCGTAGAGGGCGTCGGGCACCTTGAAGTCATCAGTAGTATTATGGACAATGACGGCCTTGGTCTTGGCCACCACCTCCTCGCGAGTGGGGATATACATAGTGCCGTCGATGATGCGGCGCCACATGTCGAGCCAGATGCCCTTGAAGTTGTCGTAGGTGCCCCAGTTGCGACGCGTGTAGCCATCGACGTTCGAGTCTTTGAGATTCTCAAAGTCCTCGGTCCAGATGAGCTCCGGACCGTCCCAGACGGCACCACCGTTGACGCATGTCTGCTCCATGACCGTACCAATACCAGCCGAGCCAGGGTAAGTCCTGCCATGACCCTTTCCTAACAATTTCTCCAGCATGTCGTTATAGCCGCAGTTGTCGTAACGTACGCCGTAGTTCTTCGTCAGACCCGAGATGAAGGGACCGAAGCAACAACTCTCATTATTGTAGAAACTGCTGCAGTGGGTGTACTTATAGAGAAAGACCATGGACTCCGGATATTTCTTACAGGCCTCAAGGAAGCGGGGCTCACTCTTCAGCTGGGCGATGGGGTCGGTGTCGTAGTGGTAGATGCCGCCGCACCAGCTGACGGTAAGAAAGCCGCCATACTTGTGCGACATCTCCACGAGGTTGGCAAAGAGGTTCCAACGGCTCGACTTCGACCACGACGACTCGTCGCCGGCATCGCCGAAAGCCCAGAACTGCTCGGCGTAGTTCCATCCGAGGAAGTTGGGATAGGTCTTGAAGAAGTACTCAAAGGTCTCCAGATCGTTGTCGGGGATGTGGGTCTTACCTCCTGAGGCCGGCTGGCAGGAGAACCACATGCCGTTCTGCTGACACACCGTAGCCCAGGACTTGTAGGTCTTCACGGCATTACGTGGCATGCGGTACATCTTCGTACCAGGACCTTTCGAGTGGTCATCGTCATCTTTCCACGCATCGAACTGACATGACAGCGAGAGGTTCAAACAGACATAAGGTCTGATATCCTTCGGGATGAGGTTTATAATCTTCTGCGGGTCGGCAGAGTTCCACACATCAATGTGGACGAGCCACAACGGATGCTTATTATCAATGGGACGGCGCTGCTGAGCCGTCACGGTCTGTGCTGCCACCAGCAGGAGCAGCACAGTCACCATACGGTAAATACACTTCATAACTATTCTGATTGTTTTTTATTTGTTCATTCAATGACCATGACGAAGCCGCCACGCGCCTTGCATTCGATGGTAGCAGGCAGCTGTGCCAAGGTGCTGATGTTCCAGGGGTCACCGTCGGCATAGAGGGTGGTGCTGTGACTCCCCTTGACAAAATCAAGGGGCACACTGAGCGAGCGAGGACTGTCGGTACCGTTGATACCAGCCACGTACCATGTCTTACCACTGCGACGGGCCAGCACACAACTCTCGCCGGGGTAGCCGCCGACGAAGCGGGTATCATCCCATGCGGCAGGCAGACGGGACAAGAAGTCCTGCACGGCCTTGGGCTGTGCCAGGAAGCTCTCGGGACGGTCGGCCAAGTGCTGCAAGCCACTCTCGAAGAGCACCGTCAACGCCAATTCGTGACCATGACTCGTGATATGGGGATGCTGAGAGTCGCTAAAGGCACAGGGGGTATAGTCCATCGGGCCAATAACGTTGCGAGTAAAGGGTAGCGTGGCATTGTGGCAGGCTGCCTTATCAGTGAATGTCGGCACGTTGTTATACCATTCGGCGCCATAGACACCCTCTGTCGATAGCAGATTGGGATAGGTGCGCTGCCAACCACGGGGTACCGTAGCACCATGGAAATTCACGAGCAGATGGTGACGGGCAGCGCTCTCCATGAGGTCGATGCAATAGTCCATGTTCTTCTGGTTCTCACCGCTGAAAAAGTCTATCTTCACACCAGCAACGCCAATCTTCTCGCACCAGGCGAACTCCTTCTCGCGATCCTCGGGCTTGTTCAGACGGAATTTCGGTGTCGGGGCTCCGTCGACCCAACCCACGCTGGAGTTGTACCAAATCATCGGTTTCACGCCCTGTGACTTGGCGTAGTTGATGGCATCCTCAATAGTCTTTCCATCCTTCATACGGTCCCACTCGGCATCAATCAGCACATAGGGGAGCTTCAGCGTGGCAGCGAGGTCCGTGTATTTCTTGATGATGTTATAGTCGTCCGAGCCGTGGTTGTAAGCCCAGTATACCCATGAGACGACGCCCGGCTTTATCCAGCTGGTATCCTCTAGTTTACAGGGGTCGCTGACGTCGGTCACCAGCGTCGACTCCACGATGTCAGCCAAAGTACCGACGATGACCACACGCCACGGCGAATTGGCCTTGTTCTCGCCTTCATCAGGCACTACGCGGAAGATTTCGCCGTCGTTATAGAGGCTCGACGCGCTCTGTCCCTTCTCGATGTTGGCCTCGGTCAGCAGTGCGAACACGCCGTCACGGGGTTCGAGCAGCACGGGGAAGCTCCAGCGCACGCAGTTGCCGTCGGCATCCTTCGACACCGCACTGAACGACCGCTGTGCCTGCACCTTGTGGGTCGTTGTTAGGGGGTAGAAATTCTCGGCACCGTCAGTCCACTGCATCATCCAGCGCTTCATGCCCACAGGAATGACGTAGGCGGCCTGTTCCTTGACGGGCGACTCGTAGCGGTAGGCCAGGCCGTTGTTATACAGGCGCAGGGTCATCTGTCCCATGCGGTACTCATTGGCCTCGTTCGTACAGTGGCTGCGCTTGCCAGAGAGCATGGTATAGTCGGCCTTCACCTTCTTAGCCTTCATGGCCTTGAGCGGCAATGCGGCCTCAGCCTCCTTCATCTGCAGAACCTGCTGTCCCTGATAGGCGATGACCAACTGCCCATTCTTCACATCGAGCGACAACTTTCCGTTGGGCGACACCATGGGACGGGCCGTCGCGGCACCACAACAGAGCAGCGCCATCACCATCATTGCGTATTTCCTAATATTCATAAATCAACAATACCCTTCTCTGTATTCATTACTTGATAACAATCTTCTTACCAGCCTTGATGTAGATGCCTGGACGCAGTGCATCGGGCTGTGCCAGACGTCCGTCAAGCGAATAGAGCGGAGCCTGGAACGGGCTGTCATTCTTCACGCTACGGATAGCCGTAGCGGCATACGCCTCGTCATTAGAGAGGAATATCTCATCGAACACGACCTTTCCGGCCTGACCGGCGCTGACAATCAGTTTGCCCACCTTCGAAACTTCCAACTTTTTATTATTATATTGGGCGGTCTGCAAGTCGACAGCCATCATCGTGCGGTCTCCGATAGCCTCCTTGAAGGCAATTTCGCTATTCGTCAGGTTGCACAGAATGATTGAGGCATCGGCCGTCTGCTTGCTCTTCAGTTTGATTACGAGATATTTGTAGCCCGACCAGTCGATACCCTCAGTATAAGTCCACGACACCGTACCACTCTTTGCCGATGCCGTCATCGTGCGCGACGTCTGGTTGTAGGTACTTTTTGCGTTGGGCATCACGGCACCCTGAAAGAACAATAAGTGCGTTGGTGTAACGCCCATTTGGGCAAGGGCTGAGAGTGCATAGCGATAGCCCAGCATCCGATAGCCTAAGGCGCTGAAGTGCCAGGGGTCTTCGTTGTTGCCCGGACAGCCCTTGGCACTGATGACATGGCCAGTGGGAATGACTTGAGGTATGCGCGCCACCTGCTCATTATGGCCGGCACAAGCACCGCTCTCCGGGTTTGTTCCTGCACCTTTATACTCCACCTCACCGACGAACAGGGGGACGCTGTCGGCACCAAGGTTAAGGTCCTTCAGCATATCATTATAGATCTTCTTCACCATGCTCGGCCAGTTGGGGTCGCCACAGTTCGTACAACCCTGATGCAGCAGGATACCCTTGATGACACCTTTCTGCTGAGCTATCTTCGCCATCTCGATGATGCGGCCATAAGGATTGCCACCATAGTATTGGTTAGCCAGATTTGTCCACAACTCAGTAGGGTTGTCCTTCATCTTCTGCTTATACTTATCCTTATCGAACATCTCAATAGGACTACCGCCCATAGCGACTGGTATGACACCCACCCTCACTGTCGTGGGCAGGGCAGCTACCATCGTCCGTCCAAAATAATCGGAGGGGCCCAGTTTACCCCAAGGACTAACCAACGGCGGTAACGCCTTATACAAGTTTCCCTTGGTGCGCGACGGACTGGTAAAGTCCGTCGTTGCCAACAATTGGAAACGGGCGTCGACAGTGTTATCTATCGTTTCCCATGGTGCGTTTCCTTCCATATTTGACTGCCCGAAACAGATGTAGAAGTAGAAGTTCGGATCCACGTCGGCCTTCGCTTCTGGGAGCAGGGTGGCCAACAGTACCCCTAACAATAGTGTTTTCTTTTTCATTATACGTTATTTCGTGATTTAGCTACTTCACCATGAAGTCCAGTGCCTGCAGGTCCTCGTCGCGTGCCGATGTACCATACAGAATCTGGTAGCGGCCGGGCTTGACGGAGAGCTCATCCATCTTCTCATCGTAGAACTCGAAGGCCTCGCCATCAAGGGCGATGGTTGCAGTAGCCGTCTGGCCGGCAGGGATGCTCAGTTTCTGGAATCCCTTCAACGACTTGATAGGAGCGCCGGCATCGTCGAGTGCCTTGACATAGACCTGTACCGTCTCCGTACCCTCACGCTTACCCGTGTTCGTCACGGGGATGGTCAGCGTGCAGAAAGGTTTTCCGGATTTGGCTGACTTGGCTGATTTCTTGGAAATCTTTGCCTGCCCCACGCTGAACGTCGTGTACGACAGACCATAGCCGAAGGCATACTGCGGCACGCCCTTGAAGTAGCGGTACGTGCGGTTCTCCATGTTATAGTCGAGGAAGTCGGGCAGGTCGTTGTTCGATCGGTAGAATGTCACAGGCAGCTTGCCGCCGGGGTTATAGTCGCCAAAGAGGACGTCAGCCAGTGCCTTCGCACCACCCTGGCCAGGATACCAAGCCTGGAGCAGAGCATCGTACTGGCCCTCGAGAGCACCATAGGCGATGGCTGAGCCAGAGCAGTTGACGACGATGACAGGACGTCCCGTGGCGTGCATGGCCTTGATGAGGCGCTGCTGGCAAGCCGGCAGTTCGATGGTCTGCTTGTCGCCACCCTCGCCCTCCATACGGGCGGAGATGCCGCCGATGACGATGATGGCGTCAGCCGCCTTCACCTCGTTGGCCAGCGGCGTGTAGTCCACCTGCTTACGCTCGCAGATGTCGCCGCGCAGCATGGCGAAGTTGCCATTGCCACGGCGGTACTCGATGACGACGTCGTAGTCCTTACCCTGCTCGACGGGGAACGACTTGTAGTCGGCGCCACGGCGTCCGAAGCCGAAGCCGCCACGACGGCTACCGCCGCCCTTGTTCTCCTCGACCACCTCGCCATTCACCTTCAGGATATAGCCGTTGTCGGTAGAGAGCGTATACTTCATCTCGCCGGTGAACGTAGCCGTGTATTTACCGCTGATGCGGACAGCAAGGTTGTCGTTGTTGATACCCTCGGCAAAGCCCCAGGCACCGAAGGTCGAGAAGTTCAGCTCGTTGTAGTAGCCGCTCTTGTCGGGGTTCTCGAAGTTGGTGTCCCTGTTGTTCCAGAACTCCACCTGTACACCCTTGCCTTCGTTGAAGTCCTGCAGGTGGTGGATGGTCTCGTAGTCGTCGTTCAACTCGCAGGCCTTATTGTAAATAATCTTCACACCGGGAACGGCAGCCTTGATGCCCTCCAGCAGGGAATGCTTGTGCTCGTCGGTCGGTGTGCCGCCGTAGTTGCCGTTCAGCAGCTCCACATCGGCAGCGTTCGGGCCGACGACAGCCAGCGTCTTGATGCTCTTCGACAGCGGGAGAACGCCCTTGTTTTCGAGCAGCACCATCGACTCACGGGCGGCCTGAGTGGCCAGCTCGTCGTGCTTCTCACAGCTGATGGTCGAGGCCGGGATATTGGCCCAAGGCAGATTCTCTGCAGGGTCAAACATACCCAGTTCGAAGCGGCCCATGAGCGTCTTACGCAGATGGCCGTCGAGGGTAGCCTCATTGATGAGTCCCTTCTCCAGAGCCTCGGTGAGCACCATGAAGACCTTACCACACTCCAGGTCGGTACCGTTGAGCACTGCGTCGACAGAGGCGCTGAGCGGATCCTTGTGGGTCTCGTGCTGTCCCTTGTTATAGAAGTTGTTGATGGCGTCGCAATCAGTCAGTACGATGCCGTCGTAGTCCCACTTGTCACGCAGGATATTGATGAGCAGGCGGTCGCTGGTACAGCAGGGCACGCCCTCAAAGCGGTTGTAGGCACACATCACCTCGCGCACATTGCCCTTCTTGACCAATGCCTTGAAGGCAGGCAGGTAGGTCTCCCAGAGGTCGCGCGGCTTGACGACGGCGTTATACTGATGGCGCAGGGGCTCGGGACCGCTATGCACGGCATAGTGCTTGGCACAGGCATGGGTCTTGAAGTAGTTCGGGTCGTTACCCTGCATACCCAGGACGGTCTGCACGCCGAGAACAGCGTTCAGATAGGGGTCCTCGCCACAAGTCTCCTGTCCACGTCCCCAGCGCGGGTCGCGGAAGATGTTCACATTCGGGCACCAGAACGTCAGCTCAGGGTTGCCGGGATAGTAGGTAGCACCCATCTGCACGTTGAAGACGTTATGGTCGGAGCGGTTCCAGTTGGCGCGCGCCTCATCGCTGACCTGCGAGAAGACGTCGTAGACCAGCTTTGCGCTAAAGGCAGCAGCCAGACCGATGGGCTGCGGATAGACGGTATAGCCGCCCTGGCGCACACCGTGGCAGGCCTCGCTCCACCAGTTGTACGACGGGATGCCGAGACGGTCGATGGAGACGGACTTGTTCATCATCAGTCCCACCTTCTCCTCAGGCGTGAGCAGCGAGATAAGGTTTTCCACACGTTCACGGCGCGAGAGCGACGTGTCCTGGAACGGGTACTTTGTCTGTGCCGTTCCGTCGGTTGCCAGCAGCCACGCGGCTGCGACGAGAATGAGCATTTTTTTCATCATCTGTTATGGTTGTTGTATTGGTTATTGCATAGGACCACCCATGGGCATACCGCCGCCGAACTGTCCGCCGCCACGCGGGAACTGACCACGCGGCATACCCTGCGGACGCTGACCGCCCTGCGGGAACTGACCGCCCATAGGCATCTGGGGCTGTTCCTTGCCAACCGTCAGCAACATGCGAACAAGAGCCCGACGACGCTGTGTCCAGGTTGGGAAGTCGTCGGCACGCAAGGTGTTGACCTTAAAGCCAGGCATCTGCTGCGGCCCTTGGTTCATGAAGTCCAGACGGCTGGTCGTGATGATACAGGGACGCTTGATGGCGCCATCGGCCACGAGACGGTCGCAGATGGCATCGGCACCACCCACCTTGAACCAGCTCTCCATGGTGTCACCCTCGCCCGGCACGAGCTGAATGAAGACCGGCATACCGCCCATCATCGGCATCGGCGCCCGCTGTCCCTGCTGCTGGGGTGTCGGCGACATATACCAGGCCTCCTGACGCTCCAGATCGTAGCCCGTACGTCCGTGCTCAATGTCCTGCTGCGAAGCGAAGTTGAAGGGCGAACGGGGGTTGTCGGCCACGCTACATTTGAAGCCGAGGTCAGGCGACAGATACATATTGCTGGGGTCGGCCACCGGGGTACCGTCAACGATGAAACAGTACCTGAAGGTCTCAAAGAGATACTCCTGAAGCTCTGCCGACCACACGCCGTCGCTGTCGCGCACCATGGCGATGTTGATGGGCAGCATCTCACAATCCAGCTCCACCAGCTTGGCCTCAGGTGCCTTCATGCGGAAGATGATGCTCTTGTCGGTGTATTCCGGCGAGATGACAGGGCGCGGGAAGAGCCGGGCCATGACGCTGGGCGTGAACTGCTGTTCCTGACCGGTGGCGGCAGGAGCGGGCTTACCTTCCTTCATGGCAGCCTCAGCGGCCTTCTTGTTGAAGAGCAGCGGCAGGCTCTTGTAAAGGAAGTACTTGGCGTTCATCCACGTATGGCCGAACTTGTCTGAGGTAAACTCCTTGACGCTGCGAATGCCTTTTTGGTCGAGGAAGGCCATGTAGTCGCGGGCATTGCCATAGAGGAAGTCGTCGGTACCCACGCCGAGCCAAAAGAGGTGAATCTTTTTGTTCGTCTCGGCGGCATTGTCATAGACATTGGGGATATCGGTCGAGGTGAACGAGCTGTAGCTGCAGAGGTACGAGAACTTGTCGAGGTTCGTCAGACCATTGAACAGCGCCTGATTGCCTCCGCGCGAAAAACCGCCGATGGCGCGGTTGTCCGCATTGTTGATAGTGCGGTAGTTCTTCTCGATATAGGGCATCAGGTCGTTGATAAGATCCTGGCTGAAGACATCGCCGCCGAAGCGTGTCTGTGGTGCGCCGTTAGCATCAGGGGAGGGGGCTTTCAGCTTCGACGGATTGCCGTAGGGCAGCACGACAATCATCTCCTTGGCCTGCTTGTCGGCAATGAGGTTGTCGAGGATGTAGTTCACACGCCCCACTTTGTAGTAGACCTCCTCGGTGTCGGTCGTACCGCTGATGAGGTAGAACACAGGATACTTCTTCTGCTCTGCTCCCATGTTGAAGCCCTGTCCCATCGCGTTGTAGCTGGGCGGCAGGTAGACGATGGCGTTATTGGTGGCGCCAAGGCTCTTCGAGTAGTAGTGGATGTACTCGATGCGACCGTGGGGCACAGGCCGTATGTCGTGCGGTAGGCTGCCGTCGGCGCTCTTGATCTCGAGCAGGCTGTTCTTGAAGCCCTCGTTGGGGAAGTATTGGGGGTTCTCGGGGTCCATGACGCTGACGCCGTCGACCACAAAGCAGTAGGGGTACATATCGGGATCTGCCGGACCGAGCGTCACAGTCCACAGGCCGGTGGCATCGCGCGTCATCGCCTTGCGTCCGGCAAACTGTACGTCGACCATCACCTGGCGGGCAGAATCGTTCTTATACTTGAAAGTGACCATTCCGTTGCCATCGCAAACGGGTTGCGACGTAGCTGTCAGGGCCACGCCGAACAAAAGGATTGATAGTAATAGCTGTTTCATATTGGTTAGGTTTTTATTATCGACCGCAAAGTTAGTAAAAAATACGCAAAAAAGATACTACCTGATGTTTCATCGGTTTTTCTTTATGTCACATGAACGCTTTTTAACAACCAAAATAGCGCCTATTCGGAGGAAAAACCGTACCTTTGCACTAAATAACCCAAAACAATAAACTTATATGAACAACCGAACCACACTGGCTGCCCTTCTGCTGGCAGCCTCACTGGGCGCCAGCGCAGCCCAGAAGGCCATGAACGCCCCGAAGGGCGGCAAGGCCATCAGTGACGAACTTATCGGCATCTTCTTCGAGGACATCAACAACTCTGCTGACGGTGGCCTCTATGCCGAGTTGATTCAGAACGGCTCCTTCGAGTTCAGTCCTGCCGACCGCGACGGCTGGGGTGCCGGCACGGCCTGGAAACAGATTCGCCCTGGCCACTCTCTCGGTACGGTACAGGTGCGCATGGACAATCCACTCCACGCGAACAATGCCAATTACATGCGTCTGCACACCGAGCGTGTGAAGGAGTACAAGGACTATCAGGGCTGGAAAGGCTTCGGCCTACAGAACGACGGCTTCGACGGCATCACCGTGAAGGCTGGCGCCAACTACAACTTCTCGGTATTCTTCCGTAACATCGGCGAGGCCAAGAACGTACGCATCGTGCTCGGCGAGCCGCAGGGATGGGGTAAGGATCCGAAGGTGCTGGCCGAAACCTACATCAATGTCGACAAGGCCAACTGGCAGAAGTACGAGGCTGTGCTCACGCCCTCTGCCGACTGCAAGAATGCCTGTCTTCAGATTCTGGTGCTGACACAGGGCGACCTCGACATCGACCAGGTGTCGCTGATGCCGCAGGACACCTACAAAGGACACGGTCTGCGTAAGGACCTGGCCCAGGCACTGGCCGACCTTCATCCTAAGTTCATGCGCTTCCCCGGCGGCTGCGTCGTCCACGGTGGCGGTGACGGTTTCTGGAACACCTACCGCTGGAAGACCACCATCGGTCCGAAGGAGCAGCGCCGTCAGCTGAAGAACACGTGGGGCTACCACCAGAGCTGCGGTCTGGGCTACTTCGAGTACTTCCAGTTCTGCGAGGACCTCGGCATGGAGCCCGTACCCATCCTGCCTGCCGGTGTCAGCTGTCAGGGTACTAACGGCGGCTGGAACATGTGGCCTGAGCAGGCTCAGGATGTCGTCCCCATGAGCGAGATGGACGAATGGGTGGCCGAGGCTATCGACCTCATCGAGTGGGCCAACGGCGACCCCGCCACCAACAAGTGGGCCAAGATGCGTGCCGACGCCGGCCATCCGAAGCCCTTCAACCTGAAGTACCTCGGCATTGGCAACGAGGAGAAGATCTCGCCCGAGTTCATCGAGCGCTTCAAGTATATCTATGAACGCGTGATGAAGGCTCATCCCGAAATCATCATCGTGGGCACCGCCGGCCCTGGCTCTCACGCCGGCAACCCCGACTTCGAAGCCGGCTGGAAACTGGCTGAGGAGCTCGCCATGCCCGTCCTCGACGAGCACTACTACGAGCCCAACAGCTACTTCCTGAACAAGCGCCAGTACGACAGCTATCCGCGCGACCGCAAGACGAAGGTCTACCTCGGCGAGTATGCTGCCAAGGACAAGAAGCTCATCGACGCCCTGGCCGAAGGTCTCTATCTGCTCCATGTCGAGCGCAACGGCGACGTGGTCAGCATGACCAGCTACGCTCCCCTCTTCGCCCGCAAGAACGGCACCCAGTGGAACCCCGACCTCATCTACTACGACAACGAGCGTCCGTTCCTCACCTGCAGCTACTACGTGCAGCAGCTCTTCGGACAGTCCTCTGGTCAGTACTACTACGGCGACTGCGTCACCTTCAAGGGCGACGAGGCCGGCATCATCCAGCCCGCCGAGAATAGCCCCTACGGACAGTCGGTCATCCTGAATGTCAAGACGCGCCGTCTCTACGTGAAGCTCTGTAACGCTGGCGACAAGGCCAAGACGGCTAACATCGACCTCAAGCGTTTCGGTGTAAAGAAGACGGCCACAAAGACCACGCTCAGCGGTCAGCCCAACGACGAGAACAACTTCGACCAGCAGCCCATCGCTCCGAAGACGGAGCAGGTGAAGGCTAAGGCGAAGTTCTCCCTCGACCTCCAGCCCTACAGCTTCGTGATGCTGGAGTATCAGCTGTAGTTTTTTAAGGAGCAAGGAGCAAGGGGCAAGGAGCAAGAGATTAGTTTTTCCGCTCCACCCTTGCTCCTTGTTTACGTTTTTCTATTCTCTTGCCCCTTGCCCCTTATTTCAAGACAAAGCGGCTGACGTCGGCCGTCTTGACGTTGCGGTTCAGGAGAAAACGGTCGATGAAGGCCTGTACCTCAGGCCACTGACGCTCGGGCAGCTGACAATGGCCGTGCCCACCGACGATGCTCCAGCCCATGCGGTCGCCGATGCCGAAGCGCTCCCACACCTTCTTGGCAGCCTGAGCCGAGACCAGCATAGAGCCGTCGGCCAGCCACTCGTAGTCGGGATTACCCAACAACAGGAGGGCACGCGGACAGACCATGGCACAGAGCTCGTGCTGGTCGTAGGGCAGCCGGTAGACGCTGTCGCCGCGGAAGTTCTCCTTCTGACTCTCCATGAACCAGTGGTAGTCGGTCTTGTCGATATCCTCCAAGTTCTTTCCTTCCAGCGTCAACTCGTGCGACTTGCGCCAGGCGGCAGCACCGCCGCCACCGGGTTCCTGGGCAATGGTCAGACAGACACGCTCGTCGAAAGCGCCACAGTAGAGCGCCATCTTGCCGGCGTAGGAACATCCCGTGACACCAATGTGCTTCATGTCAATCTTCGTCACCTCGGGGCCTAACTGCTGCAGACCGTCGAGCAGTCGGCTCAGTCCCCATGCCCACATGCTGTAGGCACCGTTATCCTTCAGCTGCGGGTAGAGCCGGTCGAAGTCGTGCTCTCCGCGCTCATGGTGACGGCCGAACTGTCCGTAGTCGTTCACCTGCTTCTCGTGGAAGTTCATGATGGCCACGGGCCGCTCCTCGAAGAGTTGGCGGGGCAGCGACATCATGCTCGTACCGATCATCAGGGCGTAAGGCGGCCTGCCCACCTTCGGGTAGCGTATCTCCGACTGCAGGCGCAGGGTATGGCCGCCGACGGTGACGTAGACCACGAGCGTATCGCCCACCATGCGGGCTGCCACCTGTCCGTCGCCGACGGCGGGCTTCGTGCCGATGCCGTAGTGCTGTATCATGTGGGCGATGTCGCTACGGCGCTTTTTCCAATCGGCAAAGCCGCTGACGCCCTCCAGCGCGTCGGGCAGTTCACGGACTACGGGCAGTTCATTGGGAGCTGCCATCACGGGGGCATCGAACTGTGCTCCCGTGTTCTCTACAGAGTAGACCAACGGGAGCCGGTTGCGCTGAGCGGTCGCTGTCGTGACGACGGCGAGCATCAGCAGGGGTAATAGTCTTTTCATCATTGTAGTAAGGTGTATAAATCGTTTATGGTCATGTTTCGGTTGCAAAGATATGAAAGAAAAGTGAGACAATAGCCCCCATTTGTTTCAGATGTTTTCCTAATCGTAAAACATACATGATAATTTTTGAGACATTCAAAGATGCGCGCTATCTACAATTGTCGTACCTTTGCACGCAGAAATCAAACCAATAACCAAGAAACACTATCCATGCTATCCATGAAGAGATTTTTCGCTTTACTGCCGCTGTTGGCCCTCCTGAGCTGTCATTGCCCGAAGGAGGCCGATAATGGTCCTGTGCTGACCATTGAGGGCGGACAGATTCAGGGCGTTCAAGCCGAGAACCCTGACATATATGTCTACCGCGGCATCCCCTACGCCGCAGCACCCATCGGCGACCTGCGCTGGAGAGAGCCGCAGCCCGTCGTGCCCTGGGACAGCATCCGCATTTGTGACCAGTTCGGACACCCGGGCTATCAGAGCGTCCACTACCCCGGTGGCTATACCACGGAGTGGGGCTATGGCGACGAGGCACCCTACAGCGAGGACTGCCTCTACCTGAACGTATGGACGAAGGCCCCGGGCGAGACCGACAAAAAGCTGCCCGTGGCCCTGTGGATTCATGGTGGCGGCTACCGCGAGGGCTGGGGCTCCGAGCCCGAGTTCGACGGACAGGAGTGGGCGTCGAAGGACGTGGTGCT
>JAEEGL016322083.1_pt1 | contig 18053 bp, 17 predicted proteins | sample 9134231 | NCBI WGS metagenome assembly JAEEGL01 (sample SAMN16246548, study PRJNA631951) | gut metagenome | biome: gut microbiome; feature: rumen; material: fiber-attached | host: Bos | place: Iran: Karaj | collected 2018-10 | reverse complement strand
TATATTTACTATTACAATTACGAAAGGATCCAATCAAAAACAGGTTGGACACCACCTGCAATTTGCAGAATGGTGTCCTTAAAATCTGTTTGATAATTTTGGCCCCTGGTTTTCCTGTCCAGGAATAGGGGTACATATTACATTCGGGCGGCTCTGTTTCGTATATTATGTTGATTTTGTTTATGTTTTTATTCTGTCACAGCCGGGCTGCTAAGTCTATTACTACTGTTCGCTGATCGGAGCAACATATAAATCTATTTCTTCGAGGTTCTGGTTATCTACGAGACTTGACTCTTCACCCGTACTGTAGGTCCAGAACTCATATTTGATCAACGAATTAGGAGCAACACTCTGGTTTGTTACGACATAATTGTTGGTTATTCCCTCTTCCTTAAGGTCTATGTATGAGCCGTCTTCCGTAATCAAATTAAGCTTTATGCTGCCGTCTCCGTATCTGTCACGGAAGTCTCCGCCAAGTGAGATATATCCGCACGCTGAAAGATTTCTTCCTACATAGTCTTTTAAATAAAAAGTATATTTATCTGGGGACGGCTCAATATACGTCATACCTGCATCGCTGACTTTTGATAAGCTTCCGATTTTTCTGACCTTCAATACGATTTCTGAAATGTTCTGCCATTCGACAAGACTGGAATACTCTTCGCCTTCCGAATCTCTCTGATATGTCAATTTGATCTCAGTATTCGGCTCATAGCTTTGGGATACAACGACGTACTCTTTAACGTCTTCGTCTTCAATACCAATATAATTACCCTCTTCATCAATAAAGATTATATGCAGATACACATTCCCGCATCTGTCGATCCTGTCGCCTCCAAGAGAGGAGTATCCGATAGTAGCACAGTTTCTGCTGACATAATCCTTAATGTATACAGTATACTTATCGGGAGAGCTCTTGATTTGAACAAACTCATGCTTCTTCTCTTCAACAGTATCTTTTGTGTCAGTGCTGCCCTGAGCTGTCTCGCTGCTTCCGCATGCACTAAAGGCGACAACAATAGCCAAAAGAACTCCCATCAACAGTTTATTTACCCTCATTTTCATCATATCCTTTCTGTTCGATATCTAAGATCAGTGTTTTGAGGCAGTCTATCCGTGAAGCTTTGTCTGTCATTTCCCTCTGGAGCCTTTCAAGCACCTTTAGAAGAAGAGCTTTATGCTCGGCAGTGTCGCTGTTTCTGACAAACTTGACTATTTCTGCGATCCTGAGTCCGCATTTCCTCAGCAGCAGGACTCTGTCCAGCAGCTTAAGCTCATCCTCGGTATACATTTTATGCTGCTGTACACCCTGCCTTGAATAAGGCTTTATGAGGTTTATCCTGTCGTAGTAGAAAAGCGTTTTTCTCGTTACCGAGTACTTTTCGCATACTTCCTTGACTGTGTATAACTTCTTATCCATCCTTTGATCTCCGTATAGACATACCCTGAAACGAGTATAATTCTGTCCTTTGGGGAACGGTCAATACCCCAGTCTCCTGATATGCGGTTTTTCTAAGGATGCATCCTTTGTTTATTAACTGTTCCATATGGCATGGCATCAGCATATATCAGTGTTACACACATGTCTTTACCCAAGTTTTTTCCAAGACCGAAAATCGAATACTGTATGCTGTACTCAACACATCTTTCATGATATAATGGGACATATTCAGTTAGCGATAACTAACCCTAATATATGCGAGGTTCATCATATGTCACACGTTCACGAACTTGGAGCTGTCGAAGACACTCTGTTTGTACCCATGCTGGGCAGGATATATGCCAGCAAAAACTTCCCGGGCATCCTTTATGATGCCATGGCACTGGAACTTGAAAAGCATCTGCCCGAATCGGTAATTGCTTCTGACAGACAGACTCAATACACCTATCTTGCTTCTGCGTCCAGATCGGCAAACATGGACAGATATATACAGCGATTTCTTTCTGAGCATGAAGACGGGATCATTGCCCAGCTGGGCTGCGGTCTCGAGACGACATTTTACAGAAATGACAACGGAAGAAACATCTGGTTTGAGATAGATCTTCCCAATGTGATCGAATACAGAAAGTCCATTTTAAAAGAAAGCGAACGAGAAATATGCATACGGGGCGATGCATTCAAAAAAGACTGGATAGAGCAGATAAGATCAGAATTCCCCGATTCACCAATACTTGTAATTGCAAGCGGCCTCTTCTACTACTTTGAAGAAAAACAGGTGCTACGGCTGATAAACATGCTTTCAGAATATGGAAATATCGAACTTGTATTCGACACGGTCAGCAAGAGCGGAATGAATATGATGCGAAAGAAGCACCTTAAGACAGTCGGTGTAACTGATGTTCCAATGTACTTCTATGTGGAGTCCCTTGATGATTTCAAAAAGAAGCTTCCGGTTTCAATAAACGGCATCAGTGAGGAGCCTTTCTACAGACATATCGACAAAAGAGGTCTTAGCCTTTCTACCAGGGTAAGTATGGTTGTATCAGACAAACTGTCGATGGTCAAGATCATCGATGTGTCCATGAACTGACAAAGGACTTCCCGCCAAAACGGGGAGTCCTTTGATCATTATCTTATGCGCTATATGAACTAATCGTCGTCTTTTTCTTTATTCAGTTCTCTCTTTCTGAACTGAATGGCGTTGTTGAACTGATCCTCTGAGAACCTGTGTACGTCATTGAGATAATCTTCTTTGCTGTCAAATATCCGGTCGTATTCTATGACGTTCAGATATCCGCATTTTCTGCACAGCCATACGCCTATCTCATCGGTAAAGCCCTTCTGCTGATTAAGACTGTCACCGCAGCCGTCGCATATCCAGTTCACATCAGGGAATCTCAGCTCAATATCCTCTTCATCACCCTCAAAGACGGGTTCATAATCTTCAGGCATGAAGAGGTATCCGACCTGGTCTGTCAGCATGTCGTATTCCCCTCTCTTTATGTTCACGGGAACAAAGCCGCTCTGGAACATCCTGGCCACTCTCCCTGCCCGGTTTCTGAGAAGCGAGCCGATCAGAAGCCAGGTATATCCGTTTACCAGATTCTCAAAATCATCCAGAGCAAGCTGATAGGCCGCATTATATACTATGTCCCCATAGACTTCGTCATCCATCGGAAAAGCCTCTTCATACTTGTCCATCTCATCCATGGTATCTCTGGTGAAGGAAAGGCCCATGCAGTAATCCATAAGGTTTCCGCCGAATTCCGTCAGCTGCCTGTTGGTAAACGCATCAAGCTTCATAGCCACTGTCTGTTTGACCAGCCGCACGGATTCCGGGATCTTTACAAACATTTCGGCAAGATGCTTCTGGATGGACTCAGCTGCCCTTCTTTCCTTTTCACTGTTTCCCTTTGCAGTTCCGATGAGTCGTCCCGTTATCTGGGTCACTCTCATATCGCTGCCTGCATATAGGCTGCCGTTGACTCTGGAAGCGAAGATCATCCAATGATTATCGACATATTCGGCATCCTTCTTGGGTCCCTCTCGTTCAAACACCAGCATCCCGGGAAACCACTCATTGAGCAGATCCAACTGTTTGGGAAACTTCTCGCCGGCAACATCATAATAAAACCTTACGACCTTGCCAAATCTAAGTTCGACCCTTTCAAATGTATCCATATCATTACCTCCCGCTCAGTTATATTCCTGATCTTGCGTGATGCAGTTCATAATCAAATCGACCATGCTCTCTTTTTCTTCAGCTCCCGATTCGACGGTCATGTTCGTCAGGGCAACAAGCGTATGATCATCTATCAGTTTCAAACAGGACTATATCATTATCCATTTCTTTTCCCAAAACATGTATGTCGGCATTCCGGAAAGTTGCCGTATCCTACGAGTATTGTCCCTCAGACGCAGTCAAAGTACTGTCTGCATATGTTAATTATACTATGTCTTATGACCGGAGGCTATAAAGAGAAGGCAATTATGTGAGCGGCTTTTGCTCACTATGGCATTTGAAAAAGTGTGCAAATTCTTATCTCTAAGAACTTACACACTTTATTATACACTCTCTCCGAAAGGGGAGATTGTCTTCAGTCTGAAAGCAGACATTGCTGTCTGCTTTCAGTATGTACACTTCAAGTCTACGGTTTTATGTATCGTCCCTTCGGCACCATCATGGGTGTATTTGAATACGGATCGGTTATCACGATACTGTCAAGATCATATATCTCCTTCATATTCTTCTCCGTAATTACACGTTCCGGAGTTCCTTCATGTATAAGTCTTCCGTCCTTGACTGCAAAGATATAGTCCGCATACCTCGCCGACAGGTTGATGTCATGGAGGACCATGACGACCGTGATATTTTTCTTCCTGTTTAATTCTGCCAGGGTATCAAGGATCTCCACCTGATAAGCTACATCCAGATAGGTGGTGGGCTCATCCAGTAGCAGTATGTCAGTCTGCTGCGCCAGAGCCATTGCTATCCAGACCCTCTGTCGTTGACCGCCGGACAATTCGTCAACATTACGCCGCGACAGTTTCTCAATCCCAAGGAGTTCCAATGCTTCACTCACCGCCTCGTAATCTTCATTGCTGAGACCGCTAAGCATCTTCTGATACGGAAATCTTCCTCTGGAGACCAGGTCTGCAACAGTTATCCCGTCAGGGACGAGCGGTGACTGAGGAAGAAGTCCGACCTGCGTCGCAAGTTTCTTTGTAGGTATCTCGCTAATGGCCTTTCCGTCAAGAAGAACTGCTCCTTTCTCCGGCATGATAAGTCTTGCCATGGTCTTGAGAAGAGTCGATTTACCGCATCCGTTGCTCCCTATTATCACGCTGACCTTTCCGCGGGGAATGGTCAGATTAATATCGTTGAGTATTATCCTCTTGTCATATCCGGAATACAGTTCTCGTACAGAAAACTCTTTATTCATACTTTTTCCTCCTAAGAATCTCTTGACGAACCGGTCGTCACCATAATGTAGAGCAGATACGGAGCTCCAAACAGTCCGGTGATGACTCCGACCGGGAATCTTGTTCCAAGGACGAACTGTCCTATAAGATCACTTCCAAGCACAAGTATCACCCCGGTCAACGCCGAAGCAAAGCTGCTGGAATTGTTGTTGCCGGTTATCTTCTTTGATATCGGTCCGGAAAGGAATGCTACGCTTGCAACAGGTCCGGTCACTGCAATGGCAAATGCGAGCATGATGACACCTATCACAGAGAGCATGGCCCTGACCGTATTTACCTTTACTCCGAGTGCAACTGCGCTTTCATCACCCAGCTCTATGATCTTGAGCTGCCTTTCAATAAGCGACACAAGAGCAACGCCAAGAATACTGACAGCCATCAGCACAGGCACATTCTTCATCCGTATGCCGTTAAGACTGCCTGATAGCCATCTCATTGCAGCCGGCACATCATATGTGGACGCTTTGAGGATTATGTACTGTAGCACTGCCCTGAGAGATGCCTGCATCCCGATCCCTATGAGGATCATCCTTCCGTTCGAGAATCCGTTGACGGATGAAAGCACGAATATGAGTATGGTTACAAAAAGACCGCCTGCAACAGATATGGCTGATGCAGCCGTTCCGCTCAGACCTGCCACAAGGATGCAGAATATTGCGGCCACGCTGGAGCCTGTCGTTATGCCGATCATGTCAGGACTTGCCAGGTTGTTTCTCAGCATTGACTGGAAGATATATCCGCCGCAGCCGAAACACAGCCCTGCAAATAGTCCGCCCAGCATCCTGGGAAGCCTTACCGACCTTATCGCATAGGAAACCTTTGCAACCTTTTCTCCAATCAGGACTCTTACGATAACCTCGGGAGGATAAGTGGTATTTCCAACATACAGCGTAAGGGCAGCAAGCACCAGCACTATCAGCACCATCACAGCAAGCTTTGCTGCAGTCGTTTTCCTGCCGGCAATCATCTGTTTTTTCATTCTAAGCGACAGCTCACTCATAAGGACTTCACCTTCGCTTTCATCGCGACATAAATGAAAACCGGTCCCCCGAGGACTGCAGTAACAATGCCGACTTCCATCTCGCCCGGACTGCCGAGGATCCTCCCGACCACATCGGAGATCGTGAGAAGAAAAGCTCCGCCCCGGGCACATACAGGGACAAGCACTTTCATGTCATTGGAAAACACCAATCTCATCATGTGCGGGACCATTAGTCCCACAAAGCCGATCGGTCCAGCCAGCGCAGTGGCGCTTCCGCAGAGAAGGACGCCTGCAATCGATCCTATGAGCCTTATCCTGACAGGATCGGCTCCCAGTCCCGTTGCCGTATCGTCTCCGAGGGCGAGCACATTGAGCTGAGGAGAGATCATAACTGCAGTCACAAGGCCGGCGAAGAGAAACGGAATGAATACCCTTATCTTCTCGGGGGAGGCTCCGCTCACGCTTCCGATCTGCCAGAACCTGAAGGAATCCATGACCCTGTCCTTAGGCAGCATCACTATGCTGGTCAGAGACGTCAGTGCAGTTCCGGCTGCCGTTCCCGCGAGCGCAAGCTTCAGCGGAGTGGCACCTCCGTATCCGATCGATCCGATACCGTAGACAAACGCAGATGTAAGCATTGCCCCGACAAGCGCAAGCAGTATATACTGGTAGGCCGCCGTTATATGCAGATATGCTATTCCGCTTACTACAAACAGAGCTGCGCCCGAGTTGACGCCGAGTATGCTCGGATCCGCTATCGGATTTCTGGTTATTGACTGCATCAGCAGCCCCGAAACTCCCAAAGAAGCTCCGATAAGCAGAGAGAATACTGTCCTGGGTATCCTCTCCCTGACCACTATTGCGTCAAATGTGTTTATGCTCCTGTCTGTAAGGGCTGATATGACATCAGCGGCGGGAACGAATCTGGAACCCGCCGCTAATGAAAGAACAACGCATAAAAACAATCCCGCAACAGACAATATGAGTCCTGTGATGACCTTGTTTTTATCTGTCATTTATTTTACCTTTAATGCTGCTTTCTCATACATTGAGAGGTATGTATCCAATGCATACGGAATCGAAAGAATTGACGGAGTGGATGCAGCTGCAATAGGGCTTGTTGAGTCGAGCAGCACGATAGCTCCGTTCCTGACTGCCGGAATGACACTTAGTCTGGAGTCTGCCTGAAGAGCCTCCACAAGCTTTTCATCGCCGTATGTGACAATAATGTCGATGTCATTGAACTGATCTGCATTCTCTGCACTGATCGTCAGTGAGAAGTCATTCGTTCCCTCACTAAGCTTCCTTACACTCTCAGGAACAACCATTCCGAGATCCTCAAGATAGGCTGCCCTCGGATCCTTAGTGGTGTAGATGTAGAAAGTTCCAAGATCGTCTGCGGACAGCCAGCAGAAGGCAACGCTCTTGCCTTTTACATCAGGGTACTTCTCAAGCGTGTCGCTTATGAGCTTCTCTGTATCCCGAATAAGGACTTCGGCTTCATCTTTCTTTCCGAGAGCCTCGGCATTTATCAGAGTCTGCTCTCTCCATGTTGACACCCAAGGCTCACGAGGATATGCAACGACAGGAGCGATCTCAGAAAGTCTGTCGTATTCTTCCTGTGTAAGTCCTGAATAGCCTGCAAGGATGACATCAGGTTCTGAATCTGCAATGGCCTCATAATCCCAGCCGTCAATGTCATCATAGATATTAGGAAGCTCTACACCGAGCTCTTCAAATGCTGCACGGGTCCACGGATGCATTCCGTCCCGGTCAGCGGCAAAGTTCATCTTTGAAATGCCCACAGGAACGATTCCAAGTGCCAAAGGAACATCCTGATTGCACCATGCTATTGTCGCGACCCTCTCAGGATTCGCCGGTACCTCAACAGTACCAAGGGCATGCTGAACAGTAATGGTCTCCTTCTCCCGTGAAGAATCATCAGCAGGAGCTTCGCTCCGAGAACATCCGGCGAAGATGGAAACAGCCATGACTACTGCCATCACTCTTTTGAATAACTTCATAATCTCCTCCATATGGTTAGCCAACACTAACTCATTGTTATGATATATAGTTAGCGTCTGCTAACTATGGCAATATATTAAACATGTCATATGTACTTGTCAATAGAAAACCATATTTTTTCACATTTTGTGTTTTTATGCATTCTTGCTTATTCTTAGTCTTAGAAATATGATTAGATACAGCTTCCCTTTTGGGGAAGCCCAGACTGAAGTGTGCCCGATATCCTTTCACCTTTCTTTTGGTATGCTGACGATGAATCCGCCTTCATTGACTGTTTTTACGTATTCATCAGAAAGCGGATTTCTGTTTCCTACAACGCAGTAGTCACATAGGTCGCCGAAGCCGCAGGTCTGTTTTCTTATGAGTGTGCCCTTGATCTGTTCGATGCCGTAGTAATCGCAGTTGCACATCAGAGGCAGCACATTGACCATGTCCAGTCTCTTGGCCATCTCTGCCACAGGACACTGCAGAAAATGATATCTCGATATCTGTCTGTCCGCGTCATAAGGTTCGCTCACATTTACGAATCCGTCAGGATACAGAACTATCTTCTTCCTGTCGTTTTCTCCGCTTTTTTTAAAAACCGTATCGATCAGCCTCATATGGCTGCGTTTATTCAAATCGATTATCATTCCAAGTCTTCTAAACGGACTCATGAACAGATCATAGCAGAAATCCTGGAGCTCACTTACAGGCGGCTTGTCCGGCAAGGCTCTGTAAAGAGCAAAAATAAGAGCAGCACCGTATATGGAAAACACATGGCCCGCATCTTTTCCGCCGTAATACGGCTCATCCCTCAGGATATCGGCATAATTGATCTGAGTCTGTTCCCAGATACCCTCTGCTTGGGCCGAATATCTGTGCTTAAGCCATCTCCTTACCTTCTTCTTATACGACCTCGGGTAGATCAGATGCCTTTCTCTGTCAAAATCAAGTTCGGAATCCTTCATGTAAATGCTCCGCCGATCAGTTAGTCTTTGCTAACGATTATACTTTCAGCAGAAGGTTTTTTCAACATCGAACTGCATTCCTATTTCATAGTATATGCCCTGATTGCCTCGGAAACGAACCGGGCAGTGCCTTCTCCGGCATAACTGTCTATGTTCTCCGTATACTCTCCGCCTGCTCCGTACATCCGGCCGAGAGATGCCAATATCTCATCCGTACAGGTATAGAAGTTATCAGTGATATATGACTGTATCTGTTTGACGATCCGCACTGCCTTCTCGCCTGCAGGGTCAGTGCCTATAAGGGGGACGGCCTTCTTGAACAGGTCCATGAGTCCCTTACCAAGGCCGAAACTGTCTTCAGCGCTTCTTCCCCGGCTCTTCTCCTCGTATTCGCTCCAGGTCCGGGTGCTTCCCCACTCCTTCCTGGCCTTTTGTGCATACTCTTCCAGCTTTGAATTATCAAAATCCTTGAAACTCATCTTCTTTTCTCCTTTTATCATCCCGTCGGTCAATTCTATCAATCCCTTTATATGCTCCAGTTTCAGTAGGAGCATTTCCTTCTGCCCGGCCAGTGCTTTCATCCTGTCAAAACCCGGATCCTTCACAATCTTCTGTATATCCTTGAGGGGCATCTCCAGTTCCCTGAACATCATGATCTGAAAAAGCTTCTCCAGATCGTTCTCATCGTAGATCCTGTAGCCGGCCTCCGTCACGGTACTGGGCTTGAAAAGGCCTATCCTGTCATAGTACTGAAGCGTCCTTATCGTCAGTCCCGTCAGCTTGCTCACTTCATTGACTGTCATGTCGTTCACTCCCCCTTCCTTTGCGGATTATATACTATGACGTTACGTCAGGGTCAATAGCTGATCCTGTTTTTTTTCAATATATTGCGACACATATGCTATTTTCACTATTCTGTCACCGAAGTTCACCTAAGGTTCACTTTCAGAACATATCGACTTCAGTTTGGGGAGTGATAATGGAACCGTAAAAAGGAGGTGTCACAATGGGCATAACAAATACATTTCTCAGAGTCGAAAAGAAATTCGTGCTCACCCGTTCACAGGCCCTGGAACTGAAAAGAAGGATGGCAGACCACATTGCTCCTGACAGCTATCCGGAATACGACCTGTACAACATCTATTTTGACACAGTCAATCACGACATCGTTTCCAAGTGTCTTGGAAATAGTGCATATAAGGAAAAGATAAGGCTAAGATCATACACTCCGTGCGGACTGGATGACATGGCCTTCCTGGAAATAAAGAGAAAGCACAAGGGACTCGGTGAAAAAAGGAGGGTCGATATAACACCCTTCAACGCACTGAGGGCCATCAGAAACAAGACGCTCGCATCAAACGCCACTCAGATCGAAAAAGAGATCAATTTCTTTCTGAAAAGATACGATCTTGTACCTGCGATGTTCATAACCTATCACAGGACAGCATATTCGGGAACAACTGAAAAGGATCTGCGAGTGACTTTCGACGAGGATATCCGCTTCAGAACCAGGAATCTGTCCATGAGACCGACGGGAGAAGAGATCTCCTTCACCGGAAAGGATACTGTGGTAACAGAGATCAAGGTCTGCGGAAAATTCCCTCTCTGGCTATCACATATACTCACCGACATGAATATCCACGAACAGTCATTCTCAAAATACGGAAAAATATATACGGCAATAAATACAACAGACCTTGGCAGCGGCGACCTTGTCGCACTTTCTGCCGGTAACTAAAGGAGTAACAAAAATGTTTTCATCAATAATCGGAACTTCACTTACAATTCAGTCATTCATCATATGCTTCGCAGTCAGCGTACTGTGCGGCTTCATAATCAGCTATTCATACAAGCTCTCATACAGGTCGAGCGAGAACTTCCTGTCGACCACGGCACTCCTTCCTCGGATGGTCATGACAGTGATCATGATGGTCAACGGCAACCTGGGAATAGGCATCGCGGTAGCAGGCTCCTTCTCACTGATCAGATTCCGTTCCCTTCCCGGACGCGCATCTGATATCGGCACTGTATTCCTTGCCATGGCGGCAGGACTTGCCTGCGGAACAGGCTATGTATCATTCGCACTGGTCCTAGCAGTGCTCTGCAGCGTGCTCATGATCACTCTTTCAAAGGTCTCACTCTTCAAGCAGACCGACACATACAAGTATCTGAGGATCCAGGTACCTGAAGACATGGAATTTGCAGCAGCCTTCAATGAAGCACTCGCAAAGTATTCGGACAGGACAGAACTTGTCAGCTGCAAGACAGCAAATCTTGGAACTGTCTATGAGCTCTGCTACGAACTCAAGCTCAAGGACGGTGTAAACCTTAAGGAACTCATCGACGACATGCGTGTGCTCAACGGCAATCTTGCAGTCAACGTGAACACAAATGCTCCTGCAGCGAGCGAACTGTAATAAACGACCCAACAACTTATACAAGGAGAAATGAAAATGAAAGATAAAAAGATCCTTGCCGGCCTTATGGCACTGGCTCTGGCGGGTGCAGGAGCCCTGTACATGCTCCCAAAACTCTCCGGGAACGCAACATCAACAGGAGCACAGACACAGACACGGTCTCAGACTCGGACTGCCGAGAAGTCCCGGACAGTAAATGTATCATCAGGTCAGTCCATAACCAAGGGCGGAACATATACTCTTTCGGGAGAAAATGCCGGTACTGTTTATGTTAACACCAAGGATGATGTGACCATCATCCTCGACGGAGCGCAGCTCACCTCAGAACGGGGTCCTGCAATATATGTGGAAGACGCCGGCTCACTTACCATCAACACTGTTTCAGACAGTTCAATAACCGTAAGCAGCACCGATTCAAACGGTGAAAGTGCAGCTGTTTTCTCAAAGGACGATATCACCCTCACGGGCAGCGGAACACTGACGATCGAAAGCCGGGACGGAGACGGCATCCACGCCAATGACGCTCTCACCATCGATTCAGCAGTACTTGATATCAAGGCCGGAAGCGACGGAATAGATGTCAACGAAGCTCTGACCTACACTTCTTCAAAGGTTACGATCGATGCAGAGAAGGACGGCATCAACTCAGGAGATACAGACTCTCTCACTTCATCAGAGGATGTTCTGGTAACACTTAATGGCGGAACTCTTACGATCTCAAGCGGTGATGACGGCATCCAGTCACTTGGCTCAGTCACAAACAACGGAACTGATATCTCCATCGTCTCCGGCGGCGGCCGGACAGGCAATACCGCAACAGGCAGCGGCATGATGCCGGGCTGGGGAAAGATGAGCTACACTACAGGCGAAGAACAGACTGACATGATGATATCAGAAGCAGAGACACTGTCATATGTCGAAACCGCTTCCAGCTCAGATTCCGAATCCGAAAAATCAAAAGGAATAAGCGTTGACGGCTCCTTTTTGAACGCATCCGGAGATCTTTCAATCGATGCACTCGATGACGGGATCAACTGTGCGGCCAGCATCACTGTAAAGGCAGGCACCATCACAGTCAAATCAGACGATGACTGCATCCACGCAGACTATATGCTGACAGTTGACGGCGGTACTCTGAAGCTCACAGGTCATGAAGGCCTTGAAGCCACGATCATTACGATCAATGACGGAAAGATAGATATCAGCGCTACCGATGATGCCATCAATGCAGGTCAGAAGGTCAGCGGAGTAACTCCTAAGATCGAGATAAACGGCGGAGAGATCACCATCACTATGAGCGCCGGCGATACTGACGCAGTGGATTCAAACGGAGATCTTATCATCAACGGCGGCACGCTGAATATCTCTGCACAGTTTGCATTCGACTGCGACGGCAATGCACAGCTTAACGGAGGCACTGTCATAGTAAACGGCACACAGGTCACTTCCATCACAACTCAGATGATGGGCGGCATGGGACAGGAAGGCGCAGCCGGAATGATGCCAGGACAGGGTGGAATGATGCCAGGACAGAGCGGAATGATGCCAGGACAGAGTGGCACAGCTCCGGGTCAGGGCGGCATGATGCAAGGCAAAAGTTTCTAATCAGTGACAAAAGATATGGGAACAGCATGGATCTTATCCGCTGTTCCCTCTTTTATTGCTGCTTTGTATTAATGATCACTCGGCTCTCGCATCATCTGCTTTCTGCCAGAGCGTAGACCGTCCCGTCTTCGCCGAGTATGGCGTAGTAAGTCGTACCGTCCTTCTCGACCCGTTTCACCTTCACGGTGTCTTCATACAGTATCTCTTTTCTGTAGGTTATCCTCATGAATGAGTCTGTCTCATTGAAATCTCTCACTTCTGACAGATAATCCAAGAAAACGAGATTATGTACATGTCCGTTCATGTCGATATCGCTCTTCCTGATGCTGATATCTGCCGTTCTGTCATAATCATCTCTCACATTGAGTCTTGAGAGCGAAGAGATATCCAGCACGGTCCTGTCCTCTGGCATATATCTCCGGGTGAACTCGTCGGTCAGCCTGATTATCTTTCTGGAGTCGATATCCACCACCAGCCATTTTGAAGACGCGACCGCATACACTTCTCCGTTACAGGTGATCTCGAAGTCCCTCAGTGCGTATCTCGATTTTTCTTTCCTTGTCCATGTGGCAACTTCTATGACATCGGAATATACCGGTCTCTTTCTGATGTCGATGACCCACTCTATGAGCACCCAGGTCTGATTGAGTTCTGCAATGAATGACATGTCATTTTTTGCCAAGTGTGAATGCATCGTTGCAATGTCTTCCAGAAAGCCGAATAACCGTCTGTCCGTTATTTCGTACTTGCCGTTCACCGATTCCAGTCCGACTTCAAAGGTGTGTCTTAATACCATCTGCTCTATATTCCTTTTCTTTCGTATACATAAATATTACAGCAAAAACAGGAACTTCTCAAGTTACTTACTCACTCTGGCAAAGGACAAGTTCAGTCTACTCAGGCAGGACGCATCCTTCAGGTTGTCATATAACGGGTCGATCTTTGCAAGAGAAGGTCTGGGATATCTGCTCACTTTTGAAAAACTCATAGATGTTTCGCAGGACAGCGGACTGTGCTTCAGAAGACTGGAGCCGCAGCTGACTACTCCTTTGCATCTGGTCTGGAGAAAGCAGCCGGTCTTCTCCCCTGTAGCACGGGCACTTCTTGAAAAGCTAAAACAGCTGTTTGAAAAAGAGACAGAAGGCTGTTAGATATCTTATTGTATGTGACTGTTCGGGTGATATAATGTAGACAGAAAACCTTCAAGGAGGAAATAGCAATGGAGAAATTCGGTTCAAACGGCGGACCGGTAAAGGAATCATCACCTTTCGCATCCGCCATCAAGGATGAAAACTATATCTTCGTTTCAGGCACGGGCGGTTATGATCCTGAGACGGGAAAGATTGCAGACGACTTTCTCGGCCAGGCCGAGCAGGTACTGAAGAACCTGATCAGGACGATCAAGAATGCCGGCGGAGATCCTGACAAGATAGTCAAGACCACCTGCTTCATCAAGGACATGTCACAGTACAAGGAGTTCAACGAGCTCTTCCACAAGTACCTTCCTTGCCAGCCTACAAGGAGCTGCATAGAAGTCAGCCGTCTTCCGGTGGACATGCTCATCGAGATCGAAGCCATCGTAAAAGTCTGATAAGCAAAATCGGCAAAAAATGCTGAAGCTCAAAAAGGGTTTCAGCATTTTTATTACCAGTTTCCTCTGTGTATCCTGCTTTCAAAAGGAATAACGAACTGCTTTACTTCCTTGCGCCCTTCGGCAGGAAATCCGAGGCCTATATAGCAGGAGAGCACATAGCCTTCGGGAACTCCCAACAGCTCCCTTACCTTCTCGGCTTCGTCGCCTATAGGTATCCTCATGGATGTGCCCAGTCCTTCAGCAGTTGCTGCAAGGAACATGTTCTCATTGACGCACCAGATGGATGCGATGGTGTTGAAGGAATTGACTCCCACAGGCTCGAACAGCTTCGGCCGTGCCTTGAAGAACGGCAGGATTATGTACTGAGCATCGTAGAGCATCCGATACTGTCTCGGAACGGCATAGGCATACATCTTGCTTTTGTCATCGTCGCCTTCCATAACTCCGGAAGCAGCCTGTATCGCAGCTTTTTCCCGAACGAAGCTCAGACCCCTTTCCTTTTCCCGAGGCGTGTGGAGGACTATGAATTCCCAGTCTCTCCTGTGGTCGTTGGTCGGTGCCTTGAAGCCGGCCTCGATGATCTTCTCCACCAAAGCATACGGCACTTCCTGTGAACTGAATTCCCTTATGGTCCTTCTCTTATTTATTACATCATAGAATTCCATTACAGACCTCCTCAATATGCGTTAAACAGATTATATATCTTCCCCGCTCACAGGTCAAAGCAAAGAGCTCCGGCATTGAAAAAATCACACTCGACATATACAATTAAGCCATGGACAAAAAGATCCGAGGATTAAAAAGCAGGAACAGATCCAGACTGACCCTGTCCTTCATCCTTCTGCTATTCGCCGGTGCTTTGGAAGCCGGAGCCATATTCATCGATTCCTTTGCAGACAGCTACGTTCGGTCTGCCTATCCTTTTCTTGTCAGCAAAATAGGAGGCTTCTTCGGTAAGATCAACGCAGCCGCAGCCGAATACGGACTATATATACTGATTGCACTGCTTCTGGCATGTCTCATTGCTGCCCTGAGAACGATATTCTCGAAAAAAGAGCACAAGATGACAAGGCTTTTCGGAGTGCTGACCCACATCATTCTATGGGCCAGCCTGCTGGCGGCTGTGTATGTCATCAACTGCGGCATCAACTACAGGTGTACCCTCTTCTCGACTACCTACGGCTTTTCAAGACAGGCATACAGCACCGAAAAGCTGAAAGCAGTCTGCATCCGGCTGACGGATGACGTCATCCGGGACCGGAAGCTTGTGAAAAGAGACAGTGAAGGAGTGATGCTCCCCGGCGGCGATTACGAAGCAAAGGCAGTCAAAGAGATGAAGAATCTGGCAAAAGCCTATCCGAGGCTGGATGTTGATTACCCAATGCCTAAATCTCCCCTTGTCCCTGCTGTCCTGTCGGTACAGCATGTTCGGGGCGTGTATTCTCCTTTCACCATAGAGGCGATATATAACTCGGACATGACCGGATATAACCTGCCCTTCACCATATGTCATGAACTGTCACACCTGTCAGGCTTCATGAACGAGTCGGAAGCCAATTTCATCGCATGGCTCGCCTGCAGAGATTCGGACGATGCATCCTTCAGATACTCCGGAAACCTCACCGCCTGGATATACTGCACTAACCGGCTGTCCGGCGTGGACAGGGACCGGTATCTCGATCTGAGGAACAGCCTTCCAAAGGAAGTTATCACCGACCTGGAGGCCAATTCCCGGTTCTGGTCAAAGTATCCTGAAGAGATCGGTGAGATACATGATAAGGTCAATGACTCATACCTCAAGGCCAACGGCCAGGAGGAAGGAGTCAGGACCTACGGCAGAATGGTGGATCTTATAGTAAACTTCTATCCGGCTTCAGCTGACTAAAGCAAAAAAACACATAAATGCAGCAAGGCGCCTTCCCGAGGGAAAGCGCCTTTGTTTTGGTCTTTATTATTTGTTTTTTGCGGATCAGTAATCCATTCCGCCCATGCCCATATTAGGAGCAGCAGGTGTCTCTTCTTCCTCTTCTGCCACCAGAGCCTCTGTTGTGAGGACCATGGCTGCAACGCTGGAAGCATTCTCGAGAGCTGAACGTGTGACCTTTGTAGGGTCTACGATACCGGCCTTGATCATGTCTGTGTAAACTTCCTTCTGAGCATCAAAGCCGTAATTCGGTTTGCGTCTTGTGATGATCTTGTCGATTATGACACTGCCCTCAAGACCTGCGTTCCGTGCGATCTGGCGTACAGGCTCCTCAAGAGCTCTGAGGAGTATGTTGGCACCAGTCTTCTCATCACCGGAAAGTGTCCGGCTGAACTTCTTTACCCGAGGTACTGCATTCAGCAGAGCGATTCCGCCTCCGGCAACGATACCCTCTTCAACTGCAGCCTTGGTTGCAGACAGAGCATCCTCGATCCTGAACTTCTTGTCCTTCATCTCGACTTCCGTTGCAGCACCGACTCTGAGCACTGCTACACCGCCGCTGAGTTTTGCAAGTCTTTCCTGAAGCTTCTCTCTGTCGAAGTCTGATGTAACTGTCTCCATCTGAGCCTTGATCTGGGCAACTCTCCGTTTGATCTCATCCTTGTCACCGGCACCGTCGACGATAGTTGTGGTCTCCTTTGTTACCTTGACCTGACGTGCACGTCCGAGCATCTCGATCGTAGCTTCCTTAAGGTCGTATCCCAGCTCTTCGCTGATGACCGTACCGTCTGTGAGGATGGCGATATCCTGGAGCATTTCCTTTCTTCTGTCGCCAAAGCCCGGAGCCTTTACTGCAACACATGTGAATGTTCCACGGAGCTTGTTTACGATGAGTGTTGAAAGAGCATCTCCTTCGATGTCCTCAGCGATGATGACCAGCTTCTTGCCTGCCTTTACGATGTCTTCAAGAAGATTGATTATCTCCTGGATGTTGGAGATCTTCTTGTCTGTGATGAGGATGTATGCATCGTCGATAACAGCTTCCATCTTGTCTGAGTCTGTTACCATGTACGGTGTGATGTAACCGCGGTCGAACTGCATTCCTTCAACGACCTCTGAATATGTCTCAGCTGTCTTTGATTCCTCTATGGTGATGACGCCTTCCTTGCCGACCTTGTCCATGGTCTCTGCAATGAGTTTGCCTATGTACTCATCCTGTGCAGATACGGTGGCGACCCTCATGATGTCGTCATTTCCGTTTACTTCCTGGCTGTTCTCGATTATTGCCTTGACTGCCACATCGGTTGCCTTGAGGATACCGCGCTTGATATCCATCGGATTTGCTCCGGCAGCGACATTCTTCATGCCTTCCTTTACCAGGCTCTGAGCGATGACTGTTGCAGTAGTCGTACCGTCACCTGCAGCGTCGTTAGTCTTTGTTGCAACTTCTCTGAGCATCTGTGCGCCCATGTTCTCGAACCGGTCCTTGACCTCTATCTCCTTGGCGATCGTAACGCCGTCGTTGGTCACGACAGGCGTTCCGAACTTCTTGTCCAGGACCACGTTCCTTCCCTTAGGTCCAAGGGTTATCTTTACTGTGTCGGCCAGAGCGTCGATGCCCTTCTGAAGGCT
>JAEEGL011206374.1_pt1 | contig 18053 bp, 20 predicted proteins | sample 9134231 | NCBI WGS metagenome assembly JAEEGL01 (sample SAMN16246548, study PRJNA631951) | gut metagenome | biome: gut microbiome; feature: rumen; material: fiber-attached | host: Bos | place: Iran: Karaj | collected 2018-10 | reverse complement strand
TTTTCATATTTCGTATTACTTTTAAAGCAATTGCCGCAAATAAGCGAACCATCGCTCACGGAACAATACATTATATAATAATTATAACTCTAACAATTTATGCATACTGTAAGAGTCGGCATATATCCGCATATCGCACAAGCCCTAATTTCAAAAATCGACCTTAAAACTGCTAGACTCTTCTTTTTATTAGAAATATAAAACAAAACATTTAAAATAAGACGCAGCAGTTCAAAAGAATTATTCTCATCTGGAGAAAAGGCAAAACAAAGCTGCGAAAAATATTGCGCAAGCGAAAGATTACAAAGATCACCGCGTATATTCCAAAAAAGTTCCAAAAGATCAAAATCTTCCACTATATATCCACTTTTTGCTTCGTATAACAAAAATTCACAATACGAAAAGCACTCGAGAATTGGAACATTTTTTCGTTTAATGTTTTTTGCACCCTTAACTTTTGCTGAAATAATACCGGAATGCTCGGTTAAAATACTTATAATTTTATCTTTTTCTCCATAATCTGCTTCCCGCAAAATTATGCCTTTCAAATGAATTCCCATCATATGCTCCAAAAGTACTATGCGCAGTATTATTTGAAATAATATTATTTATATCTCTTACTTTATCCTCAGGTAAGTTATGCAGTCCATAATCTAAATTATCTTTTGCATCTTTGCCAAATATTTTAAAAAACTTATCAAATCCCACAGTAAATCACCTCAAATTAGCAATTTTTTCTCGATAATTTGGGGCTATTATACTCTAAAATAAAGTAAAAAACACAAATAATTCAAACTTTTCTACACACTATTTATTACATAATTTTATTTTAACTTATTATCAATATTATACCCAAGATCATTTAACAAAAAATCACTATTGCGCCAATTTTCTTTCACTTTTATCCAAATCTTAAGATTAATCTTTCTTTCAAGCATTTGCTCAAGCTCTCGCCTTGCAGATGAACCTATTTTTTTAAGCATTTCACCGCCTTTACCAATAATAATTCCCTTATGATTTTCCTTTTCGCAATAAACAACGGCAGAAATATCGGTTATTCCGCACTCTCTTGTACGAAAATTCTCTATTACTACCGCCGTGCCGTGCGGCAATTCTTGATTTAAAAATCTAAGCAATTTCTCGCGAATTATTTCACTTACCAGAACTCGCTCTGTTTGGTCCGTAATATCATCTTCAGAAAAGAAAAACACAGAAGGATGAGCAAGAGAACGAAGCTCTTTAATAATTTCATTCCTACCGTCTCCTGTTTTAGAAGAAACCGGCACAATAGCGCTATATTTAAATAAACTATCTAATTCCCTAATTTGCCCCATAAGCAAAGATTTATCGGAAACAAGATCTATTTTATTAATAACTGAAATTACCGGAATATCTGGTTTCTGAAATTTCTTTATAAGCTCAAGATCAAAATCAGTAATTTTTTTGCCTGCTTCCACAACATGTACACACGCTTCCGCACCAGAAAATGAACTTTTAATTTCGGATATCATATATTTATCGAGTTTATTTTTAGGCCTATAAAGCCCTGGAGTATCAATAAAAACTAATTGAGTGTTATCTTGCGTTAAAATACCAAGTATTTTATTTCGGGTTGTTTGAGGTTTAGAAGAAACAATTGAAACCTTGGCACTGATTAACATATTCATCAAAGATGATTTACCAACATTTGGCCTTCCTACAATGGAAACAAACAGTGATCTTGTCTTCTGTGATTTTTCCAAACTACAACCCTCCTTTTTGATTTTTTTATTTCCTATTTTTTACTATCTTTATAAATTTTTTGGCTTTATTTTTTATTTCTGTTGGTCCCCAAATAACATAAAAATAGCTAAAAATAGCAAATAAAATAAGCAACAACGCTAAAAAAGGATGAAAAATAAAGAATAACAACATATTTATGTAGCAATAAAAATCACAAAACAGCAATATACCAACTAAAACCGCAAAACACGCAGAAACTAATACTGCGCCCGCTGCTATATCTTTTGCGGCCTTTGCCATAACGCTATAATTTTCAGATTCAATATCGACAACGTTTTCAACGGCAGTATTAAAAAATTCCGAAACAATAACAGAAGAGATGGTCAAAAACAAAATACAATATTTTTCTATGTTCAAATTAAAAAAGAAAGAAAATATCAAAATGGCCAAAGAAGCGACAATATGAAACCTCATATGTCGCTCATTCCTAAGTGTATAAACTATTCCACATACGGCGTTTTTTAAACTTCGTAGTATATTCATATCAGTCTTCTTCTAAATACGAAACAGCATTAGAAAAGCCAAGCAAAGCAAGAACCTTTTCTTCGCGTTCTTTCATATGCATTTTATCAAGGCCACCCTTTTCGTGGTCATAGCCAAGCAAATGAAGCAATCCATGTGCCGTTAAAGCCGCTATTTCTCTACGCATAGTATGGCCGTAAAGTTCGCTTTGTTCAACAACTTTTTCCATAGAAATTACTATATCGCCTAAAATTTGAGCATTAGTTTCAGGGTCAACCTCATACTTACCATCCTTACCCATAGGGAAAGAAAGTACATCGGTTGCAACGTCCTTATTCCTATACTGCTTATTCAAACTCTGTATGTAAGGATTATCAACAAGCGTTACACTAACCTCAGCAGAGCCCTTAAAATCTTCCAGCTTTAGAACCGCATTGCAACATCTTCTGATAAGCATACGAATGCCGGTTGGCACTTTTACCTCCTTTTGCCTGTTAACTATTATTACACGAGTTTTGTCTACAACCATAAATTCCATCCTTCCTCAAAAATGAACACCACTTCAAACAAAATCGACGCAAAATCTAGATTCAGCAAACAACACAAAGAAACCAACAAAAATCCTCATTTTATACCCACAAAAGCTAATCTTCACACCAAAAATAAAATTTTTAGAGAAAATCTAGCTGCAAACAAAAACAATATTTCTTTGTTTTGTTAAAAGGAATCAAAATATACCGCCGCCAAACAAACATTTACAGAACATTCTACAAACATTAATTATACGGTATTTTTAATTTAATGTCAATCATTTATACTTCCAAAAACCTAGGGATACTAACTTGAAAAATTAGGGTAATATAAACAATTTTAATTCATTCAAAAGATATACGCTCCTGTTTACCGATATCTTTAATGCAAGTATACTCCGCTTCTAAAATGTATTCATCGTCAGATTTCGTTCTTTTTACGTTTTTTTCAAGTATATTTATATTTTTTAGCTCATCTGCTTCTCTTGCCTTTATATTTTCTTCTGCTTTGCAGCAAGCTTCATCTTCACTTAGCTCACAGCTACAAATATTTTGCTCATATAGAAATTCTTTATAAATTTTAATGGGTAAGTCTACACCCAAAATATTACATGAATCAAGATAAATTTCTTTTCTAAAATTATCATTTTCGCTAACTTTCCAGCCCCATACCGGGATTTCTAAGCCAAACAATTTTATTCTAATTTTTTTTATTAATTTACCTGTATCTTCAGCTTTAACGTAATTTAGCGGAATTTTTTCAGCTATTTTTTCTTTTGTTTTGGCAAAAACTTTTCCTTCCGCGCTTAAAAATTCGCTTTTAAAATCCGCGCTTTCACTAACTCCACTAATTAATAATTGTCCTTTTGTAACTACACTGCCCGGTTCAACACTCGGTGTACCGCGATAAGTTTCAAGCCGTTCTATCTGCCCATCTTGAAGCGCAACAATATTGCAAGGCTCTCCTTCCTTTAAGATCTCAGGTTTTTCAAGTCTTTCTTTTATTTCAACATTTACCAAAGCACCTTTTATATTTACCGACATCCAAGATATCTTACCAAGGCGAGCCATTGTAAACTCTTCAACTTCAGAAGGCGTAATTCTACTTTTAAGAACTCCTGTAGATAAGCCTGCCTCATCCAAAGTTTTAGTAATTTCCTCTTTGCTAAGTTCGCTATTACCAATCAAATTTATGCGCCAAACATAAAGAGAGCAGCAATAAAGAAAGGTTAAAAATACCAATATTCCGGCAAGTATCCCCCACCTTTTGCGATATTTAAGCATAAAAAAAGGAAGTCCTTGCTTAGATATAATTTTAACCTTCGAATTGGAAGCTCGCGCCAAAGAGCGAAGATACCTATACTCAGAAGCTTTTATTTTAGCTCTAAAATCAGCCCCTACTCTTCTTAAATCCCAAAAATTAATATCATTCTTAACTGAAAGATTTATAAATTTTTCCGGATATCCTCCAACAACTTCAAAAGAAACATATCCTGCGATCCATCGCAAAAAATTTAAAATCAAAAAAATCGCCTCTGAAATATCCAAATATAATAAAAATCCCAAATTAACTATTAAACTCTATAGAAGTTAAAACTCCCTCTATTACTAAGGAATCCGTATTCATACACTTTATTTCAAGATTTCTTCCAAAAAACGAAATTTCCATTTTCGGGACTTTAATTTTAACTATATTTTCATCATACTCTTCAATATATTTACAACCTTCCAAAACCACTTCGAGATTACTTTTTATGTCCATATGAACAGGCGAAAGCATATTTTTCAAAGATAATTCATTAAATCCTAAAGAATTTATATTTAATTTTTTATCTTTTGATTTATTTTGAAAAATCAATCATATCCACCTTCCGCCAAAATCAAATACCTTAATTATTATGCGAATCTAAATATAAAAATCACTTTACAAAGCATATACATTTAAGGGGAAGTGAATAAAAATATGAAATTAATAAAATCAAATTCCAAAAAAATAAAATTAAATTTAAAGCACAATTTTAAAAATTTATCTTTAAAAATAATTTTAATAATTTTTTGCTACGTATTGCTAATATATTCCGAAACTTCCCGACAAGGAATAAAAAACGGAATAAATTTATGCCTAGGAATGTTAATACCCTCGCTTTTTCCTTTTATGATTCTTGCTTCTTTTATGATAAATTCCAGAATTTTTGAAAATCCGAATTCGCCACTTTCAAAAATCACAGAAAAATTATTTTACTTGCCAGGATACACGTATCCCGCAATTATTTTGAGTTTTATAGGCGGATATCCGATAGGCGCAAAAATAGTAAAATCGTTATACGAAAACAAAAAAATAAATAATGAGCAGTTAAACCGCATGATGTGCTTCTGCGTAAATTCTGGGCCTGCGTTTACAATAAGCCTACTTGGAGAAACCTTGTTAAAAAATAAAACTATTGGTTTAATCATATTTTTAATACAAATAACAGTTGGTATTTTGATGGGTATTATATGTGCAATAAAATCAAGACTTTCAAAAGAAACATTTTACATTTCAAAAAACGCTTTTAATATTCGAAATGCTAATATTCAGGAAGCATTTGTTGAATCCGTTACTTCTGCGTGCGAATCCATGATGCAAATGTGCGGAATTGTTATCGTTTTTGTCATGTCCATCGAAATATTCAAAAATTTTGAAATAATAAATTTTATACCAACAGAATTCATAAACCTTTATGTACCAAAAGCGCAACTAAATGCAATTATACTCTCAATTTTAGAAGTAACAATTGGATGTATACAAACCATAAAAAATAACGCTCCGTGTTGGATACTGGCTTTCGCAATAGGATACGGAGGAATATGTACACATCTACAAATTGCCGCTATATTAAAAAATTCAGGATTTAAATTCCATAAATTTTGCATATTTAGGTGGATAAACGCGCTCATCTCCGCTTTGATTTTTGAATTTATTCTTCGATTGTTGGAAATCCCTACGCCAGTTTTTGTAGCAATAAATGAAAAACAAACCATTATAAAATCAAGCTCACCGCCTGTGGGAAGCCTCGCGCTTATAATGCTTTGCCTTTACTTTTTAATAACTATAAAATCCAATAAAAACATCAAAAAATGAACATCTGCTATGTGAAAACAATATTTTCCTTAACACCAACAAGCCCTTCTTGAGGTCTTACAAAAACTTGTAAGAATACCTAAAAAGGGCCATTTAAGTACAAAGTACATTTAAAATTTAAATTTTAACAAACTGGTGTTTTACTAACCTTAAGCGCAAGCACCAGGTGAACGATCATCCAACAACTTAATAATCGCATCTCTTTGATCATCATTCAATTTATTTGATTCTTTGATATAATCTCGCACTGTTTTTCCTTTATCGTCAATAATCGAAGCATCAGAGCCATGCAGTAGCAAAGATTCAAAAGATTCATAAAATGCGTCAAAATTAAAACCTATACCATAGCCCTTTGAAAGCATCATGTGCAACGGCGTTTGTCCTTGATTATTTTTAACATCTACCTTTGCGCCATTTGTAACCAAGTAATCCACTATATCGCCACCATAAGCATAATGCAACGGCGTACAACCAAGGTTATCAACTGCATTTATATTTGCTCCATTTTTTAATAATAAAGTAACTACACGCAATCTACCGCGTTGCATGGCCAAATGCAACGGTGTATAGCCAAATTTGTCAACCGCATCTACATTGGATCCGCGTTTTAATATTCGTTTAATCATCTCCAAACTACCACCTGATGCCGCATAATGCAACAATGTACGGCCAGATGTATCAATCACTCCTAAATCCGCTCCTTTTTTTAACAACAAATTAGCGATAGCCACTTTACCATATTGCAATGCATAAGATAACGGCGTACAACCAAGGTTATTAACCGCATTTACTTCAGCGCCACATTCAATTAATTTAAGAATCGTTCTTATAGAGCCGCCGCCTAGGACCGCCTCATGCAATGGCGTATAGCCGTACTTATCAACCGCATTTGCATTCGCTTTATTTTCCAACAATAAGACAACCACAGCTGTATTATCAATCATATCCCACATATCATAATTCGCATAACCTGCTCGTGCAGCATGGTGTAACGGTGTGCGACCAGAGTTATCTGTCACACTTACATCAGAATCATTTCTTAGTAACCAATTACATATTTCTACATTACCACCGCTTGCCGCACAATGCAACAAAGTACGACCCGATCGATCAATCGCATTGGAATCTGCTCCATAATTCAGCAAGAAATTAAACATTTCCAAATAACCATATTCTGCAGCCAAATGCAACGGCGTAACACCATAATTCTCATCACCTGCATTCACATCCTCCCCATTTCTTAACAAATCACGAGCTTTATCAATATTACGCGCGCATACCGCAAAATGTAATGGAGCATCTTTGAACCAATAATCATAATTCCTTAAATAGGGTTTAAATGAGTCTAGTTCAAAACCTTCCTTTCGTCTGTCCAAATCCCTAGCGTATACTATAAACGCAGATCCAGCTAAATTAAATACGGTCGCCAACGACGCAATTGCAAGCAATAATTTAGATTTAAACTTCAAACTCATAGAATCCCCCATAATTACATATCAAATCATTTACTGTGAACATATTAAATAAGCTTGATCTAAAAAACACACCGCCAAAAAACAATGGTCAATGTGCGTTTTTTATAAAGTATTTACTACGCCTTGGACTTGCAAGCAATAGCTCTTTTTTTACGTGCAGCGGTGTTTTTATGAATTATTCCTTTAGAAACTGCCTGATCTAATTTTTTAAGTGCCGCCCGAGCTGCTGCGCCTTCCATACCCGCATTTTCTTCCAAAGCAAGTTTGACGGCCGTCCTAAGAGCGGAACGATAAGCTCTATTTCTTGCAGTCCTTGAATTTGTTACCCTTACTCGTTTTTTAGCAGATTTAATATTAGGCATAAAATCAATATCCTCCTCTTAAATATCTAAATTTTTGTAATTTTACTATCTTTCCGACCCTGGAAAAATTAGGGCCAATGTGCCAGCGCCTGTATGAACACCTATCACCGGAGTTATAGAGTGCATTATAATTTTTTGAGCACCATACCTTTTTTTTATTTCATCAGCCAAAAATTTCGCATCATCTTCGCAATCAGCATGAGAAATATATACGGATTCATTTTTTATATTCTTCTTACTCGCACACTCTTCGAATTTTGAAAGCAAAGTTTCAAACGCTCTCTTGCGGCCACGCACATTTTCACAAACAACAAGTTTACCTTCATTATCAATCTTTAAAACCGGTTTAATATTCATCATACTTCCAACAAGCGCCTTACTTGCCGAAATACGCCCTCCGCGTTTTAAATGATATAAATCATCAACAACAAACCAATGGCAAATTTTGTTTTTAAGTTCATTTAAGCTTTTTTCGGTTTCTTCTATGCTTGATCCGCGCATACGCATCTCAGAAGCCACTATTGCAAGATGCCCAACCCCCAATGATGCGCTCAGAGAATCAACTACCTTTAACTTTCTATCAGGATATCTTCTTTCTAATTCTTTCGCTACTGAGCACGCAGAATTATACATACCGCTAAGCCCCGACGAAAGACAAATATAAAGAATATCCATTCCCTTTTCTAAATATTTACAAAAATATTCTTCAAATTCTGAAGGGTTAATCTGTGTTGTGGAAGCGGGAACTTTTTGCCTCATCTTAGAATAAAACTCATTTACGTTTATCTTGTCGCCTTGATAAACTTTATCGCCTATAAGCACTTCCATCGGCAAAGTAAGTATCCCGAGATTATTTTTTAAATCGGAAGGCAAATCCATGGTTAGATCTGAAACAATTACATAATCGTACATAACTTATCACTTAAATACCGCTAAGCATTAGTGCTTTGGATATTAACTTGCCTCCATCTTAAAAAAATAACTATAAACAAACCGAAAATATAAAATATCACTATCTCTTTGAAAACTGCGAAGCCTTTCTTGCCTTTTTGAGTCCGTATTTTTTACGTTCCTTCATTCTCGGGTCACGTGTTAAAAATCCGGCTTTTTTAAGGCTTAATTTATACTTTTCAGCATCGCATTCCAAAAGGGCCCTTGCAATACCGTGCCGAATCGCTCCTGCTTGACCTGCAACACCGCCTCCTGAAACATTACAAACTATATCAAATTTACCTTCATTTTCAGTAAGCACAACAGGCTGACGAACTATAACCTTCAAAGTCTCTAAACCAAAGTATTCTTCAATATCGCGGTTGTTAACTGTTATCTTTCCGCTACCCTTATAGAGCCTAACCCTAGCTACAGAGCTTTTTCTTCTTCCTGTTCCGTAATAGAAAGGGGTTTTACCATACATTATTTATTTCCCTCCGCATCACTAAGTATTTCAGGTTTTTGAGCTTCATGCTTATGATCGGTACCCACAATAGCACGAAGCCTTGTAATTTGCTTGCGCCCCAAAGAATTACCTTGAAGCATACCTTTAACAGCAAGATGCATTGCTTTTTCCGGATGTTCTCTCATAAGCGCATCGTACCTAATGCATTTCAAATGACCGATATATCCAGTGTGATGATAGTGGTACTTCTTTGTTAGCTTTTTACCCGTAAGGACTGCTTTTTCGCAGTTTACTACGATTACGTGGTCACCACAATCCACGTGCGGAGCGAAAATAGGCTTTCCTTTACCGCGAAGCAAATCAGCAACCTGGACGGCAACTCTACCAAGTGGCCTATTCGCTGCGTCTACGATGTACCATTTACGCTCTACTTGGCCTTTTTTCGGCATGAATGTAGACATCATTTTTCCTCCCATAAATTAAAAGTCCGACCTTAAAATGATATCATCACGCATACTTATTTGTCAATAAAAATTTAATTTTAAGGCATAAAAAATCTGTTTTTCTCACTTATATATGCGATAATCTCATTTTATCTCGAGTTTGGATTTTAAATAAAAAAACCTCATCTCTATAGAAATAAAAACATCATTTTAAGAAGTACTGATTCCTAAAATGATGCACATTAATTTATACTACCTTTTTAACAGCTTGAATGTTAAATAAAACTTTTATTTCCCAGCATTTTGAGCTTCCAATGCTTTGGAAAGCAATGATTTCTTTTTCGGTTTCTCAGGTTTAATTTTTTTACCTTTATATTTAAGAGCAGCGCCCCAGGCTTTTAAAAGCTCTTCACTTACAACTGATTTTAAATACTCGGTTGATTTCTCATCTTCTATATTATTAAGGATAACAATTGTTATAATGGCCCTTGCGTCCATTGTTCCATTTTTATAAAGTTCGCTTATAAGTTTTGCAAATTTATTTACCCTTGCCTTTTCACTTTCTGATCTTAAAAGTTCAAGCACCTTAGGTAAAATATGTTCCTTAGCAAAAGTTGCCGGACGAAAATCTTCATAAATTTCTTTTTCTTCCTCTATTTCAGCTTTGAGCTCCGGAAATATATTTACCATACGATTAGCAAAAAACAAACCTGTTACATTACTATCATCCGAAGATTTCGATTTTTTTCTGGCTTTTACCGATTTCGATTTTTCTTCACCCGAAATAGTTGATATCAAATCTTTGGCAACAAAATCTATATCCCTCTTTTTAGCGGATTCAGAATCCAACAACCAACAAGAAATATTTTTTGCGTCTTCTGCTTCATCTAATAAACTAAGTTTCACTTGGTTCAATTTCTTATCATATTTTATCTGATACTTTATTTTTCCTTTTTCCAAAATCATTTCATTTTCAGATTTTAAAGCTATACTAAATTTTTTTATCCTTTCATCTTCACTAATATATTCACAAAGCGCACCAAAAGAAGTATTATTCAATACCTTCACTCCTAAAAAATTATAAATTTTAACACGGATCATTTTAATACAAAAGCAAAAAAATGTCACTAAATTATCCAATATTTTCTTTTGTGAAAAATGCTCAAAATGCAAATAATAATCATTGCTACATTTTTTAACAAAATTTCCCCTATTTTTACAAAACTCAAACTTATAAATTTAGAATACACGCAAAATAAACCTTACACGACAAAAATAATCACAAAGATTTTTGCATTTTTGATTTCCGGGAGGCGAATATTGATGAAAAAACACTTAAAAATTATTTTTTGCATAGTATCTTTAATGTTTGTGTCGCTCTATGGCGTTATAAAATATGAATCAAATATCTTGCCAGAAGTATTCAAAATATACTATGATGAATCCCCTACGTTTAATATCTTTCCATTTTATATAAACGTTAAAAAAAGAATACAAAGTAAAAGCCTAGATTGCCTTTCTCAAAACAAAAATACTGAAAAGTTGGATTCATTTGGAGGCAATAACTACCCTACTAAAAATTATGAAGGCGAAATTAAGCTTTTAAATATATTTCCAATAAAATCGGTAACTGTAAGTGTAGTTCCGGAGCAAAAAGTAACGTTATGCGGAACGCCTTTTGGAATAAAAATATACGCGGACGGAGCTATAATTATTGGAATATCTGAAGTCCCTACAAGCTACGGAGCCGTGAGTCCCGCGACTTTATGCGGCCTTCAGAAAGGGGACATCATAACAAATATTAATGGCGCAAATATCAAAACAAATGATGAACTTGAAAAAATAATAGAAAATTCAGGCGGCGAAGATCTGCACATATATGCACGACGCAAAAATAAAGAAATTAAAACGGTTTTAAAACCGCAAATCTCAACGGATGATGAAAAATATCATGCAGGGATCTGGGTAAGGGACAGCTGCGCAGGAATTGGCACATTAACATTTAAAAATTCATCAAACAATAGCTTTGCAGGCCTCGGTCACGGAATTTGCGATTCCGATACACATGAAATTATGCCTCTATATAAAGGCGATATAGTAGCAGCCTCTATACTTGATATACAAAAAGGAGCTCATGGCAATCCGGGGGAACTTAAAGGTAGTTTTATAAACTCAAAACCTCTGGGAACGGTTTATTCAAATAGCGATATGGGTATATACGGCGCTTTAAATGAAAGTGAAAATAACACCAATAAAAGTGAAGTAGAAGATATAGGTGCCGCGCAAACAATAAAAGTAGCAACAAAACAAAACGTAGTAAAAGGTCCCGCTAAACTCCTAACAACCATCGATGGAACAGAACCTAAATACTACGATATCAATATAGACTCAGTAAATTACAATAAAAACATTCCTACGCAAAATATAAAAATCTCCGTAAAAGACGATACGCTCCTTCAAAAAACCGGCGGAATAGTTCAAGGAATGAGCGGAAGTCCTATAATACAAAATGGCGCGCTTGTGGGCGCTGTAACACATGTTTTAATAAATAATCCAAAAAAAGGCTACGCAATATTTGCAGAAACCATGTTGACAAATTCCAACAATATAATTAATAGCGGCTACAAAAACGCCTCCTAAAAAATAAATATATTTGACAAATCTAACGAATATTATTGTTTTAATGGAAAACTATTGACATATTTGGTAATTTATGGCAATATAAATATCACAAAACATATTATCAGGAGGAAAAATTATGGAAAATCGGTTAAAAATTCTTATTTCGGAGGATTGTTTGGAGTTCGACAGGGAAGCACTCGATATGTTTAAACATTATTCAATGGATTTGTCATTTTTGCCCAAAGATGGATTCAAAATCATCGAACTCATAGAAAATTCATGTCCCGATATCGTAGTTATGGATTTATTCATGCCAAGAATTGATGCAATAGGAATAATATCTACGGTAAGAAAAAATCATAGAGTTGAAATGCCTATGTTTATGGTTGTTTCAAATTTGAGTCAACCAACTTTAGAACGGGAAGTAATGTCGGCAGGCGCATCCTACTTTTTACTAAAACCAGTAAGTTATTCGGACATAATAGAAAAAATACTTCAAGTAACTTATAAAAATTCACTTAGTAATAATTCTATGCACACGCAAAATCAGCCATTACATATAAGTGAAACATCAAATATCGAAATAAAAGTAACACAAATCTTGCATCAAATAGGCGTTCCGGCGCACATAAAAGGTTACCATTACCTGAGAAGTTCTATAATAATGTCTATTGAAAATCCAGATATAATAAACTCTGTTACAAAACAGCTTTACCCATCTGTTGCAAAAATTTTTGAAACAACATCTTCGCGAGTTGAACGCGCAATAAGGCACGCTATAGAAGTAGCTTGGGATAGAGGCGATATAGATGTTTTAAATTCTTATTTTGGTTACACGATCCACAATTCTCGCGGCAAACCAACAAATTCGGAATTTATTGCTATGATAAGCGATAAATTAAGACTTCAATTAAAATCCGCAAGTTAGTTTTAGCATTCAAATTAATTTTAAAAACATTCTTTACTTTAAAAAAATAAACCGCCGGTATTTAAACTTCCTCTTTTCATATATCTGAAGTTTAAAACCAAGCGGTTTACAGGTACATAGTAAAATTTCTGAAAATTAATTATTTAAAAAAACAGATATCGCTTTGTACGTCATATAAAGATCAATCTTTGAAATAATTTCAAACGGCGAATGCATTGAAAGAACTGGAACACCAATATCAATAACATCAACATTTAAATTTGCCATGTATTTTGCAATTGTTCCGCCGCCGCCGATATCAACTTTTCCGAGTTCGCCAACCTGCCATAAAACGTTGTTATCGTTTAAAAGTTTACGTACTTCACCGGTAAATTCGGCCGAGGCTTCAGAGGTGCCGTATTTACCACCGCTACCTGTATATTTTTCAACCACTACTCCCCTATTTATAAATGCACTGTTAGAAACCTCATAACTACTGCTGTAAGTGGGGTCGTACGCAGCATTAACATCGGCGGATAAACATTTTGATTTGCTCAAAACATCACGGCATTTACAATTTTCCATATCAGCAAGATCGGAAACAAAGTATTCTAAAAATCTTGACTGCATTCCGGTATTACCATCGCTACCCACTTCCTCCTTATCCGTAAGCAAAACTATTGCCGTCTTAGAAGGCACTTTACAAGATAAAATCGCCCGATACGAAGGATATGCACAGGAACGGTCATCGTGAGCGTAGCCGCCAATCATGCTACGGTCAAGGCCTATATCTCTTGCTTTCATCGCAGGGACTAATTCTAAATCTGAAGAAGTAAAATCTTCTTCAATAATACCGTACTTCTCGTTAAGTAATTTTAAAATATTTAATTTTACAAGCTCGGAGCCTTCACCGTTTTTAAAAGGCAAACTTCCAACAAGGGCATTTAAATCCTCACCCATAATAGCCTGTGACATTTTCTTAGCCATTTGCTCACGCGCCAAATGCGGTAATAAATCGGTTATGCAAAAACAAGGTTCGCCTTCTTCTTCCCCCAGAGAAACATCAACATATGTACCATCTTTTTTAACCATTCTTCCGTGCAACGAAAGGGGTATAGCCGTCCACTGATATTTCTTTATACCACCATAATAGTGGGTTTTTAGCATTGCAAGATCACTATTTTCCATCAAAGGATTCGGTTTTAAATCAAGTCTTGGCGCATCTATATGAGCAACCGCAAAATGCGCGCCGTTTTTTACTCCTTCTTTTCCAACTACGGCAAGAATAATTCCACAATTTCTATTAACCTTATAAATTTTGTCTCCGGGCTTATATTTTTTATTCTTTTCAAATTCTACAAAACCGTTGCGCTTTATTTCATTTAAAACATATATAACATTTTCCCGCTCTGTTTTGGCTTTATTTAAATAATTTTTATAATCTTCTGCAAAACTGCTGCATTCTTTCATTTCTTTTTCGGAAATAATTTTTCCGCCGTTTTCTTTTTTGTAGCAAAGCGCCTCCTTTATTTTTTTAAAATCACTTTTCTTTGCGTTCATTTTAAAAACCACTCCTTAAATTTTTAAATCAGCTAAAATAAAGAAATTTATAAATTTTCTTTGTTCTCTTAACTCTTTTTACATAGCGGCGCGTTTCCTCATATGGAATATTACTGAGCCTCTTGCCGTCCGGTGAAAATTTTTTATCGGCAAGCCAGCGCTTAACAACCGTTTCGCCTGCATTATATGCACTCAAAACTATTTCCTCATCATCATATTTTTTACGAAGAATCGAGACCAAAAGCGTACCGTACATTATATTAACATATGGATCTTTAAGCTCTTCAACACCCATATTATTTTCATGAGTATGAAGCTGAAGCCACTTAAATGTATCCGGAGTCAGTTGCATAAGCCCCAAAGCATCAGCGTGGGAATGCGCATCGCTATCAAAACCGCTTTCACATTTAATTATAGCATATATACACTCTTTTTCAACGTTATAAGTTTTTGAAGCCATATTTACAATCGACTCATACTTTAAAGGATACAAATACCTCATAACATGAAAAAATCCACGATAAATCAAAAACGCAAGAAATAAACTCAGGCACAAACCAAACAAACTAACAATTTTCTTACCAATCCGCAGAACCATGCAAGCCCCCATTTTAAAAATTAAATATGCTAAAATTTAATAATACTAAACGCTTATAACTTTAAATCCAGCGGCTCGGATAAGCCTATTATAAATTGCCAAATTCTCCCCTATCTTACCGCTAAAGTGAGCATAAATACATTTAATATCCATATTATCGGTTTTTCTTAAAGAACTGAACAATTTACGCGCCTGCTCGCCCTTATCCCCCTGACTTCCATATGATATATATGGAATTTTTAAAAGTGGTATGTCTTCATCCAAACAAAGCGCCAATGATTTTGAAGATGCGTGAACATTAGTATACTCTGAATAATGTTCCGAATTGCCAATAATCATATAAACCGGCGCACTTGGGGAATAGTGTTTATATTTAGTACCTGGAGAAAGAGCTTTTTGATTTTTTTCCAATTTTTCATAAACATTTTGGTCAATCTCAGCTTCTCCGGCAACTTCTTTTATATCTGAAACGGTGATCACTCCAGGCCGTAAAATTTTTGGAACCGCTTCCAAAAGTGAAACAACCGTTGATTCCACGCCGATACTACACTCTCCGCCGTCTACAATAGCGTCTATTTTGCCTGATAAATCATTAACCACATGTCCAAAGGAAGTCGGACTCGGTTTACCGGAAATATTGGCTGAAGGCGCAACAAGTGGGCAATTCGCTTTCTTTATTATCTCACGCGCGATGGGATGTGAAGGGAATCTAACTGCAACGGATTCCATACCTGCAGTTACAGAATCCGGAACACTTGATTTTTTAGGTAAAATCATTGTGAGAGGGCCAGGCCAAAATTTTTCAGCTAATTTTTTGGCAATATCTGGAAATTTAGAAACCACCAAATATATATCATTTAAATCAGCAATATGCACTATCAAGGGATTGTCAGAAGGTCTTCCCTTGGCCCAAAAAATTTTTTTTATCGCTTCTTCATTAAAGGCATCTGCTGCCAAACCATAAACCGTTTCCGTAGGTATTGCAACGATTCCACCTTTTTTTATTATGTCCGCTGCTTTTTGGCATTGAGACCCTGACAGTAACAAAGTATTCATTAAAAACTCCTGTATTTTTACAAAAAATTATGGGACGGCACGATTGTGACTACGCATAAAAATTTTTGTAAAAACTAAATATATAATTATAACTATTATTTACCACAAATAAATGATAAACAAATTAGTAAAAGAGTTAATGACCGGTGATACGTTTAAAAACTAATTATTATTTGCAAGTTTAGCGGCACGATCGGCAGTAGTAAGAGCATCAATTATTTCATCTAAATCTCCGTTTAATACATCTTCCAATCGATATAAAGTAAGGCCTATCCTGTGGTCTGTTACACGGCTTTGGGGGTAATTATAAGTTCTTATTCTTTCAGATCTATCGCCAGTTCCAACTTGGGATCTGCGCTCTTCCGCCACAGCCGACTCTTGTTCTGCTCTTTTTGCTTCCAAAAGCCGTGATTTTAGTACTTTCATTGCCTTATCTTTATTTTTATATTGACTGCGTTCATCTTGGCATTCAACAACAAGACCGGTCGGTAAATGCGTTATTCTTATTGCAGATTCTGTTTTATTAACATGCTGACCTCCGGCACCACCTGCCCTGTATGTATCAATTTGTAAGTCAGCAGGATTTATTTCAATTTCGACATCTTCCGCTTCAGGCAAAACCGCAACCGTTACGGTAGATGTATGAACTCTTCCCTGCGTTTCGGTATCAGGAACACGTTGCACACGATGTACACCGCTTTCGTATTTAAATCTAGAATAAGCTCCTTCGCCCGAAATCATAAAACTTACTTCTTTAAATCCACCAAGCTGAGTTTCGTTTTCATTTAGAACTTCTACTTTCCACCGGCGCTCTTGGGCATACATATTATACATCCTAAAAAGGACACCAGCAAAAAGCGCTGCTTCTTCTCCGCCTGCACCTCCTCGAATTTCTATTATTACATTTCGCTCGTCATTTGGATCTTTTGGTAAAAGAAGGATTTTCAACTCTTCTGATAGTTTTTCTAAAGCTTCTTTTGCGCATTCCATCTCAAGTTCTGCCATCTCTTTTAAATCTTTATCTCCAGCGCTTTCAGAAAGTATCTCTTTAGCGTCAATTAAATCTTTTTCGCACTTTTTATAACTTCTATATTTTTCAACCACAGGAGCAAGATTTTTATATTCTTTCATAAGATCTCTATATTTATTTTGATCCGCAATAATAGCAGGGTCGCACAAATCTTTATTTATACTTTCATATCTTTTCTCTGTTGCCTCAAGCCTACTAAACATCAAATACTCCTCCAGTTTGCCGTCTTTTCATCCTGATATAATAAAATTATACTACAAGTTAAAGATATATCAAATGTGGTTAAAAATCAAAATTGTATCTTACATAAGTACCATAATTGTTTTTCTAAACATGTGGACCCGTATGATCTCTTTTAAAAAATCAGATATTGAGGTATAATCTCTAATAGACTTAGTTTTACCAACTTTTAAAAGGAGAAAATATTTTTATGTCTAAAAACGAAAAGCAAGTTAAAGAGATAACTTCCATGAACGAAGATTTTGCAAAATGGTATACCGATATAGTCAAAAAAGCAGAGCTTATGGATTATTCAAGCGTAAAAGGATGTATGGTCATAGAGCCGTACGGCTATGCAATTTGGGAAAATATGGTTTCCATACTTGATAAAAAATTTCAAGAACTTGGGCATCAAAATGTTTCCATGCCCATTTTTATCCCTGAGAGTTTACTCCAAAAAGAAAAAGATCACATTAAAGGTTTTGCGCCG
>JAEEGL017095457.1_pt1 | contig 18054 bp, 18 predicted proteins | sample 9134231 | NCBI WGS metagenome assembly JAEEGL01 (sample SAMN16246548, study PRJNA631951) | gut metagenome | biome: gut microbiome; feature: rumen; material: fiber-attached | host: Bos | place: Iran: Karaj | collected 2018-10 | reverse complement strand
TGGACAATTATATCTATTCCCGAAGCAATCTGACCTCGTATCGCGGGAAGCGGTATATCCATTCCCATAAGTACCATGGTCTCGATTCTCGCAAGCATGTCCTCCGCGCTGTTTGAATGACCGGTCGACATCGCGATATGTGTCTCATTCGCATCTTGACAACACCTACAGCAAGGTGTTTGTCACATCATTCTCTTTCCAAAAAAACATTCACACCTGGAGAAATCCCGACAAGACAGTTGAGGTAACAGTCAATTGTTACCTCAGAACAGGCCAGGAGGGATGACTATGGTTCAAGGCAATTTAGCATTAAAAATCATTAACCCCACTTTAATTAATGAAGAAGCAGAATTATCAAATATTGAATGGACCTTTGACCAGCATACAGCGATTGTTAACGCACTAATTCAAAATGGATGTCAATATCTGAAGGGCAGAAGCGAATACACCCTTGTAAAAGAAGTGGTGTCACCCGCTGTTACCCAAGTTTCAAACTCGGGTAAAACCGTGACACCTAAAAACCAAGTAATTTCAAGGGCTGAGGGTAGTGGTGTCAATTCACCTTTATGCGGTGCAATAGAGTTAAATGACACCGACACCGATTCATACAGCAAGCCGTTTATGGCACCGCTGGATGTTCAGAAGTTGGGCAGCATTGCTGATATGATTCCTTCCTTCAGAGTCATCCAGTCCAATAGCATGAGTCTGAATATCGGCTTCGATACCGAGTTTCAGGACTATAGAGATGGATTTGAAAAAAACCGCCGAGTTTTGTCACTTCAGATGACAATAGCCATCGGTGAAACACTTATCAGGTATTTCTTCCTCGTAGACCCTCGTTATCAGGAAGTAACTGCTGATGGCGGTATGATACCGCTTAAATTATGCTTGTCTGATATCCTTGCAGATTTGAAGAAATGTTATTTTCCTGATTTCCCCCTTGTGCTGAAAAGGGATATCCAGTACAAAGAGAAGCCTTGGAAAGACCACGAGTCTTACAAAGTTGTCGACTTTAAGGCCATGAAAGATTCTATTCTTCCAATCACTATCATTTGCCACACAGGAAAAGCTGATATCTCCGTTTTTCGTCGCTCAAAGTATGACATTGACATTCTTCGTAAACTTGGAGAAATACAAGGTGGCTGGATGACTACAGAATATGTTTACTTTACAGCCGCTAATGACAAATACCGGAATTACTACTGGCTTGTTAATCTCTGCGTCAGAGATACATTGGGGCTCACTCCTGCGGATAACAAATCTTTGAAAGCGTTAGGAAATGTTATTCACCGACCGAAAATTGAACTTCCTGGCAAGGTAATTGAACATATGGCTGCTTTTGCGGTCAGCAACCCTGTCGAATATTACAAGTATGCTATGAACGATGCCGACATTGTTGTTTCCTTCTGCGCTGAGTTATTCCAGTGTAACCACGCTGTTCCCATGACTTTATCCAGTGCAGCGGCTTCGGCTATGTACGCCAGCATAAAAGAATATTTTGGAGTAAAGAAAAAAGCTGATTACGACAGAATTTATAGGGGATTAGAAATGTTAGATGAAGGGGTCCTCCCATCAAAAGATGAATGTATGAAATTCCTAAAGGCTACCAGATATGTACCTATCCGCGATAACCCGGATGCAAAACTTGTATCCGAATACTTTGAGGAAGCCTATACCGGAGGATTTAACGCATCGTTCTATCTGGGATGGATAACGGAACAGACAACCGACTTCGACCTTCAGAACGCTTATCCTACCTCTATGTCAAACATTATTGACATCGACTGGAGCGAACACGTACGAGACCTGCCTCGCGATTATCTTCGCTTACAAGATTTAATAAATCCGCTTATCCCTGCTGTAGCTGTCGGGGACTTTGACTTTCCTGATGGATGCTACTGTCCGAACATTCCTGTTCCGGTCAAAGGTGGAATGAAAATATATCCTCGCCACGGAAAAAATGTATACATGGCGGGTCCTGATATGTACTTGGCATTAAAACTCGGTGCAAAGATAAAGATTTTCCGTGGATTTACCTGCCAGATGCTCGAAAAGGATGGTAAGCCCTCGCAATGCCTTGCGTATGCCGTTACCAACCTAGTACAAGATAGAATGTTAGCCAAAAAGGTGTATAAAGACAATCCTCTAGTCGAGAAGAGTCTGAAGACCATGGTTAACAGCTGCTATGGTAAGACTGCTCAAAATGTCAGCCCAAAAACTCGTTATAACGCAAAGACAATGGGAAGAGTTGATGCAGAGCCTTCGACCGTAACAAGTCCGTATCACGCTACATATACCACTGCTCTGGTAAGATGTATGCTTATTGCCTGCATCAATCAGCTTCACGACATGGGTTATCACGTATATTCCGTCACTACCGATGGTTTTATCACAGATGCACCAACGAATGTTGTCCGTGGACTTGATGCTTACGGCTTCGCTCAGATTTTCCAGAATGGTCGCTATACACTTAATCAGACCCGTGAGGACTGCGATGCCAATCAGGTATGGGAGCCGAAACATTTTAACGATACCTTCCTTAATATAACAACACGTGGAAATGTGGCTGTTAATGATAAGGGTGTGTTGGCTCATAATTCCTATACCACCGGAGAAATTAAAGACAGCCGTGCCGACAGAGATGCTTATATCATTGCAGTGCTTCAGCGCGAAGGCAGACTAAAATGCTCTACAAAAGTTTGGACAGAGTTTTCAGAGATAGTCGAGCGAAAACATGACTTTCATGTTACGGAAACAATTCGGCAGCTTTCCATGAATTTCGATTATAAACGCTGCCCTATTGTTGAAACCTCTATTGATACTCCTGTCCATTACGACAGCGCAGATGGACGGTTTCATGTTGATACGGTCATTGCAGAATTTGATACACGCCCATTCAATGATGCAGAAGAATTTCTCAATTACAGAAACACCATGCAAAATGAAGATTGCGTGAAAGTCACCGCTGACCTTGAACGTGTCAGAGTTAAGTCCACCGCCCAGACTAAGGGATATATTGGTAAAGATTTGCCCCGCAAAATCCTACTTTCCATCCTTATGGGGTATCGGTCAGGACTGTATCAGATACCTGCTCTTGACGGCCTTAAACAGTCAGAAGTCGTGGAAACCGTCAATGGATGGGGTATATCGGAAATTTCTATAAACGACTGGAAAAATTGCTCCCGTACAAAAAGACAGGATACTATGCTACCTCGAGAACTTGTAGAAGATACCCTTCAAATAATACTAAGAAAGGAATAGGTGATTATTATGAAAATGAAAAAAGTTAAATTAGTGCACGGTTTTGTAACCGTGCCAAGCGATATCAATGTGATTGATATCTCCGAAAGTGGTGATGCCGATTACGCGGCAGTTTTATCAGATAGGGCTGGGGTACTGCCCCCTTTACTTGTTATATCTGATAGTAGCTTTTGTGGGATAAATGCCGCTACAGAAGATGCCTTTGTAACTAAGGCAATCAATAACTTGAAGAAATATCAACGGGTTAAAGCTCAGGAATTACCTTATCCAAATAAAAAATCTCCCAAGATAGCATGGCTTGCTTGGAATTATAGCTTCAGGCTCGGACTGTTCCCTATTGAGATGTTTGCTCATACGGATATGGAAGCTTACCAGCTTCATCGTGAAGAGGAGTAATGCTTATGGGGAAAAAAAATCGATGGACGGTTTGGAACTGGGTTTGTTATACCGGGATACCATGGCTGGGTATCTTCATATTTGCAGGAGTTAAGCTAAAATCCTGGTTTTATCTTAATCGATACCATAGGGTTTTTGAGATAACCGGAAAAAAGGATATACAGGATATCCTGGCTTGTAGTTTTCTGCTATGGTTGATTGTATTCCTTAAAAATGGAATCTGGGTCAACTCTGATAAGAAAATTGGTTTATTTACCTGGATGGAGCCCTACCGATACATTCCTCTAAAGATATCGCCCCGGAAGATTGCTGCAATGCATCCTCCGATTGATTCAGAATATCTCAGCGATATTCCAGATGGATTGGTGCTAGCGCGAAAAGGCAAGAAATATGTGAGATTCATGATTGAGAAGGGACATGCTCTTTCATCCATAATATTGGGAACTCCAGGCTCTGGGAAAAGTACCATCTTACTTACCACCCTGATATGGCAGTTACAGTTCTTTAAGCCAAAAAAGGGGCAGGAACGCCAAGTTTTCTTTATTCTAGACTGCAAGCCAGAACTCAGAAAAAAGGCTTCATATCGATGGGATAAACATATTAGAGAATTAAGTATACGCGATAGGAGCCAGTATGGATGGGACCCATATTTTAATCTTGATGAAAACTCCAGTGCAGACGACATTCTATCTGCATTTGACCTGATGGCAAGAGCCTTAATGGAAACCAAAAATGAAAAAAATGAGTTCTTTTATCAGTCAGCAAGGACCATTTTTAAATATGCCCTGTTTGCTGAATATAAGAAAGGACACACCTTCCTAAAGTCCATGGATAATATTGTTTCATGCGACCTTACATCGGTGATAGAGAAGCTGCTTAAAGAATGTGACGGTAAGCCAGACCTTATGAAGATAAAGAGAGGATTGGCTGGGTATGCTGGCAAGAAGAAATCGGATGCATTCCAAAGTATTGAATTAACGTTTCGAGAAAACGTAGAGATATTCCTAAAGGATAATGTCCGGTTTTTCCTTGACGGTAATCCAAGGAAGCTGTCACCGATGACACTGGAGGAAAAGATATCTGTGGCATTTACTATCAAAACTACAGATATCAAAGAGTATAAAACAATTCTTCGTTTGGTGATTATGCAGCTTATCCATCATTGCGAGAATCGCGATGAGGAAACGTCACATTTGCTCACGCTGGTTATCGATGAGGCTTATAGGCTTGGTGTTATCAACTGGATTGATTTCCTAAGTGTCTGCAGGTCAAAGCAAACCTCATGTATTTTAGCCTTTCAGAGCTTAAGTCAGATGCAGAGTGTATGGTCAAAAGAAGACGCAACATCTCTTGTGGAGATGGTAAGTGCTATAGCTGTACTGTCTTGTACGGACCCACAGACTCAGAAGATGATTTGTGATTGGACTGGTTCATATCAGGAAGAACATATTACCACCAACATCGGAAAGGATAAATACGATACATATTCAAGGTCCTATTCAGATAAGAAAGTATTGGAGCCAAATGACCTGATGCAGTTAAAGCGCAATCAGGAGATTGTTCTGTTCCTGGATGGACAGTACTATTGTGCAGATTGCAAAGGCGCAAAGTACTTTAACATCAAGGAGCTTAATAATAAAAGCAAACAATGTTTAGCATCATACAAGGAGGAATGAGCTTATGTACAGAAAAGAATTAACTCTAGACGAGTTTATTAATGAACTAATGGTTAAGGTGCAGGAGATGTTAAGAGAGCAATATGGTGCTGAGGCAGAAGCCCGCAGGCAGACGTCTCTGAAAACCAACGTGGAAGTGGAATCTATCTACTTCAAATTTCCGGATTCTCCAGCTGCCCCAAGTATCTATCCCGCTGATTTTTATAACAGTCAGTATCAAAATGGTGAATCTGTGGATATGATTGCAGGACAAACAGCAGAGATGGTCTATAACGCCTACAAGATGACTCCACCAATGCCTGAAATTACCATTGAAGAGGCAAAGGAACACATAACACTATCGTTGGTTAATACAGCTAAGAACACCAAACTTCTTTCAGAAGTCCCAAGTTTTGAAGTGGCTGGTGGTGAGCTCAGTGCTATACCACGATGGGAGATGTCTGATAACGCCTCATTTGTCGTTACAAACAATATCTGCTCAAATCTTATGTTAACTCCTGATGAAGTGCTTCAGATGGGCCAGCACAATATTGATAAAAGCGAGTATGAAATCAAGGGTATGAAGGAGATGCTGATTGAACAGATGGGGTTACCGGAAGACGCTGTACCTGATGTGGGACCTGACATGATTGTACTGTCAGTGCCATCACATGTCAGAGGTGCCCGAGCTCTTTTAAATGAACAGGCACTTAATGATGTCAGGAACCGGATTGGTGGAGATTATGTTGTGCTTCCAAGTTCAACTCACGAAGTAATCTGTATCCCATCTGAAGGAATGGATGCCGATTCGCTCAGGCATATGGTTGATGAGGTTAATACCAGCGTGGTTGACGAACAGGATTATCTGAGTTCAAACATAATGGTCTTCAGAGGTGAAAAACTGGAATTGGTTGGTGCTTCACTTGATGCAAAACCTGAGATTAGTGATGTGTCATTCGATGATGATATGGGATTTAGCATGGGAGGTATGTGATTATGGCTACTAGCATTGATAATATCAAAGCAGCATACAAGCTGTTTGCGGAAAACAGAAAGACTACTGAGCAGGTAGATATACAGACTGAGGTAAAAGTAGAATATCCTACTTCCATTTTATTGGAAAAGGACATGATAACTGAAAACTAAATATTGTCCTGGGGAGGGCCGTGTTTTTATCGGCTCTCCTTAAATTTATAGGAGAACTTTTTATGACAGAAATTATATTTGATTATTCCAAACTTAATAGAAATGATAAGCGTTGTTATGACGCCATGACGGACAGCGAGAAACAAAACTTTGAGCGGATATGGGTTAATATCGAAACACAGAAAGCACGTCTTATGCAACAGAAGAACGCAAGTCGTGAACGTGCAAACAGAGAACATAAAGCATTGGCTGAAAAGGAACGCAAAGAACGTAACCATCGTCTTATTGAGCGTGGTGCAATACTTGAATCATGCATCAATGCACCTTTGGACTTTTCAAACGACCAAATCAAAGAAATAGTTGCCAAGGTCTTTTCTGCTGAACCTGTTAAGCAATATATTGAAGGGATTCGTCAGGGTAACGGCTGAGGAATTCTCGTAAGAGCGCGACTTATACCCCACAAAAGTGTGGGGAGCCGCGCCATTCCATGGAGGCTCCTGCGGAGGGCTGTCAATTTGCATGACAACGCAAATTGCTTCATCTCCCGGAAAGAAAGGAGAGATGAAGATGCCACTTTACCATTTTTCCGCCAAAATAATATCACGTGCAAATGGTCAAAGTGTCTGCGCTGCTGCGGCATATCGTTCTGCAGAAAAAGTGCAGAACGACTATGACGGACGCGCAAGCGACTACCGAAAAAAGCAAAATGTTGAGCTTTCGGTAGTCTTGCTGCCTGACAATGCCCCGGCAGATTTTGCTGACCGCACTGTTCTATGGAATGCAGTCGAGCAAAATGAAAAGCAAAGTAACGCCCAGCTCGCAAGAGAGATTGAGCTAGCCCTTCCCGTTGAGCTTGATGAAAAGACGCGACAAACAATGGCTATAGAGTTTGTTCAGGAAACATTTGTTGATGATGGTATGTGTGCCGATGTAAATATTCATAATCCTCCTAAAATGGATTCATATAAGAGGCCATTAGATATTGATGGAAATATTACAAAGGACCCTAAGCAATACGTATACAATAATCCTCATGCTCATGTGTTACTGACACTAAGACCACTAGATGAATCAGGAAAATGGGAGTCCAAAAAACAAAAACTATATGTCTGCGAAAAGAATGGGAAACAGAAATTATTTACAAGTGCTGATTTTAAAAATGCTGATGGGTGGGAAAAGCTTTACAACTATAAATCAGTAGATGGACATAAAAGCTGGCATACAAAATCGTACGCAGAAAAACACCCTGATGAATGTGCTGAACAGGTAACTCGTTATCCAAAATGCGAACAAAAAGTTAATTCTAAGGTTGAAAGATGGAATAGTTCGGACACCCTTGTTGAGTGGAGGGCAAGATGGGCTGATAAAGTTAATCAGGTACTTGCTGAGCATGAAATAGATGAACGTGTGGACCATAGGTCCTATAAAGACCAAGGGCTTGAACTAATTCCTACAGTGCATGAAGGTAAGTCAGTCACGATTGAGGAAAAGCGTCTTAAGGAAGAATATGAAAGGAAAATTGCCGCTGGTGAACAGGCTGTGCTACAACACACAGATGTCAGAAATCTTAATAATGCAATCCGAATGCATAACGATGAAATCAGAATCTTGACAGAGCTTGAAAAGGTGAAAGAGCAAATGCAGGAACTGCTTCAGCCTGTAATTCTGAGAGTTGAGCAAATAGGTAAGTCTGTTGCAGAAAAACTTGAAGCGCTGAGAATTAACATTATCAACATATCAATAAAAATCAGAAAATCTGTAGATGTACTTGCATCTACCAACGAGCAGCTTGAGGCTAACCGCCAATATATAAAGGACCTAAAGCCTGTTTCAGCATCAAAGCTTAAGGCTCTTAATTCAGAATTACAGTCAACAGAACAAAAACTACGTTCAACAAACAAACTTTTGCATAAAAACAAATATGATGAATTACAGCAGAAGTGCGATAATCTGCAAGCGCAGATTGGTCTTTATACTGAGAACCTACAATTATCTAATAGTGCTACCAGGACAATAAACCTACTGACAAAGCAGGCTGATATATTAAATGAGTCTATTGCACAGGATAATATCAAAAAGCGAGAGTTGATTCAGGACTATAAGAACACGATGGATACAATATCAACGGATGAACTGGAAATTGTCGATGAGCGTAGAAGAGATGCTAGAAGTCGTATGGAAGCAAAGCAAGATAAATCAGAGGATTTCATTATTGTTGCAGGGCGCGTTGACGAACAACTTGGAATTACAAAAGATAGCGACATTTCTGAGCAAAATACAGAAATAGGATTCCGATTATAAACATCTTTGTGCAAAAGATATTAACATAAATCGTTTGCTACAGTGGATTTGTAAGTAATGACAAGATACTTACAAACAGCTGTACCGTTAGCTCGCAAACAAATTAATAGCTCAGGGTGAATGTATTCATCTGATTTATTCGACCATATTCAGAAGTCGTTTTAATGATGTAGATAATCCACTAACTGCTAAAATATAGTTGATTGCAAGTAATGGTATACCCACTTTGAAACTGTCATGACAGATAGTCCATGTAGTAAGTACAGTTATCCATGATGTTACCAATATATGTAGTTTTCTCATGTGACCTCCAATCAAAGCATTATTTCTATTCTTCTGCCACCGCAGAGCTTCTCTTCTTCAGCACGACGCTTAAGAATGTATCTTTCATGACTAAGTACCTCAGACAGACAATCCGCAGAATTTCTCTGAATCCTGTGGATATGGTAGGTCTGATTCGGACTATGCTTGTGCAAAAGCACGAAGAGTTCTGTATCTTCCCGGTATAAGCAGTACATTTGCTTGGACTTAGTCTTAAATTCGATATAATGAGGTTTTTGATTATATATTTGGTAAACCATTCCAAATAGTTTAATGTCATCATTATCTAACTTGCACATTTCAAATACTCCTAAAATGGGAAACATACCACTGATAAATCTCAGTGGGTGGATTCGGATAGAATCCTGATTTAAACAACGGCTTGTAATATATCATGAATGTTTTATCTTGTCAAACAGTGTTCAAAAAAACAACTCCTTTTGTGAACAGCGTTGGAAAAAACGACATAAGAGAAATAAGATATCCTCTGTATGCGTTTTTCAGCTAATCCATGCGGATTATTACACCTTGAAAATATCAAAACTGTATACAAATATCATGTATTTCTGTTCAATAAATTAATAGACCCTTTTATGAACAATGGAGGTTAGATAAAATGGAAAAATTTTACGGATATGCGCGCTGCAGCACAAATGAAACTAATCAGGACATCGATAGACAGAAAAGAGAACTCAAAAAGCTAGGTGTTACAGATGATAAGTATATTTACTGGGAATATGAATCAGGCACTAAAACAGACCGTGCCGAGTTCCAAAAGCTTTTGGATATCATACAAACCGGTGATACAATTGTCACCACCGAAGTATCCCGTCTGACAAGGTCCACTAAGCACCTTTGCGATATCATGCAGATAGTCCAGGATAAGAAGATTAGATTAATAATCGGAAGTTTTATTGTGGATTGCAGAAATGATGAAATAGAGCCTATGACCAAAGGTATGCTTATGATGTGGGGTGTATTTTCAGAGATGGAACGGGATATAATTTCACAGCGAGTAAAATCTGGTATGGATAATGCCAGAGCAAAAGGAAAAAATATCGGCAGGCCGAAAATGGATTCTTCCAGCCTGCCTGATAAATTTAAAAAATTTTATCCCATGTACAAATCTGGTGCTATTAATGTCACAGATTTTGCTAATCTTATAAACAGTTCAAGAACTTCCGTCTACAAATATATTAGTCTCGTCAACCAATTAAGCATATAACTGCTATTGAGCAACCTTACCAGTCGCATATTGCTGCTGCATGTACAAATCTTCATTTGATAGGCCAAGAATAACTATATATTGTACTCTATGATAAAGTATGGGCTCATACTGTGCTTTGACACATCACTTAAATTATTGCCTGACGAAACAACTATGCATTTACTCATTACATCATTAGATGCGGGTGATATTTCAATAATTCTGAACCACGTTTTGAATTTTATAACTTTATCTCTGTAATACTCTGGAATAGCATTAGTGTTATTAGGTATGTTATGCTGTATATTATCGATGCACGCCCAATATCGCTCATTTTTTCCGCTTCTAATCAATAATATTTTAGGATGTTCTACAGACAACAACTCTTTTATGATATTTTCTGATACTTTGGAGCCCATTTGTCCATACCAAACATATCCCAAATCGTTAAGTATACTTTTATGCGCAGCTATTGTTCCACATTCAGGTGCAAACTGTTCCCCAAATCTAAGTGCAATTGTTTTCATTAAATTGCCTTTCATTTAGACTTTTGTCACTGTAATACCTCATTGTTTAGGATATATAATGCTTCTTGTTCCACACAATAAGCTTGATATCTTAATTCATTTGCTTTCAACGCTAGATGATTAATATTCCCCTGAACAGTTTTATTTTTTAACAATGGAATTTCGACTGAAGCAAGGCTGTTATTATCAATCATGTCTACCACTGAACCATATGTTTGTCTTTCGACTAATTTGTTGCCAAAATCCGAATTGAGATAAATGTAAATATATCCGGCAATATCCTCTGTCGCTGGTATAAGCTTTAAAACATTTTGGCTGACAGCATAGCCATTCCAATGTTCAGGAACCATTACAGTTGTACCAATTGTTCCTCTGTCTGCTACTAATATAGTGTTTTTTTCTACTTTTAATTCCTTCTCATACCGTGCTTTATGAATCACCTTAGACAAATATTTTTCCGTCTTTGGTGCTAATTGACACATTTCTTTACCACCAAGAAATGGGTACCCATGTTCTTCATCAACATACGTTCTTTTGAAAATGCCTGCCAATATTATTTTTTTACTAATTCTTTTATCACCTAAATTAGTCACTTCCTCTGCTGCGGTTTCTAAATGTGACACTATTTGTTTAATTATAGGCTCGTGGTATGAACCATCTAATCTGTAATTTAAATTCTTAAGAGATACTTCATAGCTTTCATTGGAATCGCTTTGTATCATCTTTGATAAAGAAGGCATTTTTAATTCATCAATTAACATTTGGGTTGCACGAACTACATATTCGTTAGATTTATCTCTTAAAGCATACGAACGTCTTACTAATAGGTTAATTCGCTTCCTTACATCTATAGGTGCATTAGGTATAACTATCTCTTTTAAATGTTCCGGTTCCAAATGTGTTATAACTGACCCATATCCATTCGTTTGAAGAACTTTACTTCCTGTTGTGCTCTTTAAAAAAGCATATGCATAACCCAAATCATATTCCTGCTTAAACTTTACACGTATAACATCATCAGAAAATATTTTATCTTTTAATGTTTCAGACACAAAACTGACATTTCCTATAGTTCCAGAACGCGTCAATAACAGTGTATCCTCTTCTAAACGCAACTTAGATATATCACATTTAGTTAATCGGGAAATCCTCTTTTCTGTTTTCGGATATATATCACACATCTGTGAAGGTAGATAGAAAGGTTCCCCCCCTTGTTCTACATAGATTCTTTTAAATCTTCCGGGATAAAACGCATTAGATATAATCCCATTCTCACCCATCAGCGGAATGCTTCCATACCTACAATCTTTAACTCTCATCCAAGCTTTTTTTGCGTCTACATCATATACAGATGCCTCTAGGCGATTACCTTTTGTTTGTATTTCTTTTAACGAAACTGAACACCATTTCAAAGTGTCCATACCATCATTTACCATGCAATACCTTCCTTACTTTTCCATAATGAAAATGCTTTCGGCACATCATATGTCTGGTCGTCTTCTACTTTGACCATTTTTTGGTGTGATGTAACATCTTCCTGACCAGACTCTGCTATTTCAGGGATTAGTATCTCATTTCCATCAGCGTCTCTCTTAAATAATGGATTTCCACGCTTATCGTGCCCCACTTTTTCAACCATCGACATAAATACGTTATAATCTGACATTAATCCGCTGGTATCTTCCTTGTTTTTCTGTGATTTTGATTTCTTTTGCAAAAAAAGTACCGAGGTTTGAGTTCCATTACGTGGTTGAAAGGTGTCAACATGCAAATCTATGCTTGCTACTATTCTATGGTTTTTTATTAACCATTCTCTTATATACCCTAATCCTGGTGCACCAAGAATAGCGTCCGGTAATACAATTGCCATCCTACCATTTTCCTTAAGAAACTGAGTACATCTTTCAATAAATAGTATCTCCGGTGGTACAGATGCTTGTAATTTACTGGTCATAATCCAAGTACCCGTAGCCTTATCAAAATTCCATATATGAGCAAGTTCATACTGTGATAGTATACTAACATCTTGTATGGGAATCTTTGAACCAAATGGTGGATTAGTCACAATCACATCAAAGAATCCAATAGAATTATAATTAGTAATATCGGACTTACTAATGTTAAGCGCTTCTGCTAGTCTAGTCTTAAACTCATTGGACCATTCATGTGGTGGTAATAATGAATTGGTCTGAAAAATATTTCCATTTCCATCATTGTTCATGACCATATTCATTTTTGTTGCCTTGACCAGTTCAGGATTAATATCAAAGCCGAAATAATTACTTTCTGCCATGTCAGATATTTTGTCTTGAAATGCTAATACAGTTTCACTGTCCCATTCTTCGTAAGGAACTCCAAGCTGACTAATCATTTCAGCCTTTATGGCTTCGATGCAATGTGTCATTGCCATAGTAATAAATCCGCCTGTTCCACATGAGCTATCCAAGACTTTTTCGTCAGTCTTTGGATTTATCATCTCCACAGCCATTTTCATTACGTTTCTCGGAGTGAAGAATTCTCCTCTATCTCCTCTTAAATTGGCTCCAACAATTTCTTCGTAGGCCTTACCTTTTATATCGATATTTGTCTTTATCAGACTATATTTCTGCAATTCACTTACAATGTATGCCAAGCTTCGAGGCGTAAGCTTTATTGTATCGTTTGAATCAAATATCTTCCCCTGTTTTTCTTTTACCTTCTCAAATATTTTAGATATCCTGTTATACACAGTTAATTGACCATCTGTATTAGACCTCTCCTCAGATGTTGTGTAAAAATCTAAAGGATTAGGTATATTCTTTTCGTCTTGAATTTTACAAAAAATAACTTTTAACAATTCAAAAAAGGCCTGCTGTTTCTGAAAACCATCATTTGCAAAAATATAATTATGACATGTCTTAAATACAAATAATAAGTTATCATCAGAAGCATTTTTTAGGCTTTGTCTAGTCGGTCTATTTATTGCTTCCAAATTTCCATCAGCAGAAGGAATATCATTATATTCCATAAACTGAATTTTTCCTGCTTCATCTACATATTTCTTGAACACAAATTTCTGTAAGCTATTGGTCCATAATCCCCATTCACAATTAGTACAAACTGACATATATGATTTGAGCTGCTCAATACCATCCTTTTTTGCAGAGGGGCTTACCGTTTCTTTTTTGCACTCAATGCAAATCTTTATATTTTCTTGTGTCAAATTTGTTTCATTCTTATCCCAAATTGCCAAATCAACTCTTGGTTTATTTGAGCCAAGCTGAAGAGTATATTCAACTTTAACTTGTTCAGTAGAATATTTATGCTCATTAATAAGACGCTTTTCTATTATTTGTCTTACATATTCTTCCGGTGTATCCGGTCGAAATTTACCATCAATGTAATCGCAAATTTTTCCGTCAGGCACCACTATAACTTTATTTCCCATTTTCTGCTCTCCTCACACTCCTATTAGTTTTGCAATTCACGCATATCCTCCCAGAGCTCTTATACCAGATTAATAAGCTCCACATCTTACAAGCCTCAGGAATCAAGTTCACGTTTTTCCTTTTCCAACTTATCAATTTGTTCCTGAATCTGGGCCCTACGTAGCTCTTTTAATTTTTCGTGTGTTTTATCTGCTAACGCTCTGGGGTAGTTCCATTTCCAATTACTATATTCCAGCTGAATCGCCTTCTTTTCCTCATCTGTTAAAGCACTGGCCAGTTGATTCTCTATCTGTTTCCGTTCTTCCGCCCATGCTCTAAGGGTACTCTCCAATGTAGGACTTTTAGTCCTGTCAATTTCCAAAAAGACTTTTCCTGCTTTATCAGCATGAACTGTCATGCCATATTTAGATTCCATTTCAAAAACGGCATACATGGCACCTTGATAATTTGTAACAACAGGGTCCACCAGTGCAAGAGTACTTACGCCTAATGCATCTGCTATTTTTTTTAACATGTCAGGCTTAGGCTTTCGTACACCATTTTCATACTTTTGAATTCTATCAGCACCCAGCCCAACTAATTCATTTAGTTTAGCTTGTGTAAAACCTTTAGCCACACGTATTTCCCGGATTCTATTACCGATTCTTTCTGCCGAAGTAGAATCATTAAAGTCCATAGGGTCCATAGGGGCTTCTAAACCATTAATCTGAATCTGCATTTGTCACTCCCGAATAAATAATAAAGCATCAATTACGTTCATCATAATTCTACCATAATAATTCGGAACGCCAAAACACAAATCAGTACGGAAATAACACATTTTAGAATTTTTTTATATTATTTAGCTTGAACAAACACATATTTGTGTGTTATAGTATGCTTGTAAAGACAATTTTGTGTGTTGTTATATTTAGTATAAACACTTTTCTGTGCAAAGGAGTCAATTGTATGAATACACAAAATGTGCTAGAGAACTACGATGATGTGCTGAAGCCAAAGGACCTTCAGTCTATACTCCATGTAGGTCGCAGTTCAGTGTATAGATTACTTGATGAGGGATTAATCAAATCCATCAAAATTGGAAATACATATCGCATCCCCAAGATGTATCTCACAGAATTTATGTATCCAGAACAAACACTTGGAAAGGGAGAATAAATCATGAACATCGCAACCGTAAATATATCTTTAGAATTGCTATTGCTTAACGACCTTCTTGGCTCCAATGTTATCGACAAAGACACATATGATATGGCAGCTTCCAAAATTGGCTGCGGTACAAATCTACCCGATAATCCAGCAATCAAATTGCCAGTGTCATATTTAAATGACTGAATAAAAGGATTCTCACAAATGCAAAATAACTATATTGGTGCAATATACCATTACTCAAACAGCATTATAAGGACATACGTTTGCAATAACGAACTTGATAGAATCCGGAACTATGCTCAATCCAAAGGTTTTTCAGACACTGAAATATTCTGTGACTTGATGGGTAAAGGCTTCGAACATCCGCAGTTTAATAAAATGATGTCCACTTGCAGTAGATTCAAAGCAATTTTTGTCAAAGATTATACACACATCGACAAATACACAAGTCAGCTAATACGGATAATAACCAATCTGCATACTAATGGTTTAGAACTATATTCATCTGAAAACACCATGATAACCTTGCAAGATGAATTAACTGAACAATTTATCTCTCCAAGAGTTGCAACGTATTATTGCCATTGGGGAAATAAAGAAAATAGTGATAATCAAGCGCTGAAAAATGATATTCTTAAACATTTTGCAGAGCATAAGCTCAATGCCTCAACTGTAATTCAATATACAGATGAATGTAAAAAAGGACATGCGGGTAGCCAGCCACAGCTAAACCAACTCATACACGATAAGGACAAATATGATTTATTACTTACACAATCGTTTTCGTCAGTACACTGGCGTACATATAATTTCTGTAACTTCCGTGAGCAGCTATCAATGGGAATTTACTCGATGACTGAAGGGCTACTCACTTATCCAGAGGAACAAAGCTATGACATACGCTGAAAAAATTTGCAACAAACTTAATTCATCTATGAAACTGAAAGCTGTAGCTTATTACAGGGTTTCAACTGACAATGAGGGACAGAAGGAATCCTGTGCCAACCAACAGCTCATTGCAAAGAAATATATTTCAGAACATCCAAACATTGAACTTATAGCAGAATTTGTTGATGATGGAATCTCTGGAAAAAACGCTTTTACAAGACCTCAATATAAAGCAATGCTTAAACGCATCCTTGACGGAGATATTGATATTATCATCACAAAATCTCTGTCAAGGCTTAACAGAGATGAATCTGATTCCATTGAACTCAAGAACCTTTTAATAGATAACGAAACCACCATACTTACATTGGAGGATTATCATGTCCACGACCTTGAAGATATGAACTCGGGGCTTCTTCTGAGTATTAAGAGAACAATAGATGCCCAGTTTGTAAAGCAACAGAGTATCAATGGCAAAAAAGCGCAGGAAGTGAGATGTGAGAAGAAAATTCTTGGCTCAAGAGATATTTCTTTTGGTTATGTATGGAATAAAGACTCAAAAACCATTTCAATAAACCAAACTGAAGCCGAAGCAATTCGCTGGCTATTTGAGGAGTATGTTTATCGAAATGGAACACCTGCCTCAATTTATAAAAGTTTGAAAACGCAGGGATTTAATATATGTGAACGCACCATAATTAATTATCTAAAGGACGAGCGATATATTGGACGTTTTTACATGAATAAATGGGATTCCAAACTCGGAACTGGGCAAAAGCAATCTAAGCGCTTTAAACTCCCAAAAGACAAATGGATTCTTGTAGAGAGACCAGACCTGCAGATTATTGACACAGAATTGTTTGATTTAGCACAGAGAATCAGACAGTCACGAATAAGCCAATATAACAGCTCAGAGAAAAAGACTACACAGACATACTTTCAAGGAACACATAAATACTCTGGGAAAGTCTTTTGCCCTGTCTGCGGTAAACCATACCAGTTTGACAACGCTGGTACGAAAATAAAGATTCCACAATATAGGATTAAAAAGCATTCAGAATGTAGCAATCCTGTAAGTAAAATAACGGAGAGCGACCTTGAACAGATTACACGAATAGCTCTAAAAAAGATTCTTGAGGAACAGCGTTCCGTCTGTGACAACCTTGAAAAGGTTCTTACTGATTGCATTAAATCCTCAGCAGATACAAAAGCTGAAATTAATAAGCTACAACATCAGATAGAAAACAAAGAATCTCAAATCAACACATTGATAGAGACTTTATCCAAAGGGGTCCTTAACGCATCGGCTTCAGCAAGAATTACGGATAAGATAAACAGTCTTACCAACGAGATAGAAGCTCTTTCAAAAACAATCAAAATCAAGGACTCTATAAAACTTAACGATTCATATGTAACAGATAAAGTAAATAGTATACGTGATGCCATAGAAGAGCTCCGGAACTTTGAAACGATAGACCGTACCAGAATCCTAAATTATATAGAACGCATTGAACTGCCTCCAGACAGAACAATCAATATTATTCTCAAGTCTGGGCATGTTATAGATATCTTACCCCAAAACAACAGGGATTACTCCACCAATATGGATATAGGCATGATGAGAATGATAGATGTCCCGTATTCATGGCCTGTAGCATGTCCACACACTCGCTTCCCCTGACTTCTCCAACGATAATTCTATCGGGACGCATTCGGAGAGACGACTTTATGAGATCCCTTATCGTTATCTCTTTGCAGCCTTCAACATTAGC
>JAEEGL013235690.1_pt1 | contig 18054 bp, 12 predicted proteins | sample 9134231 | NCBI WGS metagenome assembly JAEEGL01 (sample SAMN16246548, study PRJNA631951) | gut metagenome | biome: gut microbiome; feature: rumen; material: fiber-attached | host: Bos | place: Iran: Karaj | collected 2018-10 | reverse complement strand
TGCCACGAACACGTTAACGGGGTGGGTGAATACCTGCTGGGGCGTTCCGATCTGCTGCACTTCGCCATCCTTCATGATGACGATGCGGTCGCCCAGGGTCATGGCTTCGGTCTGGTCGTGGGTCACGTAGATGAAGGTAGTGTCCACGCGCTTCCTGAGCAGGATGATCTCGGCGCGCATCTGGTTGCGCAGCTTCGCGTCCAGATTGGAGAGCGGCTCGTCCATCAGGAATACCTTGGAATCGCGCACCATGGCGCGGCCGATGGCCACGCGCTGCCGCTGGCCGCCGGAGAGGGCGCGGGGCTTGCGCAGCAGGTAATCCGTGATGCCAAGCGTCTGGGCCGCCGCGGTCACCTTTTCGTAGATCACGTCCTCCGGCACCTTTTTGAGGCGCAGGGAGAAGGCGATGTTATCGTACACCGTCATGTGCGGGTAGAGCGCGTAGTTCTGGAATACCATGGCGATGCCGCGATCCTTGGGCTGCAGGTCGTTTACCACAACGCCGTCGATCTCCACAATGCCCTCGCTGATATCCTCCAGGCCCGCGATCATGCGCAGGGTGGTGGATTTGCCGCAGCCGGAGGGGCCTACGAACACCACGAATTCCTTATCCTTGATCTCCAGATTGAAATCGTGGACGGCCACGACCTTTTTATCGTATATTTTTTTAACGTCTGTCAGTTTTACAGTTGCCATAACTCAAACCCCTTTCCTTAACCTTTGACGGCGCCGCCGGTCACGCCTTCCACGTAATAACGCTGCAGGCACATAAACAGGATGGTTACCGGGATCGCAACGATCACGCCGCCCGCGCAGAACATGGTATAACAGCTGTTGATACTGTCCTTGTTCAGCCAGTTATACATACCTACGGCCACGTTCATGCCCGTGGGATTGCCGAAGGAGATATACCGCGCAAACACGAAATCTCCCCACGGGGCCATAAACGCGGTAAGGATGGTATAGATCACGATGGGCTTCGCCAGCGGCAGAATGATGCGTGTGAGCACCTGCAGCCGGGAGGCGCCGTCCACCCGCGCGGCCTCGTCCAGAGATTTCGGTATCGTATCGAAAAAGCCCTTGGATACGTAATAGCCCATGCCGGAGGACGCAACGTATACAAGGATGAGCCCGGGTACGGCGTTTGCCTCCGTCATGCCCAGGTCCTTGAGCACGCGGTACAGGATGATCATGGTGAGCATGCCGGGGAACATGCCGAGGATGAGCATGAACCGCATCAGCGCGCCGCGCAGCTTAAAGCGGAAGCGGGAGAGCGTATAGCTCATGCAAAGCACGATCACCGTCTGCAGCACCGCGTTGACCAGCGCGATGATGAACGTGTTGAGATACCAGTGGGTAAAATCGGATTTAAAAATGGCGATGTAGTTATCAAGGCCCCACTGCTGCGGGAATACGTAATTTACCTGCCACGTATTTTCCACGCGGAAGGACTGCAGCACGATGCACACGAACGGGATCAGCCAGAAAATGCTGATCACGATGAGCAGAAAATGGACCACCCCGTTGGAAATGGCTCTGGAGGTACGGATACCTAAATGATGTTCATGCTTATTCATTATTGGAAATCCTCCTCGTTCTTGATACTCGGCATCAGGTTATACACGATCAGCGAGATCACGGCCACCACAACGAACACCAGGATACCGACCACGGACGCCAGATAATACTTTGCGTCCTCGCCGGTGGTGATCTTGAACAGCCATGTGATGAGCAGATCCGTATAACCCACGTTGCCCGAAGCCCACGAAGCCGCGGCATTCGTGGGCGCGCCGCCCGTGAGCAGGTAGATCACGTTGAAGTTGTTCATATTGCTCGTAAACTGCGTGAGCAGATACGGCCCCGTAATGAACAGCATATAGGGCAGGGTGATCTTGGTGTACTGCTTGAACGCGCCGGCGCCGTCGATGCGCGAGGATTCGTACAGGTCCTGCGGGATGTTCATCAGGATGCCGGTGGCGATCAGCATCAGGTACGGGATGCCGATCCAGATATTGATCATGATCACCAGTATGCGCGCCATCAGGCCGTCATGCGCGGTGCTGCCCCAGAAATCGATGGCCTGGTCGATCCAGCCCAGATTCAACAGCAGACCGTTCACGATGCCGTTTTTGGCAAACATTTTGGAAACGTACAAAAGCGAAATGAACTGCGGGATGGCGATGGTCATCACGAGGACGGTGCGCCACAGCTTTTTCACGCGGACGCCCTTTTTGTTGATCATCATGGCCACGAACATGCCCAGGAAGTAGTTGGTGAACGTGGCGAAAAACGCCCAGATCAGCGTCCATACCAAGATCTCGCCGAAGGTGGCGGAATAGGAACGGCCGCCCGCGCCCTTCCAGGTGAGCATGGTTTTGAAGTTTTCAAGCCCCTGCCAGCCGAACAGGGCGTTGATGTAGCCGTCGTGCGAGCCGTCGTAATTCGTGAACGCCACAAGGATCATGAACATGATCGGCAGCACCGTGAAGATCAGGATGCCGGTGAGCGGCAGCGCCAGCAGCGTTTTGTGGAACTGGTCGTCCACCAGCGAGTGCAGGTCGTCTTTGCCGCTTTTCAGTTTTTTGCCGGAACGGAGGATCTCCTCCGCAATGCGGTTCTGCTTTACGTTGGCCCGCCAGGTATAAATGAACGCGGCCACGAAGAACAGCGTGAGCACGCCGTAAAGCAGGATCTTGAAGGAGTTATCGTTGTATTCGTAATGGTAGGTGTCCAGCACCGGGTCGTAGATCTCGCCGGGCCCTACCTTGCCCAATGACGGCAGCATATAAAGCCAGCAGGCGCCGCTCTTTACCATATAAAAGATGAAAACGGCCTCAAACAGCAAGAACATGATCCCGCGCAGAATCTGCCCGCGGGCAAGACAGCCGAAGCCCATCACCAGGAACGAGAGCTTCGTTTTCCAGTCGCCTTCCTTAAACGTCCGCCAGATGTCCCCGGCCTCCCGGGCGACGGCAAGCGCGCAGTTCTTGAAGAACCTGCCTATGGCAATGCCGAGATTCGCGAACTTTTTGGGAATGGCGGCAAAGAAGCTCATCAGTTTATACAGCGCCTTTTTCCCTTTGGAAAGACGCAGGAATTCAAGATCGCTGTATTGCTTCATATAGTCACCCCTCTCTGCGGATGGAAATAACCGGAGCCGGAAATATTCCGGCCCCGGCCCGTTAGCTTATGGCTGAGCCAGAGCTTTTCAGCTCTGAAGCATATCAGTTCTTAACGATGGTGATGGTGTTGTCGGCCTCGGTCCAGGTGACGGTGTAGTTGCCCGCCTCTTTGAACACGATGTTGTTGTCGCCGCCGGCAGCCTCAAGGTCGATCAGGTCCGCGCCGTCGGTGACCTGCGCAGCGCCGTGATCGGTATCCCAGGTGGTGGCGGGCACGATGCGGCCGCCCATGTAGTCGCTCTCTTCCACGTCGAGCGTGATGGTGTAAACGCCGTCCGCTTCCGCAAGCTTATGCGTCATGTCGGCGTTGTCCCAGCCGTTCCACGCGCCTACGAATACGAAGCCGCCCACGCCGATCAGCGCGTCGCACTTTGCCTTGTAATTGTCAAGCGCGGCCTGGATGCCGGCGTCGTCCGTGGCTTCCTTCACTTCGTCCGCGATCACCTTGGCGATGTTCCACCATGCGCCGCTGATCTGGCCCTGCGGAACTGCATAGGGCGTCTGCGCGTTGATGGCGATCTGGCCGGCGTTGCTGGCAACGGCGGGATCCTTCCGGGCCTCGATGTTCGCGGGGCCCCACGCACGCTCGTTGAAGCGTTCCAGCTGACGGGTCTCGTCCGTAAGGAACTGAGCCAGCTTGTGCAGCGCGGCCTGCTTCTTGGCGTCGGTCTGCGGCTTGACGCCCATCAGTTTGAAGCCGTTGAAGGAGCCGATGTGGTAATCCTTGCCGTCCACGTTGAAGGAGGGCAGATCCGTGGCGCCCAGATTGTCGCCCAGCATGGCCTTGACATCGTCGTAAGCCCAGGTGCCGCATACGAGCACGGCGGCGTCGTTGGCAAAGGCAGAAGCTTCGGAAGAGCTGATGTGCGCTTTGGAATCCAGCAGCTTCTTCATGCCCTTGGCGGCGATCAGGCCCTCGGGGGAATCAAAGGTATCGTTCAGCGCGGTGGCCATGCCGGTTTCGTCGATGGTCCAGTCGGATTTGCAGCCGGTGCCGAAGAAGAAGCCGGCAAGATACCAGGCGGAGGTCTGCAGCTCCATGGCGAAATACTTGTTGGCGTCCTCGCAGTCCTTGATCAGCGCTTCCAGGGAATCCACGTCCTCCTCGGGGATGACGGACTTATCGTAATACATGAAATAGCCGTTATCGGCGGTGACGGGATAGCCGTAATACTCGTCGTTCAGCTTCACGGCGGCAACGGACTCGGGCGTGTTGTTCTCTTCCACGATCTTGGCGGCGCCCTGGCCCAGCTTTGCAAGCGCGTTGGCCTGAATCAGACGAGCGAACTGGTCCTGCGCGAAGATGTAGATATCGCCGGCAGCTTCCACGTCGGTGATGATCTGGGTGGCAATATCGGATTCGCCGACCGGCTGAATGGTGGCGTTGAACTTAATGCCGTCCGTATTGGTGGCGTTGAAATCGTCGATCTGCTTCTGGGTCAGGTCAACAATGGCTTCGGCGACCCATACTTTGATGTCGTAATCACCGGCAAGCGTATCCGCCTGGGGCGCTTCCGTCGTTGTGTCGGGGGTGGTTTTGCCGCCGCAGGCGCCAAGCGCAAGGATCATGGCGAGTGCAAGCAGCAGTGCAACAATTTTTTTCATAACAATGCCTCCGTAAAGGATTATTCGGCTGTTGGAGCCGGTATTCGTGTACCGCGTTTTGGCCGCGGTATACTATAGTAATTGTAGCACCGATATGTAAAATTGTCCAGTATTTTTTTAGAATTTAAACAAATCTGTAATAATTCACATCTGTTTTTGCACAAATTACACAAATTCTATTCTGTTTTTTCGGAGTTCAGCATGGCGTCGTCGATCTTGCCCCAGGCGCCGTTTCCCTCGCCCGCGCATTTGACGGAGACGCCCACGGTAAGCGTCTGCCCTTCGGCGATTTCGATGCCGTCCAGCACGGCCGTATCCCACTCGTTATACACGGTAACGCGCATGGGGCAGAGTTTTACGTCCTCGCCGTCGACTTTGGCGTAGGCAAAAATCTGCGTTTCTCCGCAGTCCCCGCCCATAATGGAAATACTGAATTTATATTTGCCCGCGGGCAGGTTTTGGGGCGTCTGCTCCAGCGTAAACTCCACGCTGTTTTCGGCGGCGCTCCAGAAATGCATGTGCCAGTCGCCCGTGAGGGAATCCGTCGGCTTCTTTTCCACGTACAGCTCGTCCGCGTGACCGTATTCGGTCAAAACCCAGCCGGTCAGATCGCCGGATTCGAAGCTGTCGTTCGTTAAAAAGTTGAATTCGGTGAGCTTCACGCGGCAGACGGCCTCCATACCGCCCGCCGTGCCTTTGATCTCATAAACGCCCGCGCCGCCCGCGCGCATCGCTTCCAGTTCCCCGGGCGTCACGTTCCATTCCACGGGCACTTCGCGTTTGGAGCCGTCCGTAAACACGGCGTTCACGGTTTTGGGCAGTTCGATCTGCCCGTTCAGGTCCACGGTGAGCAGTATTTCCCCGATCCCGTCCGCCGCGGGTTCCACAACGTTGCCGCCGCGCAGCAGAGAAAACACCTTTAAGGATTCCAGCGGCCTGCCGTCCGGCCCGAAAAACGCCTGGTTATCCACGGCGCTGCCGCCGAAGTATTTGCCCGCGTCCGCCGGATCGTAAGCGGCGGCATAGCTCGAGGCCCAGCCGCTGCCGTATTTTTCCCACAAGGCGCAGTTCTGTTCCTGATCCTCCGTACCCACGGCGATCCAGGCGCCTTCCCAGTAGACGACGCCGATCCCGTTTTTCGTTTCGTTGACCACGGTATTCACCACGTCGCGGAAGGCGTTCGCCTGCCCCTGCACGGTAAAGGGATAAGGCTTCTCCACAGCGCTGCTGTCAGATACCGTATTGCCGGAAAAATCGGTATCCGCGCCCGTACAGGCGTAGGCCGTTTCCATCACCATCACCTGCTTGCCGTAGGTTTCGGCCACGTCGCTGAGCACGGCTGCGAGATTCTCCAGCGTGCCGTGCCAGTAGGGGTAATAGGAGGAGGCGAACACGTCGTAGTCCACGGCGTAGTAATCCAGCCGCCACGCGTAATCGGCGTAGGCCCCGGCGCGCTCCGGGTTGGCGAAATGCACGGCCACGAGAGCCTCCGGCAGCACCTCGCGCACCGCCCGCGCGCCTGCCTGCATCAGCGCCTGAATGTTCATCCATTTGGTTTCGCCGCACATGGAGGCGTTGGTCTCGTTGCCGAGGGATACCATTCTCACGTGCACCTTCGCGTCTTTGAGCTTTGTGAGGCTCTCTTTGGTGTATTCGTACAGCGCGGCGCTCTTTGTTTCAATATCCATGCCCGCCCAGGCCTTGGGCGCCATCTGCTTGCCGGGGTCCGCCCAGAAATCGGAATAGTGGAAATCCACGATCAGCCCCATACCGTATTTCGCGGCGCGTTTACCGATCTCCACGGCAACGTTAATATCGCAGTTGCCGCCGCCGTAGCCGTGCCCGTCGGCGTCGAAGGGGTCGTTCCACACGCGCACGCGGATATCCGTGACGCCGTTTTCGGAAAGGATACGGAAGAGATCCGCCTCTTCCCCATTGAAATCATAATACTTTACCCCGCTGGCCTCCTCGGCCAGCACGCTGGAAACGTCCATGCCCAGAATGAAATCCGCCGGAAGGTTTTCCACCGGCGCCACGTAGAGCGTATCGCTGGTAACGGCGGGCTTCCCCGCCCTGCCGCAGGAAAAAAGCGCCGCCGTAAGCAACAGCGCGAGGATTGCAGGTAACCGTTTTTTCATATCATTCTTCTCCTTGATCCAAAGTCAGCAGGCGGTTCGCGATCCCGGCGGCGGCGTTGTCCACGGCGTTTTCGTTGCCCGCGAAATGCAGAGAGGAAGCGCCGTAAAAGAGATAAAAATCCTCTTTTTCGCCGGATGCGTTCACATAGGTGATATACGCGTCCGCGCCGCCCCGGTCTGCGGCCGCATCGTAAATTTTTATGCCCACGGCGCCGTTTTCCAGCGTGAGCACCCCGGTATAAGACACGGCGAAGGCCGCGAACGAATCGCGGTATTCCTCGGCTTTGCTCCCGGGGACGATAAAGAGATCCGCCCCCGTGAACGCGGACGTATCGAACAGCGCGTAGGAAAAGGGGTGCACCTGCACCATACGGATGCCCTCGGGCAGGTCTTCCTCCAGCCGCGCCGCCAGCTCGACGTCCCGCACCGCGTCACAGTCGATATACACGGTGACCTTTTTGTCGGGGGTCGTATTCGTCCGGACGGAGAACAGCCAGCCCCACAGCATGGTGGACAGCGTTAAAAACGTAAGGAAGAGAAGAAGCTGCCCGCTGATGGTTTTGAGGATCCGTTTCATGCCCCGCCACCCCCGTTTTCCGGCGCGAAGCCGCAGATATAGCCGCTGACCACGGTCAGCGTGCCGCGCTCCCCCGATTCCTTCAGCAAAGGCGCGCAGCGTTCAAGCACCAGCAGGTACCGCGGGCGGGGCCCGCCGTTTACGGTGACGCGGCGCACGCGCACGCTGCCCGGCACGCGCTCCGGCGCTTCGGCAAGCGTCAGGCCGCACGCATATTCCACGGTCTCCTTTTCCCCGCCGAGCACCGTCCTTACGTGGGCAAGGGTGCGGCGGCGCGGCGTGATAACGTTCAGCCACGTGAAGATGACCGCGGCCCCGGCGGCGCCGTTCACGATGAAGGCGAGCATCTCGTGCTTGCGGGCGGTGAGCGTACCGGCGGTGATCAGCAGCCACAGACAGACGCCGAAAGCCGCCAGCGCGATAAGGACCGTGAGGAGCACCGCGGTGACGATCTGTTTTTTGAGGCGGCGGGCATGCTCCGCCGTATAAAAATCAAAGTACTTCATATGTTTATTTTACCATATCCGGCGTTTTTCTGTCAACCGCTTGATTTTTTTACGCGCGGAAGCTACAATAAAAAACGGAGGGATGTTCATGAAAAAGCTGCTTGCGATCTGCCTTTCGGCACTGTTCCTTTTGGGCGTGTGCGCCTGCGCGAAAACGCCCGGCACAACGAAGTACGACGGGAACGAGATTTCCGTTGCCGAACAGAGCTTTACCGATTACAAAACGGACGACAACAACCGCGTATTCTACGAGATCTTTGTGGGCTCGTTTTCGGACGCGGACGGGGACGGCACGGGCGACCTCAAAGGCATACTGAACCGGTTGGATTACCTGAACGACGGCGATCCCGCCTCCGGCAGGAGCCTGGGCGTGGAGGGCCTGTGGCTGACGCCGATCTTCAAATCCCCTTCCTACCACAAATACGACGTGACGGACTACTATCAGGTGGACCCCGCCTTCGGCACGGAGGAGGATCTGAAAAATCTGCTGGACGCCTGCCACGAGCGCAACGTGAAGGTAATACTGGACCTTGTTCTTAACCACACCGGGCGGAACAACGAATGGTTCAAAGCGTTCTGCAACGCGCACAAAAACGGCGACGCGGACGATCCCTATTACGATTTTTACACCTGGCGCAGCGTGGACGACCCGAACCCCGCCGGACGGACCTTTCAGGTGATCTCGGGCAGCAGGGATTATTACGAATGCAATTTTTCGGGCGATATGCCGGAGCTGAACTTTGACTGCGAGGCCGTGAAGACCGCCGTGCTGGACGTGGCGAAATACTATATCGACCTGGGCGTGGACGGCTTCCGCTTTGACGCGGCGAAATACGTCTGCTTCGGCGACCACGCGAAGAGCGAAGCATTTTGGGAGTGGTACTTAAACGAGCTGAAGGCCTATAAGCCCGATATCTACACCGTGGCCGAGGTATGGGACGGCGACGGCATTACGGATATCTACTACCCCGCCGTGGACTGCTTTGATTTCACCCTGTCGCAGGCGGAGGGCCTCATCAGCACGACGGCCAACAGAGGCGACGTGAACAAATACGCGGCCTACGTGGACAAATACGACGAGCACGTGCGCGCCCTGCGGGCGGACGCGGGCTTCCATCCCTTTATCACCAACCACGATATGGACCGCGCGGCGGGCTTTCTGACCGTGGCCAGCGGCTGCATGAAGACGGCGGCCAACCTTTACATTCTTGGTCCCGGCTCCCCCTTTATGTATTACGGGGAGGAGCTTGGCCTGCGCGGCTCCCGCGGCGGAGCGAACACGGACGCCAACCGGCGGCTTGCCATGCTCTGGGGCGACGACGATCAGGTGAAGGACCCCGTGGGCAGCACCTACGACAAGAGCAACCAGATCGATTCCACGGCGGCGGACCAGATCGCGGACGAGAACAGCCTTTACAGCTACTACAAGCGGCTCATCCAGATCCGCGTGAACAACCCCGAGATCGCGCGCGGCGATTACGAGGCGCTGAAATTCAATAATACCAAGGCCGGCGGCTTCGTTTCCTCGTGGCAAGGCAACACCGTTTGCGTGCTGCACAACACCACCCAGAAAGAAGTGACGCTGGATCTGAGCGAAGCCACGAACTTTACGTTTACCACCCTTGCCGCCGTGATCGGCGTGGAGAACACCGCGAGCATTGACGGGACGAAGGTGACCATCGGGGGGCAGACAAGCGTGGTTTTGAGATAAGCTTCAAGGGGGGAATTTCTCCTTACGCTTGCTTAACAATTAAAAATTAAAAATTAATAATTAAGGTGGCGGCTGTCGCCGCATCTTAACTACGAAATTTACGGTTACGCCTTTAAGAATCGGGTAAGAGCGGAGCCCTTCCAAAATTTTTAATTTTTAATTATTAATTTTTAATTATCTGGATAAAACCGAAGTTTACGCAACCGAACAAAGAACCGGCCTTTTCGGCCGGTTCTGTTTGTTTCAGCATTTACGCCTGAAGCACGGCGAACCCGTAGACGCCAAGCGGGAGGGACGAAACCGTTTCGCCCGTCAGATGGTTCTGATACGGTTTATTGAGCGGGACGGAGACGGATTCCGCGCTGAAATTCATCACAAAGATCAGGTCGCCGCGTCTGCGGGCGGTGACGCCGGCGGGGAGCTCCGCCGCCAGATCGGGAGTAAGGCCCGTTTCGGCGATCAGCGGCTGCGTAAAATCGTATATGAACGCGTCGTCCGCGCGGAAGCCAACGTAATACGCCTTTCCCTTGCCGTAAGTGTTCTCCGTTACGGCGGGCGTGCCCGCGTAAAAGCGGCGGCCGTACTCGCCGAGGACTGAAGCACTCTTCAGGTGCATGAGATCGCAAACGTCCCTTGCGGGGTAGAATTTTCCCTGATACTTCACGGGGATGGATTCACCGTCAAACAGCGCGTCCGTCTCCTCCACCCAAATGCCGAACACGTCCTTCAGCTTGCCGCCCGGGAAGCCGCCGAGATAGCAGAGATCGTCCCTGTCCACAAGGCCGGTAAGATAGCCGGAAACCAGCGTGCCGCCGTTTTCCACGTAAGAGGCGAGGCGGTCTGTCGTGCCGTCCTTCAGCATATAGAGATAGGGGGCGATCACCAGATCGTAGCCCGTCAGATCCGCGTCCATGGGCACTACGTCGCAGGGGACGCCCCGCCGCCAGAACGCGCGATACCAGCTGCGGCACACGGCAAAATAATCGCGCGCGTCCCTGCGGTAACCGCAGTAAACATCGATGGCCCAGCTGTTTTCCCAGTCCGCGATCACGGCAGCCTTTGCTTTTGTGCGGCCGCCGACAACGGCGTCCAGCCGCTCCATCAGCCTGCCAACTTCCGCCACCTCGCGGAAGACGCGGGTATCCTCTTTGCCGTAATGGTCCACCACCGCGCCGTGGAATTTTTCGTGGCCGCCGCGGCTTTTGCGCCACTGAAAATACTGCACGCTGTCCGCGCCGTGGGCGATGGCCTGCACCGCCTCCAGCACGTGGACGCCGGGGTCCGGCAGCTGGTTCACCGGGAACCAGTTCACCTGCGCGGGGGTGCTCTCCATCATATAGAAGGGCTGCCCGCCCTTCATGCTGCGGAACACGTCGTGCACGAAGGCCGTTTCGCAGGCGATATCCGCCGGGTCGTTCCCGCACCACGCGGGGTAATTATCCCACGATATGAGATCCATATGCCCCGCCAGCTTCTGGTAATCGATGGCGGTATACAGGCGCATCAGGTTCGTAGTAACGGGCACGTCCGGCGTGATCTCTTTTAACGGCGCGATCTCGTTTTCAAAGAAGGAAATATGCTGATCGCTGACGAACCGCCGCCACGCCAGCTTCAGGGCGGGCACGTGGTTTTCGCCGCGGAATTTGGGAGAGGAGATCTGATCCCAGTCCGTAAAGCGGTGGCTCCAGAAGCCGTTCCACCATTGGAAATTGAGCTTATCAAGATCGCCCGCGTATTCTTTTTTCAGCCAGTCGCGGAAGGCCTTTTGGCAGAGCTCGCAGTGGCACTCGCCCGAATACTCGTTTGAGATGTGCCACATGAACAGCGCCGGGTGGTCTTTGTACTGCTCGGCCAGACGCCGGTTGATCCCGCGCACCTTTTCGCGGTAATAGGGCGAAGTGAGGCAGTGGTTGTGCCGCACGCCGTATTCGTTGCGCAGGCCCGTTTCCTCCACGCGCAGCACTTCGGGGTGCGAAAGCGCCATCCACGGCGGGCGCGCGCCGGAAGGCGTGGCCAATATCACCTTTTTGCCCGCGGCGGCGAGCTTGTCCATTATCTCATCCAGCCAACCGAATTCATACTTGCCCTCTTCGGGCTCCAGCATGCTCCAGCAGAAGATGCCCACGGTGGCGCTGTTCATATGCGCCAGATCCATCAGGCGGATATCCTCGTCCCAGATCTCTTTGGTATCGATCCACTGGTCGGGATTGTAATCCGCGCCGTGGATCAGGTGGGGATAAAATGAATCGTTCATAAATACCTCCGATTCAGGCACCGGGCGCCGGTGGCCGGCGCCTGCTTTTGAGTGTTGCGTGTTGTTAAGCACGAAAACCGGAATTCAGGATGCTCAAAACGCAAAACTTAAACAGCAACACTTTGAAATTTATCGTGTCGGGCGATACATTTCAAACATTCAGCATCCAATGTATCCCATAAAAAGCTTATAGGTGTTTTCCAGCCCGAGAATATGGGTGCGCTCGTAGCCGTGGCTGTTGGCGGTGCCGGGGCCGATGGCGCCGTGGCGGATATCGTAGCCCGCCAATACGCTGGCGTCCCCGTCCGTGCCGTAGTGCGGCGTAAAGACGTCGCTCACGCAGTCCGCGCCCGCGGCCTTACCCGCGGCCAGCAGCTCGCCCGCCATGCCCAGATGATAGGGGAAGCGCGAATCCTTGAAGAATACGGACACCTTCTTTTCGTCCGAGTTCTGGTCCGGGCCCGTGGGGGCGATATCGATGGCGAGGATATCCTTTACGTCCGCGGGCAGCCAGGTGGTGCCATGGCCGATCTCCTCGTACACCGCGAAATAGGCATATACTTTGCGGTTCGGCGTGAGGCCGTTCTCTTTGATCGCCCTGATGGCGGTGAGCAGCACGGCGGCGCAGGCCTTATCGTCCACAAAACGGGATTTCAGATAGCCGTTGCTCATGGCAAAGCGCGGCTCCAGCGCGATCACCGCGCCGGTATCGATGCCGAGGGCTTTCACGTCCGCGGCGGATCTTACGTCCTCGTCCAGCACCACGCACACGTTTTTGCGGAAATCGCCGAGCTCGTTCCGCAGCTCCTCCTCCGTGACGTGGATGGAATTGGGCGTGCGGCACACCGTGCCCGTATGAACGCTGCCATCAAGGCCGTACACGCGCACGTTTTCGGTGACGCAATAAAAGGGATAAAGCCCGCCCACGGGGCAGACGTTCAGAGTGCCGTCCGCGTTCACGTGCCGCACCATAAGGCCGATATCGTCCAGATGCGCGGTCACGGCCAGAGCGTTCCCTTCCCCGCCGAGCTCGGCGATCACGCCGCCCTTGTGCGTCAGCGTATAGGGCACGCCGAGCGCGTCCAGCATGCCGCACAGCACGCGCTGTACCTCCTCGTACTGGCCGGTAGTGCTGTCCGCGCCCAGAAGCTTTGTAAACGCCTCAATACAGTAATCTTTATCAAACGGGATCATAACGGTTTCTCCTTTCCGTTTATGACTGTATTATATCAAAAAAAATCCGTTCGCCGCAAGTGCTTTGAACGGATTTTTTCAAGCGGAGTTTTGAGTGTTGCTTGTTGAAAATCAAAACAGCACAAACACCGTACTCAGAAGAATCAAAACTTAACACTGATCTGCAAACTGTATTTTTCTCAATCGCTCCCGGAGATCCGGAACGGCGCCGCCATCTGCACGGTGTTGCTCATTGCGCCGTTTTCTCCGAATGAAACGTTCGTGATCACGCGGTAGCACTCACCGAAGGCGTTTTCGGGCAGCGCGCCGTAACCGGTCTCCCACGTGATCGGCAGAACGTACTCCCCTTCCGTCGGCAGGAGCAGCGCCTCGGTGGTAAAGGCCCAGCGATCGGTCAGCACAGGCAGATCCCGCCAAACACCGCCGGAAAACTTCTGCAGACGAAAATACCTGCCGGTGGCTACCGTAAGATCGGGGTCGGTCGGGCCTGCTCCGCCGCGGCTGTAATACAGGGTCAAGCCCGCGGGCGTGCTCTCCCCGAGCGACAGCGTCACGAACTCGCCGCTGTTCTCCAGTTCAACCCTGTTCCGGTTTTCGTCCGTCCACGCGTCCACGCCGAAGCGCAGCCGGGCGGCGACAAAGGACAGATGCGTGCCCGCGTGCTGCGGGAAAGCGTCCTCGGCGGGCTCCAGAAGCAGGCTGCCGTCCCGGTAAACGACTGGAACGTCGTACTTAATAATACCGTCGTCTGAAAAATAGTGCGCTTTGACGTGCACAGCGCCGTTTGCCGCCGGTTCCAGTTCGTAGGTCTCGCCGTTCGATTTGTAACAGTCGCAGGCAAAAGCGTCGCCGTTTTCCACGGCCAGCAGATAAAAGTCCTGCAAATAGCAGAGGTACAGCGTATCCGGCACGCCGTTGCCGTTCAAGTCCCCCTCGGCCTTGCTGCTGTAAACGAGAGCCCCTTCCGTAAACCTCGTGTCCGTCATGGGGTACATATCGTAAGCAAGAGAATCCACAAGCTCAGCGGTATTGAAATCGAGCAGCGTACCGGCATACACCAGGCCGTCTGCGTAATTTCTTTTGATAAACGTGATCACCCCTTTTTGGGCGTCGGCGTTCGTCTCGTACACCCAGCGCATACCATCCTCCACACACTCCCGCGTGCCGATGAAATCCGGATAGTTCCAGAGCGCCGGATAATCGCGGTCGATCCGCTCGGCGGCAGTCAGCGGCACGCCGACGTCTGTGAGCAGTTTGCGCTTCGGCAGCTCCCGGCGCTTCAGCACGATCTCGGCGTCCCGGCCGAGGGATCCGAGATACGCCGCGGCGCTTTCCTTCACCTGCCGGTCGGTCTCATCTACCAGGGCCTGCGCGTAGATCCGTTCCTTCTGGAGCACGGACGCGGGCATAAGTTCGGATAAAGAAGCCTCGTAGAGCTCGCCGTCCTTCGGCAGACGGACCTCAGCGCACGTATAGCCGCCGCTTGCCGTTTTATGCAGCACGAACGTGCCCATTCCCCTGCCGCCTACGCCGCCGGAGGTGAGGACGCCGTTTTCAAAGCACAGACCGGTGTGGTAATAATATACGTAAGCTTCCAGCCCGTCCTCCGTGGGCTGCGTGCCCAGCAGAACGTGCCCGGCGGCGAGCGTCTCGGCGTCCGCGTAAGGCCGAGCGTCCAGCCACGCGGAAACGGCTTCGCCGACGGCCTTGTCCTCCGCAGGGAACACGCGCGCGAGATCGGAGGTGCGGTCCGTTAAGAAAAACACACAGACTGCCGCCGCTGCGACGACCGCCGTAAGCAATATCCAGAACGCGGGCTTTTTATAGCTGAGCGCCGCTTTGACGCGCTGTTTGACGCCCGCCTCGCCGAAGGCCACCGGGCAGGCGGAGACTGCCCTGCCCGGGGCGTGGAAGGATAAAAGCGTTTCGGAATAGGCGGCGATCTCCTCCCGCGCCATGGTTTTGAGCACCTTTTCATCGCAGGCGTACTCAATATCGCGGCACAAAAGCGCGTACGCCAGCCAGAACAGCGGATTGAACCAGTAAACGGCCAGCAGCAGAAACGCGAAGGGCTTGATCAGATGGTCGCCCCGTTTGATATGCGCCCGCTCGTGCGCCAGCACGTTCTGCAGCGCCTGCCCCTCCAAAAACGAGGGCACGTAGATTTTGGGCCGGATCAGCCCCAGCAGAAACGGGCTTTGGACCGCATCGCAGAGATACACGTTTTTCCCGGTTTTATCGCTGACATGCACTTTGCGTTCCAGCCGCAAAAAGCTGACCGCGCCCCAGCCGAGCGTACCTGCCGTGCCGAGCGCCCATACCGCGAAGCAGAGCTGCGCGGCGGAAAGGCCGAACGGGATACGTTTTTCCGCAGCCTGCTCCTGCGATTCGCCGTAGGTGGCGCCCTCCGGCCGGGTGGCGGAGGGCAGATCCGGGGACGTTTGCGCCGCGGGGGCAGTCTCCGGCACAAAAGCTTCCACGTATTCCGAAACCGTCTGCTGCAGCGGCATCACGGATACCGTGGTTTGGGGCAGCGCGGGCACAAGGAGGCGCACCGCCACCGCCGCCCACAGCAGCACGCGGATCCACGCCGGGGCCTTCAGCTTTTTTAAGAGGAAGCGCAGCGCGGCGATCAGCAGCGCCAGCACGGAGCCCTGCGCCGCCATGGTGAGGAGCGCCGTTACGAAATCACGCATCGTCCCCACCCTTTCTGAACGCGTCGATCATGGCCTGGATCTCGTCCAGTTCCCCGGCGGAAAGCTGCCTGCCCGCCGTAAACGCCGCGATGAACGCCGGCAGCGACCCGCCGAAATCGGCCTGCACCACGGCCTCGCTCTTCTGTGTGTAATAACCGTTCTGATCGATCAGCACGCGCACCGCGCCGTCTTCATTCACAAACAGGCCGCGCTCGCAGAGCTTGCGCAATACTGTGTAGGTGGTGGATTTGCTCCAGCCCAGTTCTTTTTTGCATATTTTTACGAGCTCCCCCGAGGGGATGGGCGCGTTCGCCCATACGATTTCGGCAAAACGGAGTTCCACCGCGCCGAGCCTGATCTCATCCATGTTTTTTACCTCCCGAAATTGGTTTACTGTCTATCGACCAACTTTAGTTTATCACAAGTAAACCAATTTGTCAAGAGGAGATTTTTACTTTTGGGAAATTGGAATTTGTAGGGCTCGACGCCCTACAAATTCCAGTGGCCAGCAGCCAGTGGTCAGTGGTCAGTACCCGTTAAGGCAGGCAAATCCGGTTACAGATTGCTGGTCACTGGCCACTGGTCACTGGTCACTCGCTCAGCGATAAACTGAAATTTGAACCGTTCTGCAAAAATCAAAAAACCACGTCAAGCGTGGTTTTCAGCTTCAGGATTCTTCTTTTTCCCGTTTTGCGAGGATCTCTTCCCACCGTTTGCGCACGTCGTCGTACACCTCCATGGGGATCTCGGGCGTGCCGCCGCGGCAGGTGGGCAGCAGCAGATCGCCGGCGACGTTCGGGTCCGTGCAGGCGGTATCGTAACGCCACTTTTCGCGCTGGGCTTTGTCGCGCAGGTCCGGGATCTCCATCGACCTGCCGTTTTCCAAGATAGAACGGAACGCGAACATGCCGGGCAGGCACATATCCAGCGCCTCGTATACGCCGATGGTATCGGCCGTTTCGTCGCCGAGAATACGCTGGATAAAATAATACATGGAATAAAAGTCGCTGCCGCCGTGGCCGTAGCGTCTGCTCTCCTCGTCCTGCTCGGCGGGCAGATACGTTTCCACGGGCTTTTCGTGCCCGTAAGCGGCTTCCACTTCGTCCGCGTTGACGTAGATGCGGCCCACGCCCTGCGCTGCGGCGTCCTCGCGCGCGGATTCCATGCGGCCGCGGCTGCCGTACACCACGTAGGAGATGTTGTTTTTATACAGACCGCCGTGGATGCTCTTTACGATGGCGCCGTTTTCCAGCGTGACCATTTCGATGCCGAAGGACGCGGCGCGGCTCCCCTGCCGGTAGCGGCGGGCGTTGTTGCTGCTCTCGAACCCGATCACGGAAACGGGTCTGAGGCCCGTGATATGCAGGATGGGCCCCAGGGAATGGGTGCAGTAGAACGTGGAATACATGTTGTTGCGCCAGTGATCCGGCTCGCCGTAGGTGATCTCGGGCCAGATGGGCTCGCAGTTGTGCACATATTCGCCCTCGCCGTATTCAAATTCGCCGATCTTACCGGCGCGGTACAGACGGCGCATCTCCCGCGGAGCGGCCATGTAGCAGTAGTTTTCGCCGTAGGCGTACACCTTGCCGCTTTTTTCCACGGCCTCCACCAGCGCCACGGCCTCGGCCATGGTCTGCACCGGCAATACCTCCGAAAAGACGTGCTTGCCCGCTTCCAGACAGCGGATGGCAAAGGGCGCGTGCTCGTTGGCGTAGTTTGCCAGCACCACGGCGTCCATATCGTGCTTTATAAAATCATCAAAATTGTCGTAATACGTCACGTCCAGACCGGCCGCGTCGCGGCGGACCTTTTCCAGCTCGTAGGGCGCTTTGTCGCACACCGCCACAAGCTCGGCATTGGGCGCGTTTTTGCAGTATTCGATCATGGTGCGCCCGCGATGCGCGCCGAGCACGCCGACTCTGACTTTTTTCATAAAGAACCCCCCTATTGGCAGTTTTAAGTTTATAAATTGGAATTTGTCGCGCTCTTTGATTAACGATTAAAGATTAATGATTAATGATTAAGGTGGCGGCTGAAGCCGCATTAAAAAAACGATACTGTCGGTTTTTGCTATTAAAATCAGGTAAGGGCAGGTCTCGCCTGCCGTTCTCACCTCCCGGTTCGGTCGTTGCTTCTGTGGCTTATGCCACAGAGGTCGCCACCGGCGACCCGCAACTCGGTCGGCGCTTCT
>JAEEGL012221875.1_pt1 | contig 18054 bp, 11 predicted proteins | sample 9134231 | NCBI WGS metagenome assembly JAEEGL01 (sample SAMN16246548, study PRJNA631951) | gut metagenome | biome: gut microbiome; feature: rumen; material: fiber-attached | host: Bos | place: Iran: Karaj | collected 2018-10 | reverse complement strand
TGGTGTTGAAACCGGTCTGAAGCACGGGAGCCTTGGACTTGTAGATCTTGTCCGTGCGTCCCTGTCTGACAAGCTGGTTAAAGGTTGGCATTCCTTCTCGTTTCCTCCTTCTTTTCATATTATGTGTATGCAGTCGCGGGCGCGGGTGCCCGCGAAATACGAAATATTATACCATATCCGGATAATTTTGTCAATATTATTGATTTTTGACAGTAAAAATCTCTGTTTTGAACAATTTGCGCGTCGCCGCGCACCCGGTTTATGGAAAATAATGAGGCTCGGGCCGTCCGTCCGGAGCCGAGCCGCTCCGGACGGATCTCATTATGCGGCCCCGGCCTCGGCGATGACGCGAATCCCGGTCAGGCGCCGACCGCGTCCTCGGGAACCTCGGCGGGCTGCTCGGGTCCGGCGGGTTCGGGGTCGACCTCGGCGCGGATGACGTCGATGGAGTTGTAGCACTGCATGCCGGTCCCGGCGGGGATCAGCTTGCCTATGATGACGTTCTCCTTGAGGCCGAGCAGGTTGTCGATCTTTCCGCGTATGGCTGCCTCGGTGAGGACCTTGGTGGTCTCCTGGAACGAGGCGGCGGACATGAAGGACTCGGTGGCAAGGGCGGCCTTGGTGATGCCCATGAGGACGGGGTTGGCGACGGCCTCGGTGAGGCCCTCCTCGCCGGCGGCGGTGCGGCGGCGGATCTCGCTGTTGGCGTCCTCGTACTCGTTGATGGAGACGAGGGCGTTGGGCAGCATGGAGGTGCTTCCCGGATCCTCGACGCGCAGCTTCCTTGTCATCTGGCGCGCTATGACCTCGATGTGCTTGTCGTTGATGTTGACCGACTGGGCGCGGTAGACCTTCTGCACCTCGCAGGTGATGTAGTCGTAGACCGCGTCGGGGCCGGAGTAGGCCATGATGTCCGCGGGGGCCTTGGAGCCCTCGGTGAGGGCGTCGCCGGCCTTCACACGCTGGCCCTCCTCCACGACGATGTGGCGGCCGTAAGGGATGGGATACCTGACGGACTCGCCGAGCTCGGAGGAGGTGACGGTGACGGTGAACAGGTTCTGGTTGTCCTCGACCTGGGCGATGTGGCAGACTCCGGCGAACTGTGACAGGACGGCGGGCTGCTTGGGCGTGCGGGCCTCGAAGAGCTCCTCGACACGGGGAAGACCCTGTGTGATGTTGGAGCCGGCGACGCCGCCCGTATGGAAGGTGCGCATCGTCAGCTGCGTGCCGGGCTCGCCTATGGACTGGGCGGCGATAATGCCGACCGCCTCGCCGATGTTGACCTTGCGGCCGTTGGCGAGGTCCGCGCCGTAGCAGTGAGCGCAGACGCCGTACCTGGAGTGGCAGCGGATGACCGTCCTTATGTGGACGCTGGGTATGCCGGCGGCGATGATCTTGCGGACCATGGCGTCGGTGAGCATCGTGTCGTCGGGGCAGATGACCTCGCCGGTGGCCTCGTCGACCGTGTCGCCTATGGTGAAGCGGCCGACCAGACGGTCCTCGAGCGGCTCGAGGGCCTTAGGCACTATGCGGAGCTCGGCGCCGGGGACGTCCTTATACGCCTCGAGGATGCGGTCCGCGATGGCGGGAGTGATGAGGGCCTTGGCCCTGATGAGGGTGGCTCCGGTGGCCGGGTCGTCGATGTCCTCGAACGCGTAGTTGCCGGCAAGCTTTGCCCCGCCGCCCACGGCATAGGCCGTGTACTCGCGGTCGTTCTCGAAGATGGCGCTGACCCAGGCTCCGTGCATGGTGTCGCACTTGTCCTCGCGGACGATGATCTCCTGGGAGACGTCGACGAGACGCCTCGTGAGGTAGCCGGAGTCGGCCGTACGGAGGGCGGTGTCGGACAGGGACTTACGCGACGAGCGCGCGCCCATGAAGTACTCGAATATCTTCATTCCCTCCCGGAAATTGGACTTGATGGGTATCTCCATGGTCTTGCCGTTCGTGGCGAACATCGGTCCGCGCATGCCGGCCAGCTGTCTCATCTGCGTGATGGAGCCGCGGGCTCCGGAATCGGACATGATCTTGATCGGGTTGTAGGTGGAGAAGCCGGACTGCAGGGCCTTGGTGACCTGGTCGGTGGTCTCGTTCCAGACCTCGATGACCTTGTTGTAACGCTCGTTCTCGTCGAGCATACCGCGGTCGTAGTACCTGCCGAGCTGTGCGACCTTCTTTTCGGCCGCTGCGATGAGGTCCTTCTTCTCTTTCGGTATGGTCATGTCGTAGACGGAGATGGAGAACGAGGCGCGGGTGGAGTACTTGTAGCCCATCTCCTTTATGGCGTCGAGCATCTGGGCCGTGACGGCCGAGGTGTGGCGCTTTATGCAGGCGTTGATGATCTGGCCGAGCTCCTTCTTCGTGACGATGAAGGCGACCTCCAGATCGTTCTTTTTCCCGGGCTCGGCGCGGTTGACGAAGCCGAGGTCCTGGGGGATGTTGCGGTTGAATATGAGGCGTCCGAGGGTGACGGCGTCCTTGCCGGTGTTGACGGCGGACCCGTCCTCTGTCTTTATGATGCCTATGACCGCCGAGCCGGACTCGGAGGAGATCCTGAGGGCTATGGGGGCGTGCAGGCCGAGATAGCCGTTGGAGTAGGCCATGACGGCCTCGTCCATGTCGCGGAAGACCTTTCCGGCTCCCGGCTCGTCGTCCCTCACTATGGTGAGGTAGTAGGAGCCGAGGATCATGTCCTGGGTCGGCACCGTGACGGCGCGGCCGTCGACGGGCTTCAGCAGGTTGTTGGCGGAGAGCATGAGGAACCTGGCCTCGGCCTGGGCCTCGGCGGAGAGCGGCACGTGCACCGGCATCTGGTCGCCGTCGAAGTCGGCGTTGAAGGCGGTGCAGACCAGCGGATGGAGCTTTATGGCCCTGCCCTCGACGAGCACGGGCTCGAAGGCCTGTATGGACAGCCTGTGGAGCGTCGGCGCGCGGTTGAGCAGAACCGGATGCTCCTTGATGACGATCTCGAGGGCGTCCCAGACGTCGTCGTTGCCAACCTGGGCGCGGTCGGTCTTCTTCTGGGCGTCCTTGACGTTGTTGGCCTTGCCCATCTCGACGAGGCGCTTGATGACGAAGGGCTTGAACAGCTCCAGGGCCATCTCCTTGGGCAGGCCGCACTGATAGATCTTCAGCGACGGGCCGACGACTATGACCGAACGGCCGGAGTAGTCGACGCGCTTGCCGAGCAGGTTCTGACGGAAGCGGCCCTGCTTTCCGCGGAGCATCTCGGACAGGGACTTGAGCGGACGGTTGGACGGTCCCGTAACGGGCTTGCCGCGGCGTCCGTTGTCGATGAGGGCGTCGACAGCCTCCTGAAGCATGCGCTTCTCGTTGCGGATGACTATCTCGGGGGCCTTCATCTCGATGAGCTTGCGGAGGCGGTTGTTCCTGTTTATGACCCTGCGGTAGAGCTCGTTCAGGTCGGACGAGGCGAACCTGCCGCCGTCGAGCTGGACCATGGGCCTGACGTCCGGGGGCAGCACCGGGATGACCGTGAGGATCATCCAGTCGAGGTGGTTGCCGGAGCGTCTGAAGTTCTCGACGACCTCGAGGCGCTTGATGAGGCGCGCCTTCTTCTGCGCGGTGGCGTCGGCAAGTTCAGCGCGGAGCTTGTCGGCCAGTCTGGCCACGCCGACGGTGCAGAGATGCTCGTATTCGTTTCTTTCGTCCTCGGTGCGGTCCTCTTCGGGGATCGCCTCGAGCTCGAGCCTGCGGCTGACCTCCTCTTCGGAGAGCTCGAGGCCGACCAGCAGTTCTCTTATGGACTCGGCGCCCATCCCTACGCGGAAGGCGTCCTCGTACATCTCGCGGTACTCGGCGTACTCCTTCTCGGTCAGAACGGTGCCCTTCTCTATAGTGGTGTCTCCCGGATCCAGAACGATGTTCTGGGCGAAGTACAGCACCTGCTCGAGGTCCTTGGAAGAGAGGCCGAGGACCAGCGCCAGGCGGGACGGGGAGGCCTTGAAGTACCAGATGTGCGACACGGGGCAGGCGAGCTCGATGTGGCCCATCCGCTCGCGCCTCACCTTTTTCGTGGTGACCTCGACCCCGCACTTGTCGCATATGATGCGCTCGCGCAGGTTGTGGGAGTTTTTATACTTTCCGCAGGCGCAGGCTCCGTCCTTGGTCGGCCCGAATATCTTCTCGCAGAAAAGGCCGCCGACTTCGGGCTTGAGGGTGCGGTAGTTGATCGTCTCGGGCTTCGTGACCTCTCCGTACGACCACTTTCTGATCATTTCGGGGGAAGCGAGACCTATCTTTATGGATGCGAATTCGTTGTTATCCATGAACTGATGCCCTCTCCTTTTCTGTTAATTGTCGCCGGAGCCGTCGGAGTCCGCGGCGGAGTCGTCGTAATAGTCGGCGTCCGCGCCGCCGTTGTCGTCCTCGTCTTCGTCCTCGTCCTCTTCGAAGTCGTCGTCGATCATGAAGCCGTTGCGGCGCAGATCGTCCTCGTCGGCGCGCTCGTCGTCGATGAGACTGTCGTTGCGCCTGTAGACCTGGGGCTCCTCGGAGTTGATGGAGGAGAGATTGACCTCGTTGCCGGCCGCGTCGAGCACGCGCATGTCGAGGCAGAGGGACTGAAGTTCCTTGATGAGCACCTTGAAGGACTCGGGCACGCCCGGAGTGGGTATGTTCTGGCCCTGGATGATGGCCTCGTAGGCCTTGCGGCGCCCGTTGACGTCGTCGGACTTGACGGTGAGGATCTCCTGAAGGGTGTAGGCCGCGCCGTAGGCCTCGAGGGCCCAGACCTCCATCTCGCCGAAACGCTGTCCGCCGAACTGGGCCTTGCCTCCGAGGGGCTGCTGGGTGACGAGAGAGTACGGGCCGTTGGAGCGGGCGTGGATCTTGTCGTCCACCAGATGGTGCAGCTTGAGGTAGTACATTATGCCGACGGTGACCGGGTTGTCGAAAGCCTCGCCGGTGCGCCCGTCGTAGAGCGTGGTCTTGCCGTCGATGACCTGCCTGCGGACCTCGCCGGTGACGGGGTCCGTGATCTCGCGGGTCTCCTTGCCGTCGACGTTCTCGCCGGGGAAGACCTCGCGCCACATGCCGGCCATCTTCATGCATTCGAGGATGTCCCTCTCGTTGGCGCCGTCGAACACGGGCGTCATGATCTTCCAGCCGAGCTTCTTGGCGGCCAGGCCGAGATGGACCTCGAGCACCTGACCGATATTCATACGGGAAGGCACGCCCAGGGGGTTGAGCACTATGTCAAGAGGAGTGCCGTCCGGAAGGAAGGGCATGTCCTCGGGGGGCAGGATGCGGGACACGACGCCCTTGTTGCCGTGGCGGCCGGCCATCTTGTCTCCGACGGATATCTTTCTCTTCTGGGCGATGTATACGTGAACGGCCTTCTTTACGCCGTTGGAGAGCTCGTCGTGGTTCTCCTCGGAGAAGACCCTGACGTCGACGACTATGCCGGACTCGCCGTGAGGCAGACGGAGGGACGTGTCCCTGGTCTCCCTGGTCTTCTCGCCGAAGATGGCGCGGAGCAGTCTCTCCTCGGCGGTGAGGTCGGTCTCGCCCTTAGGCGTGATCTTGCCGACAAGGATGTCGCCGGCGTGGACCTCGGTGCCGATCTTCACGATGCCGTCCTCGTCGAGGTTGCGCAGGGCGTCCTCGCCGACGTTGGGGATCTCCCTTGTGATCTCCTCGACGCCGAGCTTGGTGTCCCTGGCCTCGTGAGAGTAGACCTCGATGTGGAGCGAGGTGTAAACGTCGTTGCGGACGAGGTTCTCGTTCAGCAGGACGGCGTCCTCGTAGTTGTAGCCCTCCCATGTCATAAAGCCGATGAGGGCGTTCTTTCCGAGGGCGATCTCGCCGTTGGAGGTGGCGGGGCCGTCGGCGATGATCTGGCCCTTCTCCACCCTGTCGCCGTACTTGACGACGGGCCTCTGGTTGCAGCAGGTGCCCTGGTTCGTGCGCTTGAACTTTATGAGGTCGTAGACGTCGCGCTTCCCCTCGTCGTTGAGGACGATGATCCTGGAGGTCTCGACGTGCTCTACCACGCCGCCGCTGCGGGCCAGCACGGTCACGCCGGAGTCGAGGGCGACCTTGTACTCCATACCGGTGCCGACGATGGGCGAATCGGTGACCATGAGCGGCACGGCCTGCTTCTGCATGTTGGAGCCCATGAGGGCGCGCGAGTTGTCGTCGTTCTCGAGGAACGGGATCATTGCGGTGGCCGCGGAGACGACCATCTTAGGCGAGACGTCCATGTAGTCGATCTCGGCGGGGTCGTACTCCTTGAAGTCGCCCCTGTCGTGGGCGGTGACCTTGGCGTTGACGAAGTGGCCGTTCCCGTCGATGGGCTCGTTGGCCTGAGCGATGACGTAGTTGTCCTCGACGTCCGCGGTCATGTACTCGATCTCGTCGGTAACGGTGCTCTTCACGGTCCCGTCGGGGAGCTTCTCGTGAAGGACCTTGCGGTACGGGGCCTCGATGAAGCCGTAGTCGCTGATGCGGGCAAAGGTTGCCAGGTAGGAGATAAGACCGATGTTGGGACCTTCGGGGGTCTCGATCGGGCACATCCTGCCGTAGTGGGTGTAATGGACGTCGCGCACGTCGAAGGAGGCGCGGTCCCTGGAGAGGCCGCCGGGTCCGAGGGCGGACAGACGGCGCTTGTGCGTGAGCTCGGACAGGGGGTTGGCCTGGTCCATGAACTGGGACAGCTGGGACGAGCCGAAGAACTCGCGGATGGCCGTGGTCACCGGGCGTATGTTGATGAGCGCCTGGGGAGTGAGCTTCTCGGAGTCCTGGGTGGTCATGCGCTCGCGGATGACCTTGTCCATGCGGGCAAAGCCGATGCGGACCTGGTTCTGGAGCTGCTCGCCGACCGACCTTATGCGGCGGTTGCCGAGGTGGTCGATGTCGTCCACGCAGCCGATGTCGTACTGCAGGCCGAGCATGTAGTTGATGGTGGCAAAGATGTCGTCGACGGTGATGTGCTTGGGACAGAGGTCGGCGATGCGGCCGCGGACGGCGGTCTTGATCTTGTCGATGTCGCCCTCGCAGCCCTCCATGATCTGCCTCAGCACGTCGGTGCGGACCTTCTCGCGGATGCCGCAGTCGTGCAGATCGTCGCCAAGGATCTTTCCGGGCCAGCAGGTGTTGTTGGAAATGACCTTTACGGCGGCGCCGTTGTCGGCGTAGACGAACACCTCGTTGACGGCGGCGTCCTCAATGGCGGCGGCGTCGTCGGGGGTGATGAGGTGGCCCTCGCCGAACATGACCTCGCCCGTGAAGGGGTTGACGATGTCGGCGGCAGCCTTACGGTTGCGGATGCGGACGGCGAGCCCCATCTTCTTGTCGAACTTGTATCTGCCGACGGGGGCGATGTCGTATCTCTTGGGGTCGAAGAAGAAGTTGTTGAGCAGGGTCCTGGCGGCGTCGTTCTGGACAGGCTCGCCGGGGCGGAGCTTGCGGTATATCTCGCGCAGGGACTCGATGGAGCAGTTGGAGCCGCGGTTGCGGGCCCACTCGGCGGTCTCGTCCCTGGCAATGGTCGCGTCGATGCGCGGATCCTTTCCGAAGAGCTTCTCAAAGTCCTCGGGGGTCTCGATGGCGCAACTGTACTCCCCGGTCTCAGGGTCGACGCTGATGCCGAGGGCGCGGATGAAGAGCGTCATGGGCAGCTTGCGGGTCTTGTCTATGCGCACCCACATGATGTCGTTGCTGTCGATCTCGTACTCGAGCCAGGCTCCGCGGTACGGGATGATCTGGGCGGTGAACGTCTTCTTTCCGGATTTATCTATGTCTGACGCGTAGTACATTCCGGGCGAGCGGATGATCTGGGAAACGATGACACGCTCCGCGCCGTTGATGACAAAGGTCCCGTGCTCGGTCATGATCGGGAAGTCGCCCATGAAGATGTCCGTCTGCTTGACCTCTCCGGTCTCCTTGTTGGTGAGCCTCACCTGGACCTTGAGGGGGGCGGCGTAGTTGACGTCCCTCTCCTTGCACTCCTCCACGGAATACTTGGCCTTGCGGTCGAGCTTGTAGTCCACGAACTCGATGACAAGGTTCCCGGAGTAGTCTACGATGGGGGAGACGTCCCGGAGCACTTCGGAAAGCCCTTCGTCGAGGAACCACTGGAAGGATCTGGTCTGCACTTCGATGAGGTTGGGGATCTCGAGAGTCGTACGGGTCTTAGAAAAACTCTTTCTCAGATTATTTCCGAGCATCTGGTCTGTCACATTGACCATGTACCTGTTCACTCCATTCACAGAATTTCGCACCGTGCCGTTCTCCGCTCCGCGCGGGCCGCGGAGGGGCGGAAACAGCGCCTTAGGGGGCGGTTTTTCGACCGTCGGAGACGGTTTGACGGCATAGTACGCTATTATAATACAGTGTAATATTGTACCAAATTCGCGGGACGTTGTCAAGAGAAAAATCAAAAAAGACCAAAAAAAGCACAAAGCACAAAAAACGGCACCGCAATGGTGCCGTTCGAGGCGATATGCACAATGGCCGGTCAAACAATCCACCGGTCCGCCGGTCCGTCTCCGCGGGTCACAGGCAGCGGATCAGAGTCCGCTCTTCCCCCTTATGGCGAACACTCCGGCGCACACGAAGGCGGCCCCGTAGATCAGGATCCCGGCGGCGGTGAGCCTGCCGTCCATGAGGGCGCAGGCGTATGCGTATCCGCCGGCCAGCGCGCAGAGCCCGGAGGCGATCCTGAGGGCGGCGCGGACCGAAGTCCTCTCGAAGAAGGCGACGCAGTCCTCACACCTGTCGAGAAGATATGAATAAGCGGCGCGAAGGCGGTCCTCGGCGGGACTGCCCGCTGCGGCGCGCGCTGAACGCGCGGAACGCGCGACGAATCGGTTCGCATCTATGGCTCTGTTCATGACTGTCCTTCCTTTCGTGCGGCGCCGGATCTTTCCGGAGCTGGGCCGGATCTTTCCGGAGCTGGGCCGGATCTTTCCGGAGCGCTTTTTTCTGCAGGGCGCCGGCGGCGCCCTGCGGGTCCCGACGCGTTTTTGCGGCTGCGCGGGGCTGTCAGGAGCGGTGTGCGGTTTTCCTTTCCGGAACTTTCTGAACGTATTATAGCACCGTTTTCCGGTTTTGTCAAGACATTTTTTCTTTTTTTGGAAAATTTTTGAAAAAATGTTTACAAAACGGAACTTTTGTGATATACTGTAACCGCGGTGCACCGGGCGCCGGCTCCCTGCCGTACCGTCGGACCCGGTCCTGCCGGACCACACAGCAAAAAAAGGAGGCCGCCATATGTCTCAGGATTATATTGAAAGAATAAAAAAGATCAAAAGCGAAAAGAAGATCACCACGGAGGAGCTCTCGGAGAAGACCGGCATCCCGGTGGGCACCCTGTCCAAGTTTCTCGCCGGCATCTCCGAATCGGTGAAGCTCTCCAACTTCGTCGCCATCTGCGACTGCCTGAACGTCTCCCTGGACTACATCGTCAGCGGCACCCCCGAAAACACCAACAACTTCAGCCTCGACTTCGGTGAGATGAGGCTTATCGACTCCTACCGCAGACTCGACGACTTCGGCCGCGACCTCGTCGCCACGGTCATAGAAAAGGAGCGCGCCCGCGTCTCCGCCGTGCCGGTGTCGCAGTTCGGCGTACGCGGCTCGGCTCCCTCCTCCGAATCCGTGCTCATCGCCCCGGGCGCAGCGGGCCGCTTCCGCGACTCGGACGCCATACGCAGGCAGAAGCGCCTCATATCCCTGTACGACCTCCCCGTATCGGCTGGCCCCGGTGAATTCCTGGACAGCTCGCACGCGTCGGAGACCATCTCCATCCCGGACGCGGGCCCCGGAAAGCGGGCCGACTACGCGCTGCGCATCAGCGGGAACAGCATGGAGCCGAAATACCGCAGCGGGGACGTCCTGCTCGTGGAGAACACCGACGCCGTGGAGGTGGGCGACCTCTGCGTCTACGTCCTTGACGGCTGCGGCTTCTTCAAGCAGTTCGGCGGTGACCGCCTCATCTCCCTGAACCCCGACTACGGCCCGGTCATGCTCAAAGACTACTCCTCCGTCACCTGCGCCGGCAGGGTCATAGGAAAGATACACAGAAAGTAATGATGTTCGCGCTGCGCGCGAATGAAGTTGCCGGCTGCGGGCGGCAAACGAAGAGCCGCCCGGAGGGCGGCAATGAAGGAACGAAGCCGGCGCCTCCGGCGTCTGACGTAGACGAGCTCCGTGCTCATACAGACGCGGGCGGCGCCCGCCCGTGAAGGAATGAAGCAAGACAGCCGCCGCGGCCTTTCGGCCGCGGCGGCTGTCTGTCTCTTCACTGCCGGCCGCAGCCGGCAGCTTTGTTTTCTCTTCTTCATTTGCGCGCCACGCGCGCAACTTCATTGCCGCGAAGCGGCACTTCATAGCGCGGCTCCGCCGCGCTGCCTCATTTGCGCGCCTCGCGCGCAACTTTATTGCCGCCCCTCAGGGCGGCACTTCATTCCCGCTCCGCGCGCAACTTCATTCCCCGAACCCCATTCCCCCGATAAACAGTCTCTCGAAAAGCCCGGAGCCCGACGGGTCGACGTACTCGCAGGCCGCTGCAAAGCGCTCCGCCGCGGCCAGCGTCTCCTCCCCGCGGGTCCGTGAGGCGCAGAGCGCGCAGCCGGCCAGGGCGGCGTTGCCGGCCCTTCTTATCCTGCCCGCGAATTCGGGCGGGAACACGCCGGTCCTGATCGCGCTCGCGGGATCGAGCCACGAGCCGAGTCCGCCGGCTACGGTGACCGCGGTCACGTCGGCGGCGGTTATTCCGGCCCGCTCCAGCAGCAGAACCGTGCAGGCCCTTACCGCGCTCTTGGCGCACTGGAACTGCCGGACGTCGCGCCTTGTAAGATACACTCCGTCGCACAGGGTAAAGCGAGGCTCCCTCAGCAGGCCGCCGCCGTCAATTACGCCGAGATCCAGCAGGCAGGCAATGAGGTCGCACAGCCCGCTGCCGCAGATACCCGCGGCCGGGGCGCCGTCGACGGTGTCGTACAGGAGCTCCCCGCCGGCCCGCCTCACCGCGCACACGGCCCCCGGCACTCCGCCGGTGCCGCAGCTGAGTTCCGCGCCCTCCAGCGCCGGCCCGGCCGACGACGAGGTGCAGAGCAGCCTGTCTCCGGCGCGGAGCACCTGTTCCCCGTTCGTGCCGAGATCGACGTACAGCTCGCATGGGCCGGGGGCGGCCGTGCCGCAGAACACCGCTCCCGCGGAAAGATCGCCGCCCGCGAAAGCCGAGACCGGCGGCAGCACCGTGATCCGGTCGGCAAAGCCGATGCCGGCCTCGCCGCCGTCCATTCGCAGGGTGCCCGTGATCTCGGGTCTGAACGGAAAGCGCCCGAGGCCCGAGGGAGACCGCCCGCAGAAAATGTGAGTCATTACGGGATTGCCGCAGACGAACAGATCTCCGCGGCGCGGCAGCCCTTCGGCCAGCCGGTCCGCGGCGCCTGTCACGGCCGATCTCAGCTCGTCGCCGCGGCCGGCCTCCCAGGCCGTAACGCGGCTCAGCACGTCGGCGCCGAAGGCCTGCTGGGGATTGAGGCAGGTCCGGGAAAAGAGGATCCGACCGTCCCCGTCCACGGCCGCAAGCTCCAGGGTGGTCGTTCCTATGTCCAGGGCATAGGCGGCGATACTCTCCGGGTCCGGCAGGTCACTGCCGCCCGGGGAGCGGGCCGGAGGCGGGAGCAGCACGGCAAGCCCCTCTTCGGGTATTTCCGTCCGGCAGGCGGGCACTCGCCTGCCGTCGGCAAGGAGGACTTCGCAGTTGCCGCAGACACCTCGCCCTCCGCACGGCAGGGCGACCGGATGGCCGCTCTGTGCGAGCCATTCGGAGAGCACGGTCCCGCGTGCCGAGGACGGCACCTCGACCCGGATGAATCTTTCACCGTTGTCCATCATCGTTCCTCCGCGGCGCGCGGCGCCGCTCCGGCGGGCACTATCACGTCGTACCTCACCGCCTTGCCGGTCAGCGAGTATCCCGGCCTGATGCCTCCAAGGCAGGGGCCCTTAGGCGGCCGCTTTATAACTATCTTCCCCGGGGCCGCAGCGATCGCGGCGGCCAGCAGGGCCTCCCCGGAGCCCTCGGGCTCCTCTATCATATGAAGCAGCTGAAACTTCTTCTTCACGGCAGCGCTCTTGCGGCGCTCCGGAAACATCGGATCGAGGTAGATCACGTCGGGCGCCGGGTCCGCGTTTTTTATTGCATCAAGGCTGTCCCCGACCGTGAGCCGCATCCTGGACGCGGGTCCGCGGAGCCCGGGGTCCTCCATGGCACGCCCCAGGGCGTCCGACAGCAGCGCGGCGATCACGGGATTGTGCTCGTACATATCTACGAAAAACCCCGCAGCCGCAAGAAGGAACGAGTCCTCGCCGAGGCCCGCCGTGGCGTCGATGACCAGCGGCCGGCGCCGGGCGTTTGCTCCGGCCCGGAGCTCCGCTCCCTCGGCCTCCCCTTCGGATGCGCACGCGGACCTGTCCTCTTCGGATGCGCACGCGGACCTGACATCTGCGGGAACGCATCCGGACCGATCTGCCGCGGTTGCGCCGCGCCTGCGCGAGGCCGGCCTTGCCGCCCTGACCAGAAGCTCGCCGCCGAGGTTCCCCGCGGCCAGCCTCCGCGCGACGGATGAAAGATCGCCGCGGAGCGAGAGCCCTCCCGCGCGCAGCGACAGTCCCCCGGGCCCGGCCGAAAGATAGGGAACGTTCTCGCCCGGGGGCGACGCGCAAAGGAAGCCACCCGTATCCCGGGCGGCCTTTGCCGCCGTTTCGGCAAACTCCGGGCCCTCCGGAACGACCGGTATCCCGGCCGCGACGTTCGTGCCGGGACGGACGCTCACAGCTCTATGTCGAGCTCGACCGGGCAGTGGTCCGAGCCGTATATGCCGGTGTGTATAATGGCGTCCTTAACGGCCGGCCTCAGCCGGTCGGAGACCAGGAAGTAGTCGATGCGCCAGCCGGTGTTCCTCTCCCGCGCGCTGAAGCGGTAGGACCACCATGAGTAGACGTCGCGGACGTCGGGATAGAGGAAGCGGAAAGTGTCGGTGAAACCGGCTCCGAGAAGCTCGGTCATCTTTCCCCTCTCTGCGTCAGTGAAGCCGGGATTCATGCGGTTGGAAGCGGGGTTCTTTATATCGATCTCGTTGTGGGCGACGTTCATGTCGCCGCAGACGATCACGGCCTTTTTGCGGTCAAGCTCCGACAGATAGCCCCGGAAGGCGTCCTCCCAGGTCATCCGGTAGGCAAGGCGCTTCAGGCCCTCCTGGGAATTCGGCACGTAGACGTCGACGAGGTAGAAATCCGGATACTCGAGAGTGAGCACCCTGCCCTCCCGGTCGTGCTCCTCGATGCCGATCCCGCGGCCGACCGACAGAGGTTCGGCCTTCGAGAACACCGCCGTACCGCTGTAACCCTTCTTTTCGGCGCAGTTCCAGTACTGTGAGTACCCTGGCAGGTCCATCTCGATCTGCCCCTCCTGGAGCTTCGTCTCCTGCAGGCAGAACACATCGGCCCCGAGGCCCGAGAACGCCTCGTAAAAGTTCTTTCCCACGGCCGCTCTGAGGCCGTTCACGTTCCATGACACAAGTTTCACGTCATTCCACTCCGGTTCCCCGCCGGCTCACGGCCGCGGCGGATCGTATTATGACAGTCTGTCCGGCCGGAAAAAACCGTGATATCCGGCGAAAAAAAGCGATGATTTCTTGATTGAAGGCAAAGGTTGTGATATCATTATAGCATATCGCCGCCGCGGCCCCGGCAAGAGCCGGCGAGGCGTGCGGCCGACTGCGCGACAAGGAGACAGCCATGATGACCATCGACACAGACGCCGGCGGGGTCCGGTCCGGCGAAACATACGACCTCATGTTTTTCGAGGCGCTCGGCGAGGAGAACGGACACCTTCGCGAGGCCCTGTCGTCGGCCGCCGATGCCGGCCGCATCCCGGCCGGGCTGCGCTGCTACATAGGCACCGAGACCCTGCAGGAGTTCATCGCCGCCCATCCGGGCGCGGCGCTGCCGGACATCCTGTCCGTAAAGACCCACTCCGTGATACCGGAGGACTGGCTCGCCTCGGGAGGGGTCAGAAAGAGCATTATAACCAGGTCCGCCGGGTACGACCACGTAGAGCATCTGCAGCGCGTCGCCAACGTGACGTCGCTGAGAAGGTACTGCGTCAACGCCGTCGCCGAGACCGCGCTGAAGTTCGTTCTGGCGGCCTGCGGCAATCTCAATCAGTATCAGAAGAACTCGGAAACGTTCGAGCGCAACAGCTGCGTCTCGTTCCGCGAACTGACCGGCCTCCGGGCTGCCGTCTTCGGCGTCGGCAACATAGGCAGGCGGATATACGACCTGCTGGAGGGCTGCGGAACCGACACGGTGGCGGTCGACATTAGGGAGAAGGAGCTGTCTGCGCTCTACGGCGACCGGGTCCGCTTCGTGTCTGCGGAGGAGGCGGTCCGCTCCGACGTGATCGTCTGCGGAATGAGCTACACGAGGGACCCGTCCTCGCCCTTCTTCAACCGCGGCTATTTCTCCGAAGAGTTCCTGAGGAGCACGCCGCGGGGCCTGGTCTTCGTCAACGTCACGCGCGGCGAGCTCGCCGACGAGGTGGCCCTGCTGCGTCTGTACAGGGAGGGGCACATCTTCGGGATAGGGCTCGACACGTTCTCGTCGGAGGACGGCCTGTCGGCGATACTGAACGGCCGGCGCGCGCCGTCGACCCCGGCCGAGGAGGCCCAGACCGAACTCATCCGTCTGGCCCTGTCCAGGGAGGGCAATATCTACACCCAGCCTCACCAGGCCTTCAACTCGGACGCCGCCGCAAAGGCAAAGGCCGACGAGACGCTGAAGCACCTCGAGGCGTACTACAGGAACGGCAGGACGCGCTTCGACAGCCAGCTGCCGTATTACGGCTGAGCCGGGCCTCAGTGTGGAGCCCGCCGGAGAAAGGTTTCTCCGGCGGGCTCCCGCGTTTGCGGAGATCCTGGCCGCTCACTCAAAGATATAGCGGTAGACCTTCGTCACGTTTTCGTATGAAGAACCCAGCGACCTCTCCCTGATCGAATTGTTCCAGCGGGACGAGTTCCTCACGTTGTCGTCGGAGCCGGAGGCCTCGGCGACCATCCCGTTCTCGGTGTAGAGCATCGCGTGGGACGGCGTCAGGAGGATGTCACCCGGCCGCAGATCCATCACGTTGGCGGGCTTCTCGATGAGCGCGAAATGGCGGGCGTCCTGAAGCACCGGGTTTGAGTCGTTGGCAAGGTTGATGTTCTTCCCGACGCAGTTGACGATGAGCGATACGTCCTTGCCGAACTTCACGCCTCCCGCCCCGTGGCAGTAGGCCGCGGTCACGAAGGGGTTGCAGCAGTAGGTCTTGAGCTGGTCCTCGTAGTTCGCGCCGGACCTGACCTTGGTGCCGGTAGCGGAGTTGGTGCCGCAGAAGTAGCAGCCGTAATGGTGGGCCCATGAGCTGTACCCGTAGTGGAAGTCGTCGTCGGCGACTATGTCCCTGGCCCAGACGACCGCGGCAAAGGCCTTGAGAGCGGACACCGATGTAAAGGTCCTCATGTCCTTCTGCCTGCAGTAGCCCGAGGCATCCCCGGACACGACCTTGTACCAGCCGGTGTTGCCCGAATCGACCACCTCGGCGACGTCGTACTTCTTAAGCTTCCCGACCGGCGACTCCGGAGCGTCCTCGCGGGGTTCAGTCCTTATGACCGCCTCGGCGGCCGTGATAAGTCCGTAGCAGTTTTCCATCTTGCTCACATCCTTGACTTTTTCGATATCGACCTCCATGCGCCTTGCGGCCTTGGAGTATCTTACTGTGACCTTAAGGTTGTCCTTCGCGAACGCCTTATACTCGTCCGTCGTCGTGCCGGTCATGAAGGATCTGTACCCGCTTGACAGCATGAGCGAGGTGTACCGGACGTACTGCTCGTAGGTCGTCCTGCTGAAGAACAGCTGTATGGCGTTTTTGCTCTCCTTGATCTGCGAGGTGAGAGTGATCCCCTCCATTGCCGGGATCGCGGAGATGAGCTCCACGGCCTTCTCGGCGATATTGAGCCTGTCGACGGGGATGATGACGGAGACCGTGCCGTCGTCGTTCTCGGTGCGGAACTCCTCGATCAGGCTCAGGAAGCGCGCACCGGCGTCCTCGATGGTCAGGTTGCCCTGGCTCAGGACCATGATCTTGCGGCCGTCGAGCTTGATAAGGTACTCGCCGTAGCCGAGGCCCGGCAGGGCATCCCTTACGCACGGGTAGTCGCAGTCGCCGACCAGGATCTCGTACTTTTCGGTGTCGTCGCCGTTGCCCCAGTCCGTGGTGATGGCCGCCGGAGTCACGGTGGCGTAGACGTTCAGGGCCTTTTTGATCTGCACGGCGACGAGCACGTCCTCGTCGTCGTTCTTTCTGCGGTCGTTGCGGATCACCCGGAAGTTCGCGACCCCGTGGTCGACCAGCTTCATTTCGGTCTCAGGCGCAGCGGTCTGCTCCTCCGTCGTTGCGCCGGAGGTGCCGTCCGGCGGCGTCTGCGGTCCCGGCGCGCAGCCCTGCCCCCCGGCGGCAGCCGCCATAAGCAGCAGCGCCGCGAGCAGGAGCGGGAGCGCCCGGATACGGTCGGTTCTGATCCTCATCCGAGATCCTCCTGTATGATGATGGAAACTGTTGGCGATAATAAACGGTCCGCGTTCCGAACGGCCCGGAGTTCCTGAGCGTCCGCCCTCAGACGGCCCGGGGGTCCGTAAGCTCTTCCCCGTCCAGCGAGGCGCCTGTCAGGCGCCCGCCGGAGTAGACCAGCTTCAGCGAGAACACGTCCTCCCTCTCCGACAGCAGGCTGAGAAAGACGGCGTCCCCTTCCCAGAGTGGCAGATCGCGGACCCTGTCCCGTTCGACCCAGACGAGCTCGCCCTCGGAGCAACCGCCGGCCTCCCCCTCAAAATCCGAACAGGTGTAGAGGAAGGTGCGCTCGTCCCGGCCGTCGATAACGAAGGTCAGCAGACCGCGAAGCCTGACGTTCCGCAGGCGCAGGCCCGTCTCCTCCAGCGCCTCGCGGACGATGCATTCGTCCGGGGTCTCGTGGAGCTCGACGTGCCCTCCTATTCCTATGTATTTGCCGGCGTTGACGTCGTCCTTTTTTCTGTTGCGGTACATCATAAGATACCGGCCGTCTCTCTCAACGTAACAGAGAGTGGTAAGTTCGGTCCCGTCGTCCATAAGCGCGTCCTCCCGGCCGTGCGCGGCAGGGCCTTGCCGCCGCGCGCCGTTTTATATTATTATATCAGAACGAAGGCCGTTTTTCAACGAACGAAGGCTCTTTTTCGTCGTCACCGGCGCGGAAATCAAGGCCGGCCCTGGCGGCCTGCCCGTGCTGGAGACCGCGCCTTATCATATACGTCCTTCCGTCCTTTACGAATCTTGCGCCCGTCTGGTGGAAGGTGAACGAGACGCCGGCGCGCACGCACTGGTCGCGCAGATCCAGTATCCACGAATAGTCGCACGGGCGGGCCCCGTCGCCGGACTCGCCGCCGGCGCTTACCTCCCCGATGAGGCCGTCGAGGTACGGGGACAGGTCGAGCCTCTCAAGGAGCGGCTCCGCCACGATCAGCCTGTGCTTTATCGGCAGCGAGCGGAAGATCGGAAGCCTGAAGTCCGCCCGGTCGCGGTTCTCGACGGTGCAGCCGATTCGGACGTTTTCGTAGCCGTCGCCCCAGTCTGGCGGAAGGCATTCCGGAAGGCGCTCTATGCGCTTCGTGAAGAACACGAAGTCGCAGTCCTGCCTCTCCCTGATCATTCTCCAGCACTCGGGCCGCCATACGTCGGCGTCAGTGAGAAGGAAGTCGGAGGTGAAGCAGGTGTAGACGAGGCTTCCGGAGGGCAGCGAATATCCGCCTCCCCTCCCCCGCCGCACGGGAAGACCGAAGTCGGCGGTGCGCCGGCACAGGCTACTGGCGCCGGGGCTGCCGAAGGCCTCGTCGCGCCTGTAGACGTAGCAGTGCAGGCAGCCCGGGCTCACCCTGGTGCAGCCGTGCCACGGGTTCCAGCTTCGGATCTCCTTTGCGGTTACCGGCATGACGTTCCTCCTCTTTTATTCT
>JAEEGL012041447.1_pt1 | contig 18054 bp, 13 predicted proteins | sample 9134231 | NCBI WGS metagenome assembly JAEEGL01 (sample SAMN16246548, study PRJNA631951) | gut metagenome | biome: gut microbiome; feature: rumen; material: fiber-attached | host: Bos | place: Iran: Karaj | collected 2018-10 | reverse complement strand
GGCAGCCATACGTCTCAATCAGCAAATTCTTCATTATAAGATGCGATTTTCGAAAATCTTTGCAAAGTTACTAAAAAAATACTTGAAATTGGTAAAAAATACGTATCTTTGTAATTATTTTAAACAAAATTAAATGAAAACGGGCAGGGTGATTCGTTCATCTGCCAATCCACAAAGGACTTTATGCTTACAAAAGATGAATGTGACTTGCTGAATTCACGGATGCACGGGACGATGGTTGAGGCCATGGGAATCAAGTTTTTACCATCGGACGATGATATCGCTTTGGCTGAGATGCCGATCACTGATGCGGTGCGTCAGTATTTCGGTATTTTGCATGGCGGTGCCTCGCTCACGTTGGCTGAGACGGTGGCGGGAGCCGGCTCTGTACATCTGACCGGACTTGACGAAAACGTGTATGTTTGTGGTACCGAGGTGTCGGGCACACATCTGCAGATGTCTGCCACGTCGGGGAAAGTGTTTGGAAAGGCGCGTCTGCTCCATGCCGGCAAATCCACCCACGTTTGGAATGTGGAGATTGTGGGCGAAGACGGCACGGTGATTTCTGTGGAGAGAGTCACGAACAGGATCATCTCCAAAAATTCCAAATAATCATTTGTGATTTAATGAAGACGGGAAGACAAGAAGGCGAGAAAATAATGAGGAGATAAGAAGATTATTGTCATATTGGGCTGCTGATTGCATTTTTTTCACTTAATAATATGTGTATTAACTAAAAACTAACAACTAAATATAATGAACAGGTGGTATATACTTTGGTGTTTTGTGTTGCTTTCATGGTTTGCTACAGAGGCTTTCTGCCAGGGCGTAGGCGGAACCGGCAGAATCGACCGTGAGGCGGTGGTCAGGCGTCATAATCCGCATGTGCAGGCAGTTGATACGATGTCAGCACTCACGTTAGGCAACGGGCATTTCGCATTCACCGTCGATGTCACTGGGCTTCAGACATTTCCAAAGGCTTATTCCAATGGCATGCCGCTTGGAACCATGAGCGACTGGGGATGGCATTCATTCCCTAACGTGAAGGGATATAAGCCTGAGGAGACTTGGGTGAAGAAAAATTTTGGCAATGCCCGCTCCTCTGAGCTGTATGCCGCTGAGTTCCGGGAGGAAGGCCGTCAGCGCGATGCGGCGAATTATCTTCGTCAGAACCCGCATAGGCTGCATCTGGGTTGTGTGGGGCTCAACTTGCCTGACATCACCCGGATTTCAGCCGTAGATCAGCATCTCGACATGTGGAAGGGGTTGGTCGACAGCCGATTCAGATACGACGGACGCCCTTTTCATGTACAGACCGTCTGCAGCCCTGATGCCGATTTGATTGCCTCGAAAGTGGAGACGAAAGGTAAGGTGGAGGTGGTGTTCCGTGTGCCATATCCCACAGGCCGCCACAGCGATGACGCCTGCGATTGGGATCCTAAGAAACCACAGACGCTGACCATGGAGCGTCACCGCAGTTTCGCCTGGCTGACCGTCCGTATCGACGACACGGCATATCAGGTGCGCATTGGCTGGAACGGGAAGGCCGACATCCGCCAGAGCGATTCCCACACGGTGGTGCTTTCCGGAAAGAACGACCTTGATTTCTCCGTCTGGTTTGTCGATGGGGTATATAACGTCCGTTCATTAGAACGTCGCGACTATGTGTATGAGGGATGGAAGCGGCGGACTGCACGCCGTGAGGTGCAGTTCGACTCTCCAAGGTATAAGCCGGCGGATATTCCGAACCGTACCGCCGACAGCCGTGATTTCCGCTTCGTTCAGTCTGAAGCGGAGAGTTTCTGGCAGGCATACTGGAAAGAGGGCGGCATCGTGGATTTCTCGAATGTGGCTGACTCACGTGCGAAGGAGCTTGAACGGAGGGTGGTGCTCTCACAGTATCTGCTCGCTGTCAACGACGGCGGCGACATGCCTCCTCAGGAGACTGGCCTCACCTATAACTCATGGTACGGGAAGTTCCACCTGGAGATGATTTGGTGGCATCAGGCGCAGTTTGCCTTGTGGGGACATCCCGAAATGCTGGAGCGTTCGCTCAACTGGTATTTCTATGCGGCCCACAACGCCAGTGAGATAGCCATACGACAGGAGTTTGACGGACTGCGGTGGATGAAGATGACCGACCCGTGGGCTGGCGAGGCGCCATCGAATGTGGGCAGCTATCTGATTTGGCAGCAGCCACATATCATCTATCTGGCGGAGCTGCTTTACCGTGCGCAGGAGTCGGAGTTCGGCCGCAACCGGATAACCAGCAAGTTCATGGGCCTGATTGATGAGACAGCATTGTTCATGAATTCGTTTGCGTCGTTCGACCAGGAAAACAACCGCTATGTGCTGAAAGGCTGTATTCCGGCACAGGAGACACTGAAAGCCGACTCCACCCTGAATCCTCCGCTTGAACTGAGCTATTGGTACTGGGGACTACGCAAGGCGAAGGAATGGCGCTTGCGTGTCGGCAATTTCCCGATAGCTGCATGGGACCAGGTGGCCGACAAGCTGTCGCCGCTGGCTTGCGGTGCCGACAGTCTGTATCTCGCCGCCGAGTCTGCCCCCGACACCTACAGCAATATACGGTATACGAGCGACCATCCAGCTGTGTTGGGGGCATTGGGGATGTTGCCGGAAAGCCGGCTCGTCGATAAGAAGGTGATGCGCCGTACGCTTGACTGGGTGTTGCAAAACTGGAACTGGGACAAGACCTGGGGATGGGATTACCCCATGACGGCGATGTGTGCGGCACGATTGGGATGTCCCGACAAGGCTGTGGATGCGCTGCTGATGCCTTGCCGCACCAACACCTATCTTCTGAACGGACATAATTATCAGGACCAGCGTCTGCGCGTCTATCTACCCGGCAACGGCGGTCTGCTCACAGCAGTGGCGATGATGCTTGCCGGATGGGACGGCTCAGAAGGAACGAACCCCGGATTCCCCGCCGACTGGGATGTGCGATGGGAAGGGCTGTTGCCGATGCCGTAGACAATAATCCGATAAATAGAAAAAAGTAGAAGCTCCATGCCACATTGAGACATGGAGCTTCTACTTATATGGGGACTAAAAGTTTGAATATTATGGCTTTTAAAGATTTTGGATAATTATCCTTGCTTGGCTTTGTATGCCATGGCATAGAGTTTCATCTGCTTGAGCATGGCGAGCAGGCCGTTGCTGCGGGTGGGGGGGAGATGCTCCTTAAGGCCGATGTCTTGCATGAAATGCAGGTCGGCGCTGAGGATTTCCTCTGGTGTGTGGTCGGAGAGCACGCGGATGAGGAGTGTGACGAGTCCTTTCACGATAAGTGCATCGCTTTCGGCATGGTAAATGATGTGCCCTTCGTCGTTGAGTTCGGCTGTAAGCCAGACACGGCTTTGGCAGCCGTCGATGAGGTTGCTTTCGTTCTTGTCTTTCTTGTCGAGGGGCTCAAGGTCGTTGCCCAGATCGATGAGCAACTGATACCGGTCCATCCAGTCGTCATAGTCCTGGAATTCCTCTATCACCTCTTGTTGGAGTTCTTCTATTGTCATGTTTCTTTTCTGTTTTTTGATTTGTGAATGCAAATTTAGATAAAATTTCCGAATTATAAGCCAATCGTAATAAAGAAATCTTTTCTATTGAGAGGAATGGTAAGCAATTTTGACAAATGATGCATAGCAGAAACATCCCTTATGTTAGGGTTTTATGTGTTCGTTCCGTACAATTCCCCATGAAAATGAATAAATGAGGGGAATTCCGATGACAATTATTTTCTAAATTTGCAGAAAAATTGACATTTTCTTTCTTTTTTACCGATTTGAGCAAGCTATTGAATGAAAAATCGTAACTTTGCAGTTTGGATACAAAACTGACTGACTGAACGCTTTTTTTAATATTCCCAATAATTAAGTTTCAATTCTAAACTATAAAACTATTAACTTTATTAACAAAAAAATGAAAAAAAATCTCTTTAGACTGTTGCTGCTGACAGCGCTGATGCTGACGGGCGGTAATGTGTGGGCTGGAGAAGTGACCACTATTTATGAGCGAGGCACATCTTCTGCTGCATGGAAAAGCGATGACCTTTCTTCAACTGCAACAGTTGGTAAATGGTCAGGAACATTAAATGGAAATACAGGTATTTCCCTTACGTCAGACCCATTTCTACAAGTATCTGCTCGTGGAAAGACTACAACCGCGACAGGTACTCTTTTGTTGAATCGCACAGCTTATACAATTGTGACTTTAGATGCTGTTTGGAATGTTGGCGCATCTGATTTCCCGAGCAATGACAATTTAACTTCTTTTACATACGGAGGTTTTACATTCAGTTATTATACTCGCTACAGTACTACTAAATATTCTTTTAATGGAAATGAAAAAACCATCTCTTCAATAGGCAATTCATCGGATGTGTCCATACACATGGTTGTGAATTCCAAAAATGGAACGATTAGTGAGTTTTCTGTTACTTCAGGGGGAAGCCAGCTGATTTCTTTGAGCGACCTTGGCTCATCACCAGCTTTCTCTGCGGGAACAGATTTTGACAACGTTATTATTTCAGCAGCCAATAATGTTAGCAGTAATAACACGAGGGGCTATTTAAAAAGTATAACTGTAACACAAGAGACACAAGATGTTCTGTCGGCCGACTATACCGTGAATTGGGTATGTAATAACCAGACCGTGAAATCAGAAACCAGAAACGGTGAGGTTGGCTCTGATATTGTTTTAACCAATGCAGACAAGGAAACTTTCTTCAACAGCGACCAAACCAAACGTTATATTTATGTAAGCGACAACTCGGAAGGAAAGACCGTTTCTGATGAGACAACCACAGTGGTTACGGTCAAAGTAAAAGAAGCCGCAAAATATGCTTACACAGTCACTTCTGCTTACAACGGCCAGCTTTTGGACTGGTCAACTAGTGGTGAGGTGTGGGAAGATATGAATACAGTGACCGTTCAGTATCCCCGTTTCCAGGCTGTTGATAATGTTCTCGTGCAGAGAGCACCCGTTAGTAATGACCTTAAGACCAGTGTCACTGTGACCAGCGACGGATTCACCACGAGTCTAGATTATACCCAATACAACGGCATTGATAATCTCTATCTGCTTTCAGAGGCAGAAAACCTGGAGACAGATCTCTCCACGAATGCCACTTCGTTTACATCTCGGGTGTCCAACGGACAAATCGCTTTTGGTGCATCCGGCACGTTATTGGCCCTTCCTGCCGGCACCTATATCTTCACACTCGGTGTGATTGGCGGAGATAATAATACTCATAAGGTAGCCTATACGGTAAGTGCAGGCGATACTCAGATTATTGAGGGCACTTGCACAGGAAATATGTTGAATCTGATGACAAGTGAGGAGTTCACGCTCAATGCAGATACGCCAATCACATTCACCTGCTCCGATCCTTCAAGCAGCCGTGGCATCGACCTTATTTTCGTTCAGAAGATCGCTGATGCTGTGACAATGGCATATACTATCAACTATCTGTTTGAGGGTGAGACCGTATTCACAGAAACTGGAGAAGGTGCCCAAGGTGCCGTGATTGAAGCGAAGGAGTCAGTCACAGTGACTACTGGCGAAGGTGATGAGACAACCACTCAGACCTATTACCTTGACGACAACCAGGCCACATCACTGACCATCGACGCTGATGAGGCGAACAACGTGCTGAACGTGGCTGTGCATCTGCCAAGAACGGCCGATGTGACCGTGAACGCTGTTGACGATCAGGGAACAGTCCTGAAGAGTTTCACAGCTGAGGCTACAGAAGGTGGTGAAGCCGTGTGGGTTTACTACACCCGCGCCGTGGAAGTGGATGGTGTGTATTACACCGTTCCTGCAAAAAACGGAAACGGACGTAATTATGGTGTCAGCAAGTCGTATGGGGATGAGCCTACCGAAATCACTTACACCAAGAATGAGAACATCAGCTACTATGCAGAGGCTGAGGATTTGAACAAGTCGAGGAGCTATGCAGCCGAAGGTCAGGCAGCAGAGCGTGCATCTGGCGGACACTGGTGGAGACTTTCTAAAGCATCTTATGCTTACACCCCTGCTTTGGAGGGCGGTGTCTATACCGTTTATGTTTCCGGACGTGGTGAAAGAGCAGCTGAGGTTGGTATTCAGGTGCGCTATCCAGACGGAACACTCGTAGGCGAGAACACACTTTCTTGGGCAAGTTCACAGAATGCAGAGCAGTCGGTTGAGGGCGTCAATGTTCCTGAAGGATGTTCTGTTGCCGTGGTGAATCCGGATGCAGATTATAACAACCAATTAGGTTTCGACTATATCATCCTCTCCAAGACCGGTGAGGCTGAGACTGAGCTTATCACCGTCACCTCCGCCGGAGCCCGCACTTACTGCTCTGAGAACGTGCTTGATTTCGGTAATGTGGAGGGGCTGAAAGCTTACTATCTTACTGTTGACGGCGACCAGATTTCAATGGGTGAGACCAGCCTTGTCGGAGGCTACGTGGGTGTTTATATCGAGGCTGCTGAAGGAAGCTATGAGGTGCCGGTTATGAATGACTTGGCGGTTGAGCCGCTTCCTGATGGCGTGAACGACCTGGTCGGAGTGACAGAAGAGACTCAGGTGGAGGCTCCTATCTATGTGCTGATGAATGCTGACAACGGACTTGGTTTCTACAAGACCAGCCAGACCTTCACCGTGGGTGCTCACACAGCCTATATCCCTGGCTCAAAGGTGACAGCAGGTGTGAAGTCGCTTACGTTTATGAACGATGAGCCAACAGGTATCAGCGGTGTGAATGCTGACAGCCTTACTGGCAAGAACGCAGTAATCTACAACCTCGCCGGACAGCGTGTCGCTGCTCCTGCAAAGGGCATCTATATCGTGAACGGCAAGAAAGTGCTGATGAAATAAATAAAAATAACCAATGGAAGGCTGGATTTGTCCGGTAGTTCCTGTGCCGGACATTCCCGCTTCCGATAAAAAATATAAATAGAAAGAGAAATGAAAAAGACATATCAAACACCCAAGACCGACTCTTCTGTTGCATTTTTCAACCCCCTTTGCGACATAGGTGTTGTCGGTTCTACCGATGCCACTGGAGGCAACCTCGTCAAGGAAAATGAAAGCCAGAAAGAAGATGAGGCTATTATTCAGCTCCAGAAAGATTTAGAAGAAGGCAGAACAAGCCCGCTTTGGTAAATGCGGGCTTCATGGTATTTTAGTCTGTTATATATGGAGGGTATGTCAATGCTGACATGCCCTCTTTTTAATGGTTCACCATTATAAACGGACAAATTTAAAAGAAAACGGACAAAAGTACCATCTTTTAGGCTGTTTTTAGCAGTAACTTTGCACCAGAAAAAGTTAGTTAGTTAATAAAATAGTTGGTTAATTTATTGTTAAATTTATTTTGGTTAGTTAATTGTTTCATAAACATCAAAGAATAGTTTAGTTATTAGTAAAAAAGGTTAGTAAGTACTGTTGTATTCAGTTGTGATATCTGAAAAACGTACAAGCGGACCGGTGGGCAGGGATGCCTGCCGTTTTGCTTTTTTATGGGTTGTGTGTTTCCGCCTTGAGGGTGACGAGATGGGGATTCAAAAGTAAACATATCTTAAAAAAAATATATTTAAGTTATTAAATTGTTGTATATGTGAAAAATAAGCTATCTTTGCATCAAATTTGATATATCAATGGTTCTATGAGGCGTTTTTTCATATATATGGCAGCTTTGCCTGTACTTCTGTTTATGGCTGCCTGCAGCAACTGTTCCGACAAAAAAACTCAAGTTCAACAAGAGGAATATGTGAGCACGGCACCTGTGTTCAACTCCGACAGCGCATTCCTGTTTCTCAAGGAACAGTGTGCGTTCGGACCGCGCACGATGAACTCAGAGGCACACGACAAGTGTGGCGACTACATCGCGGCGAAGTTCAGGCAATACGGGGCAAATGTCTATGAGCAGATGGCTGACCTCAAGCTGTATGACGGCACTACGGTGAAAGGACGAAACATCATCGCTGCATTCAACGAACAGGCTCCCCGACGCATTATGATTTGCGCACATTGGGACTCACGTCCCTGGGCTGACCATGATGAGGACTCTGCCAACCACAAGACTGCCATCGACGGCGCCAACGACGGCGCGAGCGGAGTGGCGGTGATGCTGGAGTTGGCGAGGCAGTTCGCACTGAAGATGCCCGCTGTGGGAGTTGACCTCATCTGCTTCGACGCGGAGGACTGCGGCACGCCTGAATGGGCGCGCGACGAGCATGACTCTGAGCATACCTGGTGTCTCGGTTCGCAGTATTGGGCAGGAAAACATCATGTGGATGGATATGTGGCAGAATACGGCATCCTGCTCGACATGGTAGGAGGCCCCAACTCTGTGTTCTACAAAGAGAGCTACTCCATGCAGATGGCTCCACGAATCACCGACAAGGTGTGGGCGGCTGGTCAGAAGATTGGGTATGGCAACTACTTCAAGAGCGAGGTCACTGGCTATGTCACCGACGACCACGTGGCGGTCAACCAATGCGGCATCCCATGCACCGATGTCATCGCATCCGACAAGAACAACAACGGATTCTGTCAGACTTGGCACACCACCGCTGACAATGTGAACAACATCGACGTGAATGTGCTGAAAGCTGTGGGGCAGACTCTGATGGAAGTCATCTATGTGGGGGAGGCGTAGCGAAGACACTTTGCAGTTACTCCTTCTGAATGATTGAATCCTCTTTTTGTTATTTCGTTATATCATTATCTCGTTGTCTAGAAGTTCTGTCTAACAGCAAAACTATATAACTGTCCAATGAAACAATTCTACCTTCTGATTATTATCTTCTGCAGCCTGTCGAATTCAGCCGTCTTCTCGCAGCCGGTGCTGGATTCGGTGGAGGAGGCGTATCTGCAGACAGGAGGCAGAATCTTCACACACCGCCTCTATCTTGCTGGAATCGTGGAGTACGACGGAGAGGAAATCCCATGGTATAAAATCGACCCTGTCTATATTTTCCCCAGACTGATTTTCGCCAACGAGGCAGAAGCGCGCCGCTATTATCAGATAGCTAACAACATCAAGAAAGTATATCCCATCGCTGTGGAGATTGCCCGAGATGTGCGCATACACACGGAGCATCTCGACTCGCTTGAGGAGAAGCGCGACCGCGACCAGTATATGAAGAAGATGGAAAAGGAACTGAAGCAGAAATACACGCCCCGATGCAAGAAACTGACGCTCACGCAGGGCAAGCTGCTCATTAAGCTCGTGGACCGTCAGTGCGAGCAGACGGCGTTCAAGCTCGTACGTTCATATATGGGCAGTTTCAAAGCCACATTCTACAACGCTTTCGCTTCCATTTTCGGTGCATCACTCAAAAAAGAATACGACCCCGATGTCGATGACCGACTCACCGAGCGATGTATCCTGCTGATAGAAAGCGGGCAAATGTAAGAAGAATTTAAGAATATATGAATAAATAAAATACGATTTAAGGATTTTTCAAAATAGGTAAATTTTAAATCTTTAAATTGTAAATTCTTAAATCATAAATACTGTCAGGTTTTCCTCCAGAAACTGCGTGTGAACAGGATGAAAACGGGGAATATTTCCAGACGTCCGATGAGCATGAGGAAGGAACAGGTGTATTTGGCGAAGGGAGAGAGCACCGACCAGGAGTGGGCGGGACCGTAGTAGTGCATGCCCGGTCCCACATTCGAGAGGGAGGACATCGACAGTCCGAGCGCATCATAGAAGTCGAAGTCGATGTCGGGGCGAAAATCGCTGTGTGCGGCGATTTCCTTGGGGTCAACCCCGCTGAAGGCGAGAATGAAAGCTCCAATAAGGAGTGAACCCACAAAAAGCGCAGTGAATCCAAACAATGTTCTGATTACTTGTGTATTGATAATCTGTCCGTTGTATTTCACGGGCAGCACCGCCCGTGGATGGAGGATTCGCTTGAACTCGTTGCGTGTGATTCGGTAAATTAGCGACCATCTCACGCATTTGAATCCACTGCTCGTGCTGCCGGCACAAGCTCCTGCGAACATGATGAACAGAAGCAGCGGCATGCAAGGCATCGGCCAGAGTGTGTAGTCACAGTTGGCAAGTCCTGTGGTGGTCTGCAGCGACACGACAGTGAAGAGCGAATCGCGGAACGACAGCTCCAGCCCGTTGCAGAAAGCGCTGAATGTGGAAGTGTCGAAATTGTTGTCGAGAATTTTGTGGGTGGTGAGGATGGCGGTGCATATAAGTGTCGCGCCTCCGAATATGATGAAGAAACACTTCAGCTCTGAGTCTTTGAAGAAATTGCGGAAATGCCCCTTGATAATGGTGAAGTAAAGCAGGGTGTAGTTGATTCCCGACAATATCATGAACACAATCATGACATATTCAATGGTTGGAGACTGGTAATAATCACTGATCAAGTCGCTGTGGGGACCATAGCCCCCTGTGGCTGTGATGGTGAATGAGTAATTCACTGCATCGAAGGTGCCCATCCCGCAGCCAATCAGTGAGAAGATGCAGCCTACGGTAATCAGTAGATATACGGTGCCAATCCACTTGGCGGTGATGCTGATGCGAGGGTGTACCTTATTGCGGAAAGGGCCGGTGCTTTCAGCTGCGAACAGCTTCACCTCGCCCACGCCGAAAGCCGGAAGTATCGCCACGGTGAAGAATATGATTCCCACTCCTCCAATCCACTGCATCACACTTCTCCAGAAGATGATGCATTTGGGAAGGCTGTCGCAGTCGTCAATGATGGTGGCGCCGGTGGATGTGAATCCCGACATCGACTCGAAGAATGCGCTCGACATATCGGGAACTGTTTTGCTGAAGAGGAACGGCAACATGCCGATGACTGTGAATATTATCCAGACCGTCGTCACAATCATGTACCCTTCCTTGCGGCTCATGTTAAGGCTCGAACCGCGGCCGATATACTGGTTGACCATGCCCAAAACCCATGCGATAATCATGGGCCAGAGAAAGGCGTAGCGTGCAGGCTCCTCATACACAATGCCCATGATAAAGCATGTGAGAAACAATCCCGACTCTATGAAGAGCAGAATGCCTACAACTTTGATTATGAGACGCCAGTTGGACATGATTTTAATTGATAATTAATAATTTATGTGAAGTGTAAAAAATTACTTGATTCATTTTGCTGCTGTCTGAGATATGCCGTCCAAATAAGTATCGTCTTGTCTTCTTGACTTCTTGACTTCTCGTCTTCTTGTCTTCTCGTCTTCTCGCCTTTAAAAGATTACTTGAAGAACTTGTCGAGCCGTTTGAGGGTGCCGGAGATACAGAACACCACGATGCGGTCGCCTTTCTGCAGCTGGGTGTTACCACCAACCAGCATAGCCTTTCCGTCGCGGAACATGCCTCCGATGTTGATGCCGCGGGGAAGACCGAGGTTCATCACGACGTCGCGCGTCACACGTGAGCCTTCTTTCACCACAAACTCAGCCACGTCGGCTTCTGCTACCGTGAGCATCTTCACGTTATCTACACTCGACTTCAACAGCATCTGATAGATATGGCTGGCGGCAATCACCTTCTTGTTGATTACCGTGCCCACATCGAGTGCCTCTGCCATGTCGAGATAGTCGATATTCTCCACTTGGGCTATCGTCTTACGCACACCACGCCGACGGGCTGCCACACAGGCTAGGATGTTCTCCTCATCGTTTTCCGTCAGTGCGATGAATGCGTCCATCTTGTCCATTCCCTCATCAATCAGCAGGTCCATGTCGTGACCCTCACCGTTGATAATCATCGAGTTGTCAGTCAACAGCCCGCCTAAACGTTCGCAGCGTTCTAAGTCGGGCTCCACCACCTTGATGTCCATATTCTGTGGAAGTGCCCATGTGGCTCTGACCGACAGCTTGCCGCCTCCAAGTATCAGCGTGTTCTTGATTTGCGGATATCCGCTTTTGCCTGCAAGGACGGCTATTTCGGGGACGGCCTCTTTTGTTGTCATGAAGAAGACAAGGTCGCGTGCCATGATTTTCACGTCACCGTTAGGATGAATGGTCTCACCGTCGCGCTTGATAGCCACCACATGGAACTTATGTCCGTGGCTCATACCGATTTGTTTCAGCGTGTGGCCAACCAACACGTTGTGTGCGTTGCTGATTTCCTTGTCGTAGATGGGGTGGTCGTCGTGCATCTTCACACTCAGCAGCACCAGGTCGCCTTTCTCGCCGAACTCCCACAGCTGACGCACCCATGAGAACTTACAGGAGTCGGCGATTTCGCGTGAAGCCAGCAACTCGGGATAAATCAGCGAGCTGATGCCCACGTTCTCAAATATCCGCTTGTTTTCCGGACGCATGTACTCATAGTTGTCTATCCGTGCCACTGTGCGTTTGCATCCAAGCTGACGGGCTATGCAACCGCACATGATATTGGTGCTCTCGTCGGGGGTTACGGTGATGAAGAGGTCGGCACTCTCGATGCCGGCTTTCTTGAGGTCGGCAATAGATGTGGGGTCGGCAATCATCGTCATGATGTCGAGATCGCTGTTCACTTTGCTCAGACGCTCCTCGCTCTCGTCCAAGAGAATGACGTTGATATTCTCGGCCGAAAGCATCCTTGCCAGGTGGGTGCCCACCGCTCCTGCTCCTGCGATAATGATTTTCATGTGCTATGAGTTTTGGGATAAGATGGCGTTGCAGATGCTGTCGGCATCCATGCCTGTGAGTTTGCGGAGCTCAGCCACCGTGCCGTGCTCCACGAACATGTCGGGAATGCCTATCATCTTCACCCTGGTGTCGTATCCGTGATTATTAAAAAACTCCAATACGGCGCTGCCCATGCCGCTGTTCACCACACCGTCTTCCACAGTGATGACCTTCTTGAAGCGGCTGCCTACTTTGTGAAGCAGTTCCTCATCCAGAGGCTTCAGAAAACGGAGGTCGTAGTGCGCTACAGACAGCCCTACTGACTTCTCTGCCATCTGGATAGCTTTCTCGGCTTCCTTGCCGATAGGACCTATGGAGAGCACAGCCAAGTCTGTTCCATCTTTCATCTTCCTGCCTTTGCCCACTTCGATTTCTTCTAACGGACATCTCCAGTCGACCACCGACCCTCTGCCGCGTGGATAGCGGATGACGAACGTGCCTTTGCCGGGAAGCTGTGCGGTGAACATGAGTTTACGCAGTTCAGTCTCGTCGTAGGGCGAGGCGATGGTGATGTTCGGTATGGGACGTAGGAATGCCATGTCGAATGCACCGTGGTGGGTGGCGCCGTCCTCGCCCACAAGTCCTGCGCGGTCGATGCAGATGACCACGGGCAGCCGCATGATGGCAGCGTCGTGGATGATGTTGTCGTAAGACCGCTGAAGGAACGACGAGTAGATGTTGCAGAACGGAATGATGCCGTCTTTTGCCATGCCTCCTGAGAAGGTGATGGCATGTCCCTCTGCTATTCCCACGTCGAACACTCTCTCTGGCAGCGCTTCCATCATGATGTTCATCGAGCAGCCGGTAGGCATGGCGGGGGTCACTCCGACGATTTTGTCGTTCTGACGTGCCAGTTCAAGCAGTGTCTCGCCAAACACATCCTGGAAACGGGGAGGGCAGGGACTGTCGGGAGTGCTCTCAATACGCTCGCCAGTGTCCTCATTGAATTTGCCCGGTGCGTGCCACACGGTTGCGTCTTTCTCTGCCGGCTCATAGCCTTTGCCCTTCACCGTGTGGATATGCAGCATCTTCGGACCTTTCATTTCTTTGATTGTCTGAAGCACACGCACCAATTCTTTCACATTATGACCATCGACAGGTCCGAAATACCTGATATTCAGTCCTTCGAATATGTTCTGCTGACGGCTGAGAAACGACTTGATACTGTTGTGAAGACGCTGGAGGCCTTTCTTGCTCTTGTCGTTCAGCCAGCCCCATTTCGTCAGTTTCTTCGACACACTGTATCTCACGTTGTTGTAAGTCGTGTTGGTGGTCAGCCTCAGGAGGTATTTACGGAGTCCGCCCACGCTTTTGTCAATCGACATGTTGTTGTCGTTGAGGATGATAAGCATGTCGTTGGGGGTCGATGCGGTGTTGTTGAGTCCTTCAAAAGCTAGTCCGCCGCTCATCGCGCCGTCACCGATTACCGCCACCACCTTGCGGTCATCGCCGTGGATGTGTGCTGCAACTGCCATGCCGAGCGCTGCGCTGATGGAGTTGCTGGCATGACCGCAGCAGAAGCTGTCGTAGGGACTTTCGTCCGGAAAGGGGAAAGGACGCAGTCCGCCGAGCTTTCTGTTCGTGCAGAACCGTTCGCGGCGTCCTGTGAGTATCTTGTGTCCGTATGCCTGATGTCCCACATCCCACACGATGCGGTCGTGGGGGGTGTTATAGACGTAATGCAATGCGACAATAATCTCCACAGCACCCAGGCTGGAAGCCAGGTGCCCCGGATTGGTCGATAACTCTTTGATGATGTCTTTCCTCAGCTCCTCACACAGTTCAGGAAGCTGATCGACAGAGAGTCTCTTCAGGTCGTCAGGGGTGTTGATGTCCTTGAGCAGCTCAAGATTTTCTATATGCTGATTCTTTTCTGACATTAAAACCTTAGATATAATTTGCAAAATTACAAAAATCATGTTAACTTTGTAAATTACAGATGAATATTTATTCACAAGATAAAATTGTTGAGGCTTTCAGTGGTGCTTGTGTCGCCACTATCGGCTTCTTTGACGGTGTGCATCTCGGTCACCGTTTTTTGCTTGACTGTCTGAAACATGAGGCTGAAAAACGGGGGCTGCCCCCTTTGGTAGTCACGTTCCCCGACAGTCCGTCGCGCGTGCTGAAGCCCGAAGACAATGTGCAGCTGCTTACAACTGCCGAAGAGAAAATCCGGCTGCTCCAAGCTCAGGGAGTCACGTATGTGGCGATGTTGCCCTTTTCGCGTGAGATGTCAGCTTGCACTGCTGAGCGTTTCATGCGTGAGGTGCTTGCAGGACGGCTGCATACCTCCGTCTTGCTGATGGGCTACGACCACCGTTTTGGTAAGGGTGGAAACCAGAGGTTCGAGGATTATGTACGCGATGGTCACCAGGTGGGCATAGAGGTGATTCAGACTCCTTTTTTCACTTTCGATGATGCTCACGGCGATATCGCCGTCTCTTCATCATCCATAAGGATGGCGCTGATGAGGGGAGACCTTGACATAGCCAACCGCTGCCTCGGATATGAATACAGCCTGGAGGGACAGGTGGTCGGCGGATATCAAGTGGGTAGCAGCCTGGGCTATCCCACAGCCAATATCTCAGTACCGCCATTGAAACTGGTGCCTGCCAAGGGGGTCTATGCAGTGAGGGTGGAGCTTCCGTCGTGGAAGGGCTTTGGTATGCTCAACATCGGACGGCGGCCCACGCTCGACAACGGCAACGACGTGTCGGTGGAGGTGAATATCTTCGATTTCCATGCCGACATCTATGCTGAGCGTATCCGTGTCAGCCTTGTGAAGTATATCCGTGAGGAGCAGAAATTCGATTCGTTAGACATATTAAAAAAACAGCTGCAAACGGATGAGGCCGTCTGCAGACAGTTATTTGGTTCTTAACCCTTTGTTTTTTAGAGTGAAATTAAGAAAGATGCTTGATTCTGACGAAAGAAATCACTTCGTAGATAAGCCATTAGCCATTAGTATATACACTTTTCACTTTTCACTATTCACTTTAAAAATTCTTCATTCTTCATTCTTCATTTCTTATCTCATTCTTCTCCTCCAGGGTGTGGAATGAGCTGCCGTCGAAGCAGTGGGTGCATATCTGGCACTTTTCCAGTCCAATGGCTTTCACGATGGTCTCTATTTTGGAGAATTTCAGGGTGTCCACGTTCAGACGCTTTGCCATCTCCTCCACCATCGCCTGATATTCAGGGGAATCTGTAGTAGCATAAGCTTTCAGCTTCTCTGGAGAAATCTCTATGTCCTTGGCGGTCTGTGCGTCGGAGAGGCGGGTTTTGGTCTGTGAGTGGGTCTCAAGGTCTTTGATCACCCGTCGTGAGATAAGCTCCAGTTCCGACTTGCTCGCTGAGAAGTTGACAAACGGACAGGCGTAAATCAGTGGCGGGCAGGCTATGCGCATGTGTACCTCCTTCGCACCTAATTCCTTCAGCACTTTCGTGTTTTCCCTCAGTTGGGTGCCTCTCACGATGGAGTCGTCGCAGAACAGGCAACGTTTGCCCTGAAGCATGTCTTTGTTGGGGATCAGCTTCATCTTAGCCACGAGGTTGCGTATCGTCTGGTTCGAAGGCATGAATGAGCGGGGCCATGTGGGTGTGTATTTGCTGATGCCGCGCTGATAGGGCACATTGTGTCCGGCGCTGTAGCCTACAGCCATTCCTATTCCGGAGTCGGGGATGCCGCCCACGGAGTCCACTTCTGTGGGGTCTTCCTCGCCCATCACGCGTCCGGTGATGAACCTGACATCTTCCACGGTCTTTCCCTCGTACGACGAGGTTGGGAAGCCATAGTAAATCCAGAGGAACGAGCAAATCTGCATATGTTTGTTTGGCTTGCGCAGCTGCTCCATATGGTCGTGGTATAGGCGGACAATCTCGCCGGGACCCACATAATAGGTGGTTTCAAAGCCCAGGTTGGGGAAGGCGGTGTTCTCGCTTGTGGCTGCCATGGCGTCCTCTTTCTTGCCAATCACGATTGGCGTCCGCCCCCAGGCATCTCGGGCGGCTATGATGCCGTCTTCCGTGAGAATCAGCATGGAGCACGAACCTTTCACGGTGTTATAAACGTTCTCAATGCCTTCCACGAAGGTTTTCCCGCGGAGAATCAGCAGTCCGACCAGCTCTGTGGGGTTGATTTTTCCTGACGAGAATTCCGACAGGTGCATGTTCTCGGAAAGCAGTTTGTCGGCGATTTGTTCTATATTGTTGATTTTTGCCACGGTCACGAGCGCGAAGCGGCCCAGATGGCAGTTAAACAGCATAGGCTGGGCGTCGGTGTCGCTGATGACGCCTATGCCGGAAGTGCCTACAAATTTATGGAGCTCTGGCTCAAAACGTGTCCTGAAATATGTGTTCTCCAAGTTGTGGATGGCGCGGTAGAATCCCCTCTCCTTGCTGTAAGTGGCCATGCCGCCCCGCTTTGTGCCAAGATGTGACTGATAATCTGTACCATAGAATAAGTCCGTAGCACAATGCTCCGTAGAAACTGTCCCAAAAAAACCTCCCATAAAAAAATTAATATTGATATTTTTTGCAAAGGTACAAAAATTTCGGGTAAGGGAGTGCAAAAGAGCTGTATTAATTTTGCCGAGTGAAAGAATTTTATCAAAAATTTAGGTTAACCATGCGTAAAAGATGATTGCATATTTCTCAATAATTGTCATTGTGCGATTAGGAATAGTTGGTGCTGCTTGGCGAAAACGATTGGCGTAGCAGGATTCTGCAAACCCCTCATTCAGAATCGTTCCGCACCCGGGCCCGCTTACGAAACGGTTCAAGTCGTACTACTGAAGGAGGTGGAGTATTCTTACTTCACAAGTAATCACGTCTCTGAATCCCACATTGGCAAGGTCAGACTACAGTTTTTATTATTGCGTTAAAAAAATCTCTTCGTTTAAATTCGTACTGGACAGATTCTTTGTTTCCCTTCTCCTGCAGGTCATTCTTCCTAACTACAACAAAGGTAAGAATAACTTTCTACAATTTATGAAAGTTGAAGAGAATTTTAATGTTTATTCTAGATCTCTTTTAACCTTCAGTCTTATTGTGCTGCAAACTTAGAGTATAGATTCGTTGTAGAAATAATGATTCGTTGTAGGAGAAAAATAAAATCGAGTAATGAAATACTTTTAAAGGGTATATGCAAATAAAAAAACAAGAAACAAAAAGAGAGCCTTAAAAGACTCTCTTTCAGTGACTTCGCGGAAAGTGAGGGATTCGAACCCCCGGACCAGTTACCCGGTCACCGCATTTCGAGTGCGGCCCGTTCGACCACTCCGGCAACTTTCCTTTTGTTTGGTCGAGTTGTTATTTTTCAAAGAAGACGGCAGAATCCTCTGCCTCCTTCATTATCTGAACGCCGGGAGGAGATGTGATGCAACT
>JAEEGL016938526.1_pt1 | contig 18055 bp, 15 predicted proteins | sample 9134231 | NCBI WGS metagenome assembly JAEEGL01 (sample SAMN16246548, study PRJNA631951) | gut metagenome | biome: gut microbiome; feature: rumen; material: fiber-attached | host: Bos | place: Iran: Karaj | collected 2018-10 | reverse complement strand
CTGTGCACCTTAAACTCAGAGGGTAACGATCTCGGCCTGTTTTACACGATCATCGCGACCCTGCTTTTTATGATGGCGAGCATAAACTATGTAAAGAAGTATATGGAACTTGATCAGGATGATACAACGGAGCCTTCGCTTACTGCGATAACCGGTTCATCTGCCCGTTTTGCAAACTTCATGCTGGTTCATTCCTTTGATACCTTCGCCTATTTTCGTATACTGATGCTGCGTCTCATACCGGTCCAGGCTGTGTCGGTCTTCTTTATAATACTGCTCAAAGTATTTGATCTCAGCGATAATACGCCGGCAATGCTTGCCATAGTCATCATGGTTCCGGTACTGGTGATACTGCTGTCGGCCTTGAGCTTCAGGCACAGCCTGTCTCACGAATACAGCCTGCTGCACAGGTTCATGAGAGGTACAGTTGCATATATATACACAATAGTGAGCTTTATAGGATATGAGATATATCTGGCATCCCTTGTTCTTATCATCGTTGCCATCGTATATGACAAAAAAGTGATGGAAGGACTGGCTGATACGGAAATCGCAAGGATCTCCTCCGGGGCCGATATATGGCTGATCATCGGGGGTATCGCGACAATGGTTTTCGGATACTGCTTAAATAATACCATGGCTGAGAAAAAGAAAGGAAGACTCATACGTCTGGCATTCTTAATTGTTTCGGCACTTACGGCAGTGGCCGGCGTGGTGCTTTATATCACACTCAGTTTCGGCAATAACGTGCTTATTCGCGAAGATTCATTTGTGCTCAGCAGATCGGGAGTGAAGACAGAATATGAACTCGATGATGTGAATTCATTTCGTATCTATTCAGGCAAAGACGGAATAATAAGAATGGAACTGCATTTTAATGACGGTAAAAGCGCGGATCTGTTTACCGGTTCATCGTCAGACACCGATGCCTGGAGAGATAAATATTTCAGCGATTATAACTATGCGGCGGAGCTGGTTGAAAAACTGGATGCTGCAGGAGTAAAAGGTAAGCTTGAAGACCGCGATAAATTGTATAAAAATGTAACAACCTCACTTGATCCGAGATGCGCGGAGGGATTCAGAGCTATAGAAGCTGTAATGAAATAACCATTGTGAGCTTTATTGTACAATGGTATAATGTATAACAGTAACTGATCCTGTAGATTCTTTATATGGATCAGCAAATCTATAAAGTAAGATCAATGCATTTAGGAGGAAGCTAAAATGAAAAACAGCATAAAAAATAAAGTTGATCTGCTGGTAGCAAACAGAGCTAAGATCGAAAAGGAATTCAAGTGGGGATATAACCTTATGAATATAGCGGCGGCTCTTGTATTCTCGGCTGCTGACAAAGAAGCGGATATTGAAAAGTTAAAAGAATGCAGGGAGATACTCAAGAAGAATACAGGAGCATTTTCGGCATTCAGGGATACTTCCGAGGCCGTGATAGCAAGCAAGATGGTTCTTGCAGATGATCCTGAGCAGTATCTGAAGGATGTTAAGCTTGTATATGATAAACTCAGCAAGAAGCGTATGTTTGACAGTTCGTTTCTTATCCAGGGCGCGATCAGCATTTATGAGGCCGGCAGAATGGATGATACGGATATGATCATGGAGAAATATACGGAGCTGTTTAAAAAGATGGAAAAGAAGCATCCTATTCTTACTTCATCGGATGATATCGTATTTGTGATCCTTCTTGCAATGACCGAAAAAAGCGTCGACAGGATTTTTGATGAGATCGAAGAGTGTTACACCTATCTTAAGAAAGAGATAAAACTCAAGGTTGGAAGTGATGAACTTCAGGGACTGGGTGAGATACTGGCTCTTTCGGACGGTGATATCAAGGTGAAGAGCGATAGGGTTGTGAAGTTATATAATACGATCAAAGAGCATGGTATTAAATGGGGAAACGAGTATAATGAGTTTGCGGCCCTCGGGACACTGATCGATACTTCATCCGTTGTGGATGTGGACGAAGATGCTCTTGTAGATGAGATCGTCGAGGTTTCTGATTATCTTAAAACCATCAAAGGATTCGGAGACTGGAGTCTTGACAGTAAGCAGCGGCTCTTATTCTCCGCTATGCTCGTAGGAGATTCGTATAGCGATAATAGTGCAATACTGAGCAGTTCGACTATTAACAGTACGGTTGCCATGGTCATAGCTGAAGAGGTCGCTATTATGATGTGTATCATGATCTGCGTTACGTCAGCGAGTGCTACCGATTAAAAGCGGCATGCAGAAGAGTTTAACTCTGAGATGAGAGAAATGGCATGAATGAATATGCTTGCTGCCCTGCATCCTCCGACCTATGTGCATTCCAGGATGGAGGCGCAGATCTCCTTATGTCTTGCAACTCATCTGGTCGATCTGAAACCTGAACTGTTCATTGGGATCCTCGGTCTTAACAGTGTGGAAGAAGTTAAGCGTGAGCGTAATTACCGCAGTACCTATCATCTGCTGAAAAACGTACATGATCATGCGAGAAATCCTAAGACGGATGATACGAGGCAATAGAAAATGATAAAAACGAAGAAACGATTAATGATATTATCGGCTTTTATAGCCTTAACTGTCTGCGCATGTGGGACTGCGATCAGGGAGGAGAACGATATGGAAACAAATAACAGCAGTGAAGAGATCATCGCAACAAGCGATAATACCGGCGAAGTAAACAAAGAAGTAAACGACGATCTGAGTTCATTTGCTGCAGGCATCAAAACAGAGGATGAGGAAAGCAATTCGGATACGGAGTTTGTCCTGAATGACGAGATTGAAGAGCGCTGTCCGGCGATATATGAAACAAAGAGAGCTGATGTCAGTTACGGAGAGTTTACTCATGACACATACTACTCGGAAACCTGTCAGATGGAGAGGGGCTACAGTATACTCCTTCCGGCCGATTATAGCGTTGATAAGAAGTATCCGGTTCTATATCTTCTGCATGGTATATTTGGGGATGAGTATTCTTTCTCCAATGACGGGAGCAATAAGATAAAAGAAATCACAGGGAACATGGCTGCCGACGGACTTATCGAAGAGACGATAGTAGTGTGTCCCAATATGTTTGCAACATCGGATCCTGAGCAGAAGCCGGGCTTTGACAGCATAAGCGTGCTTCCTTATGATAATTTTATTAATGATCTTGTTAATGATCTGATGCCACATATCGAGGGAAAATACTCTGTTCTTACGGGAAGGGAGAATACCTATCTTGCAGGCTTTTCAATGGGAGGCAGAGAGACGATATTCATAACTCTTAAGAGACCGGAGCTTTTCGGCTATGTATGTGCGATCTCCGCTGCACCCGGCATTGTACCGACCAAGGACAGCTTTATGTCACATGAAGGACAGATATCCGAAAGTGAGATGAGGTTTGAGGACGGAGCAACAGAGCCGGATGTATTTATCATCTGCTGCGGAACACGGGATTCAGTGGTAGGAACATATCCAAAGCAGTATCATGAACTTCTTGAAGCTAACGGAGCTGAACATATTTGGTATGAGATAAACGGCGCCGATCATGACAATAACGCTATCAAGAGCGGACTCTTTAATCTGTTTAAACAGATAGCAAATGGAAAAAATATGAGTAATGCAGAAAACGGAGGCTTACAATAATGATCGATCAAACTGCGTTCAATCTGATCGCCGAAACACTTGCGGCGCATTATGACAGCGTATTCTATGTAGATGCGGAAACGGGGAGTTATACGGTATTTGTTCCTACACAGATGCTCGCGGAGCTGCAGATTCCGGAGGAAGGCGAAGATTTCTTTAAGATGGCCCGCACAAATGCGAATAGATATGTTCATCCTGATGATCTGGAAACAGCGCTGATGATTCATGATAAAAAAACGATCATTGATACGCTTAAAAAATACGGTTCATATTCAGTGAGCTTAAGACTGCTCATGGATGGAAAAATCATACATATCAGACATGTGGATATGCCCTGTAAAGACGGGAAGCATATCCTGTTCTGCATGGAAAATATAGATGATGAAGTAAGGGAAAAGGAAGCCCAGCAGAAAAAACTTCAATCCGTTGAACGCATGATAGGATATGACGAGCTGACAGGAATAAAGAATAATAATGCCTTTATGGAATTAAGTCAGTCGTTGGATAACAGTATACGCATGGCGGATCCGGATCTCACATTCGGTATCATAATGTGTGATGTAAATGATATGAAACACTATAATGATACCAGAGGTCACAGCTTCGGTGACGAGTTCATTCGCAGGGCATGCCGCATGATATGTGAGAATTTCGTGCACAGTCAGGTATATCGTATAGGCGGAGATGAGTTCGCCGTATACCTGACAGGAGAAGAGTATGAGATAAGAGAAGAACTCCTTGAAAACCTGAGGAGGGAATCTTATGCCAACGGACGGTCACGTTCGGGTCCCGTCATTGCTGCCGGAATATCGGTATATGAAGCGACAGAAGATGCGAAATTTTCCGATGTGGTGAAACGTGCAGATCTTGATATGTATGAAAATAAAAGGCTGCTCAAATCAGGCTCGCCTGACGGCAGAGTGGATACGGCAACTAAGGTGGAGATACCAATACCTGACGGAAGAAAAAGGAAACTGGACGGAATGTTCGGAGCTCTGCTTACGATAGCAGGAGGCGGATATGTGTTCCTGAATGACTTAAGATATGACTATTCCAGATGGTCAGCGATACTTGTGGATGATTACGGTTTTGAATCCGAGTATATGTATCATGCCGGAAAGATGTGGCAGAACTACGTTCATCCGGATGATCTGGCGAAGTATAAAGAAATAGTAGATTCGATCATAAGCGGTAAAGGTGATCCGAAGGATCTTAAGTACCGCGCCCGCAGACCGGACGGTTCATATGTGGTATTGCAGCCGAGGGCATTTGTCTTATGTGATAATGAGGGCCATCCTGAATATTACGGAGGGATAATCCTTCGGGATGGGGAAGAATGACTCAGGGGATCAGATGCCACAGGATAAAGGAGACTATCAGCATGATCGCTCCGGCAGCGATGGCCAGGAATACTTTCTGGTAAGGGCGTTTTCCTTCTTCGCGGGCGGTCTCTATCTCATCAAGCTGCTTTCCTTCCATAAAGGCTGAGATCTCCTTGAAGGTGGATATATCAAGTTCTTCCTTCTTCTTTTCAACTATAATGGCATAAGTAAACGAGATGACGGCGATTATGCCCCATATGCCGAATCCCGGCCAGCCTAAGAGCTTGACCAGCGGGATCGGCGTTATGATCATTATTATGAACAGTATGGATAGGATATTCCCCATTTTTCCGAATTCTCTGATATCGTCTTCCTTAACTATCTTTTGTATCACTTCAACATCCCCCTTGAGCAGAGTGTCGACGGAAACATTGAAGAGTTCACTCATCCTTATCAGACTGTTGATATCGGGGTAGTTTTTATCATTTTCCCAGTTCGATATGGTCTGCCTGGTAACGTAGATCTTCTCAGCCAATGTTTCCTGTGACATATTCAGTTCGTTACGGTATTTCTTTATCCTGCTCCCGAGTTCCATAAGACATCCTCCAATGTTCCTATTTTCTCATAAGCAGGCTGATTTGCATAGTCCATATTCATTCAGGTCATGGCGCAGGTATCGGCAACATATTTTGATACTTCGCTGCGTATAAGCTCTGCGGCAGCCTTCATTTCATCCATCTTTGCACGGTCCCCGTTCTCTTTGGCTTTCATATATGCATAGAAGAGGCCGTGATATCGGTATGAGGGATCATCGGAATCAGTCAGTACCTCTATAAGACGATCTTCCATGAGTTTCATTTCTTCCTTATTGTTTATCATTTCTGAAAGAGCCAAACATATGATCGCCTTTTCCTCTTCTGCTTCCTTGCCCTTGCCTGTAATACGTTTGAATCTGGTTCCGTCATTATAGAGAATGCCGGTCTTGATATTCATCGGGAGTATGCAGGCAATGCCTTCACCTAAGGCCACCATGCCGAGCATTAAGAGAAATTCGTGTTTAGTAAAGATAAAAGCAGCCAGTCCCGCGATACTGAGTATAAGGGAAGCGACAGGACCGGCTATAAGTATTTTGGCAAAAACCTTCCCTACTGAATCATCGAGTTTCCTCGGAGCTGTACCGCCACAGCCGCCCCAGAGGGCCGGGTTCTTCTCAATACCGAATCTGACCGGGCCGTTTATGTCTTCTCTGTACAGTTTGAAAGGACCGACTACCATAAGAAAGAGTTTCCAGCCGTTCATAAGGCCCGTCAGAACATGACCGAACTCATGTACGACCGTAGCTGCGAAAAAAGAGATCACTGCGTAAACGATTAACTGAAGTACCATATTTTTTTCTCCTTTGCTTTTGGTGTTTTCGGGGTAGGTATCCCCGGTTATCTGTTGATACCATCATAGGCATAGGGAGAATTTTCTGTCTATCAAAGGTATTTGACATTGGCGGAAAATGGCTTAAATTCGGGATGTAAAAGGTTTTTTACATGGTTTTAATCTTCGTTTAATGTTGGGATCGTATCATAGCGACAGTAAAAAAGATCTGCAGCAGAAAGGAGGAAATATCTTTGATAAAAAAAATGTGTTTCAGAAATGTATACAAGAAAATAGCATCATTTTTGTGCACTCTTATGCTGGTGGCGGAGGGGCCGATGACAGCTTTGGCAGCAGGAGGAGGTGCGGAAGAAGCCGTTCCGGAAGAGGCAGCTGAAGAAGCCGTCCCGGAAGAGGCGCAATATAATAGTGAAGTTAATATTGTATTCAATACGGAAGGCGGGATCACGACAGCAGTGCTTAGTGCAGAGGATGAGGGGGTATCGGCATCTTATGATAGCGGGAGCTGTATCGTAACAGTATCGGAGAACGGCACATACAGCTTTGAGGGAGAAGCAATGAATACCGTGATAAGCGTGAATGCCGCGCTTAAGGATGTAAGCATGGTTTTCTCGAGTATGGCTGTTGATAACAGTGGGATAGCCGAAGCTCTGGGAGTTGACAATCCGGCTCTCAGCGTAGGAAAAAAGAGCAGTGTTAAGCTTATACTTACGGGAGAAAACAGTATAGAGGGCAGCAGCACTGCCGATGATCCGGAAGGGATCATCAAGGCAGCGCAGGGTGCTCTTGTTATATCGGGAACAGGCAGTCTTGGGATCAGCGGCATCGGTGATGCTGTTTCCGCGAAGAAAGGCAGCGTTACCGTAGATACCGGCACACTTAACATCATTGAATGTGCAGACGGCATCAAGGCAAAGAACGGAGACGTGACGATAAACGGTGGTACGGTGAATATCACGGATATAAGCGGAGACGGCGTGCAGGCAGAGAACGTAACAATAACCGGAGGTACAATAAACATCACTACTGTTTATGACAATGCTGCAAGCTCTTATTATACAAGCGGCAGCAGCAGTACCACGCTGAACACTCTTACGGAGAATGAACAGAGTGGGATTAAGACCGAACGTATCAATGTAGATACGGGAAGTCATAAAGGGATAAAGGCAGGAACCAAGGCATCGACAAAGATATACAGCGATACGAACGAGACTGAAGTAACGGAAGCTTCCGGAGGTCTGACGATAAGCGGAGGTACAATAACGATCGATACCACCGGGAGCGGACTGAAGGCAGGAAAGGTATCGGGCGGAACTTATACTGCCTGTGCTGCAGGTACTTACATCATAGGCAGTCCGGATGATGCGATACAGTCCAATAATACACTGGATATAAGCGGCGGAACGATTACCCTCAGATCATCGGATGACGGCATAAGCAGTGCCGGAACATTGAACATCGGAGGAAATGCGAAGATCGATGTACAGAGGGCTTATGAAGGTATTGAAGCTGCAGCGGTAGTGATAGGTGAGAACGGTAAGAGCACAGGACCTGAGATAAGTATTTACAGCTGTGATGACGGTATAAATGCTTCGTCAAAGACGCTGACTTATACTTATGACAGCGCAGATGATACGGACTGCAATTACACAAAAACCTCGGTTTCTAACAAAAACAACAGCTGTACGATATACAGCGGAAAACTGACAATAAAGATTGATTCCGGAAATGTTGACAGTACTCACAGTGTAACTCTGCGCAATGGAAGTAAAGCGAATACAATAACACTTACTTATTCTGCAGAGGCTGACGGTATAGACTGCAATGGAACTCTGGATATAGAAGGCGGAGAGGTATATGTATACGGACAGTCAAGCGGAGCAAATTCCCCGCTGGACACGGACAGCGGGTTTACACTGGGAACCGGAGCAACAGTTCTGGCAACGGGTTCAAACGACATGTGTTCCGAGAGCATACCCTCAGCAGGCGGAGCTGTGTACCTGAGTATAGGAAACTCTGCAGGCGGGATGAATAACACTGAAGGTCCCGGAGGTCCAGGGGGACCCGGAGGCCCGGGTGGTCCGGGTGGTCCCGGACAACAGAACGGCAGCAGCATCTCATTTACAGCCGGTTCAGCGATCACGATAAAGACCGGCGATACCGTAGTATATGAGGGAACACTGCCTTATGCAGGAAGCTTTGCAATATTCTCATCGCCTGAGCTGGTGAGCGGTACTGTTTATAGCGTAACCATAGGTAGCACAACGATGGATGTAACGGCAGTGCAGGCAGGTGCATCCTCCGCGCAGGAAGATGAGCAGCAACCGCCCACACCGCCTGATAATCCGGAAATAAATGAGCCGACCGATGATCCTGACCAGGAGAATCCGCTTACAGATGAGCCGAACGATAATACGGTATCAGAGAATACAGTTGTGGAAGAGGTATCAGGACAGGAATATCTGGTAAAGTTGGTTTCGACAGGAGTAAACAGCTTCAGTACCGAGATGGTGAACGGACAGAAGTATAGCTTCGGAAGCGGCGTATGGACAAGCACTGACAGCAAAACAGTCAAAATAACAAAGAAAAGCGGCAATGCTACTGCGAAAAAGGCGGGTGAAGTCATACTGACAAACAGCGGAACAGACGGAAATATATATATCACTGTAAAAGTTCATCAGCCTGTGCTTAGTCTGAAGAAAGCAGGAATGTTCATCGGAGATAAGATAGAAATAACTATAAGCGATACAGGCAGTATGCCGGTAAGCTGGACAAGCACCAATGCGTCGGTTATCCGGGTAGAAGGAGATCAGTATGCAGAAGGAGGTGCAGCAAAAGGAACTGTAACTGCTGTCGGAAACGGCAGCGCGAAGCTTAAGTGTTTTGTGGGAGGTAAAGCATATACTGCGAGCATAACGGTAAAAAGCAGCAGTACGGCGCCGGTAAAGACTGATGTTTATATTAATACGGGAAAAACGACAACAATGAAGAACAGCTTTGCCGGTGGCAGCAGTATCAACTGGGGTATAGTATCAGGCAATTCCGTAACACTGGTAAACACAGACAAAGCCAAAGTCACAATAAAAGCCGGAAGTGCTGTCGGGGATACTGTTATATGCTGTATGGTAAACGGTACGGAAAAGTATTATACCACGGTACATGTGGAAGATCCTTCGGTGGAAAAGCTCACAGCTGTAAAGTCGGGGACTTTTAATTACACATACAATATGAAAGTCGGAGAAAGCTTTAAGATAAACCAGCCGGGGTTAAGTCAGAAAGCACTGTGGACAAGCAGCAGCAAAAAGAAACTCTTTGTGAATGAATACGGTACCGTAGAGGCGAGACAGAAAGGTAAAGTTTTGCTTAAAACAAAAATAAACGGTAAGTGGGTAAAAATAAGAGTGGTAGTAACGGAATAAGTTTTCGGGTATAATGGTTTGAAGAAAAGTGTTACGGATTCATCAGAGTCAGGAGGAAACATGCGCATTCTGGTAGTAGAGGATGAAAAAGCTCTTGCCGAGCTGGTATCGGATCGTTTGAAAAGAGATCATTATTCCGTGGATATCTCGAATGATGGAGAGGATGGTATGGACAATGCCCTCTCGGGGATGTATGACCTTATCATCCTTGATATCATGCTTCCGAAAGTAGACGGTATAACCATACTTAAGGAAGTACGTAAACAGGATAAGGAAGTAAAGATCATCATGCTTACTGCTAAAGGAGAGCTGGAAGACAGGCTTCTCGGCTTTGACAGCGGGGCAAATGATTATGTTCCGAAACCTTTTCATATAGATGAACTCGCAGCACGTGTAAATGCGCAGCTTAATATTGCTAAAGCGGTTGAAAGTGTTTTGGAATTTGGCGATATCCTTTTGGATTACCGCAGCTCAAAAGTGCGCTGTACAAAGACACAGGAGGATGTTGGAGTAAATAATAAAGAATTTCAGCTTCTGGAGTATCTGATGAATAATCATGACAGGATCCTTTCAAGGGAAATGATCTATGACAGGGTATGGGGGATGGATTCGGAGGCAGTATCCAACAATCTGGAAGCCTACATGTCCTTTGTCAGAAAGAAACTGAAAGTGATAGGTTCCAAAACCGCTATAAAAACATTACGAAATATGGGATATCGTCTTGAGTATGAGGAATAAAGGCATATGAAAGAATTAAGAAGAAAAACTTCATTCACGCTGATAGCCATACTGAGCCTCATACTTATAGCAGTAATGATCCTGCTTAATGTACGTAATTATGCTGATGAAAAGGAGGCGGTCAGGAGAAATCTGGATGTATTAGAGAATAAAAAAGAGATGCGTGACCCGGGAGCCGGTAAAAAAACGGTAGAACCTGAAAAGCCCGAAGAGCGAAGAATGAAGCCCCGTGACATGGAAAATGTAATGATCCTGGATCATGAGATATATATTGTGGAGATACAGGACGGAGAGGTTACGGAAGTAGTAAACTCAGGTAATACATCAGAAGATTTTGATGTGTATAAGGCGGCGGAAGAGATAATCTCGAAGGAGAGATACGACCGGAAGTATGCAGCGAATCTGTATTTCAGCAGTTATTCGTATAAGTATAATAATAATGAATCCATAGTGATCATGAATAATAAGGAAACAAAACAGAAGCTGTGGGCTTTACTGGCGGAATCGCTGCTGCTGACGGTACTCGCGGAAGTCTCGATAGTGATCATATCACGCCTTATAACGAAGTGGATCACTAAGCCGGCGGAAGAAGCCTTTGAACGTCAAAAAGAGTTTGTGGCAGATGCATCGCATGAGTTAAAGACACCGCTTGCTGTGATCATGGCATCGGCTGATGAGATACAGAACTCAAATAATGATCCAAAGTATATCGATAATATACGTTATGAATCAGATCGTATGAATAAGCTGATCACGGGACTTCTGAACCTGTCACGCCTTGAGAGCGGAGAAGATATGGTCAGCTTCAAAGAAGAGGATCTGTCACGTATCCTTGAAAAGAGCTGTATGGCATATGAAGCAGTTGCTTTTGAACAGGGAGTATCAGTTTATACGGATATAGAAGAGGGACTGATCTGTAAGTGCAATAAGGAAGAAATTGAGCAGATGGCTGCTACGCTGTTGGATAATGCAGTCCGTCACAGTTATAAGGACAGTATTGTAAAGGTTTTGGCATCTGCAGGGAAAGGAATGATAGATATCCGGGTGATAAACACGGGGGACCCTATACCGAAAGAGGATGAAGAAAGAATCTTTGAACGATTCTACCGGGGGGATAAAGCAAGAGGAAGAAGCGAGAACCGTTATGGATTAGGACTTGCGATTGCCAGGCGTATAGCCAGAAATCATAATGGAGATATAAAGGCTTATTCCGAAAACGGGGAAACCATATTCAGGGTAACGTTGCGTAAATAGGTGTATTTACAATATTTCATGGACACCGTAAAAGATTTTTCTTTTACGGTGTTTTTAATTTTCGTTTAAGATTGACAATGTATCATTGCATCATAAACAGGAGATATACCTGAAAGGAAGTGATGTATATGAGCGATTACAGAGAGGTGTTTCAGAGAAAAGAGATCAAGTACATGCTGAATGAAATGCAGTATCGGGAGCTGACGACATTTCTTGAAAGTATGGCAAGAACAGACGAATACGGTTTATCAAGGATCAACAATATATATTATGATACCCCGGATCACAGACTGATCCGTACTTCGATGGAAAAACCGCTGTATAAAGAAAAACTGAGGCTTCGTACTTATGGGACAACAAAGGATGATACAAATGCATTTATAGAGATCAAAAAGAAGTATGCAGGCGTTGTTTATAAAAGACGAATTCCCGGAAAATATAAAGATCTGCAAGAATATCTTTCCGGAAAGACAAAGGACATAGGGACAACTCAGATAGCAAAAGAGATAGAAGCCTTCCGTCAGTTGTATGGACTGTTGATCCCGGCAATGAGTATCTGTTATGACCGTTTAGCAATGGCAGGAACGGAGGATAAAGATTTCCGTATTACTTTTGACAGCAATATCGAGTGGAATGCCGAATGCAGGGATTTAAGACAGGTGAAAAAAGGGAAACCATTATTGCAACAGGGACAGTATCTTATGGAGATAAAGGTGAGCAATGCTTTTCCGCGCAGGCTGTCAGAGAAGCTCAGTGAACTGAAGGTTTTTCCTACATCATTTTCGAAATACGGAGCAGGATATGCGGATATGATGAAGAGCACTACGGTCAGGATTCTGATAACAGAAACCGGATTGCAGTCAGATGAGTGGAAAAACAGAAGAATGAAAGGAGAGATGGCTTATGTTTAATAATATTTTTTCATCAATAATATCAGGCAGTGTTTTCAGCGGAAGTGAGTTTGTGATCATTACGATAGCCGCATTCCTGTGCGGGCTTATTATAGCAGGAAGCTATATGATCAAAAACCGCTATTCAAAAAGCTTTGTGACAACGCTAGTGCTTCTTCCGGCGATAGTGGAACTGGTGATCATTCTCGTTAACGGAAATCTTGGAGCCGGAGTCGCAGTAGCAGGAGCATTCAGTCTGGTGCGTTTCCGTTCGGCACCGGGGCGTGGTCAGGAGATAACAGGAATATTCCTGGCAATGGCAGTAGGACTGGCTGCAGGAATGGGATACGTGGGAATAGCGCTGATATTCTCACTGGTGGTTTCCGGAGTAAATCTTATTCTGAAATTTGCTCATTTCGGTGCGGAAAGCAAGGGAGTAAAAATGCTCAAGATCGCAGTGCCTGAAAACCTGGATTATGAAAACAGATTTGAGGATACGTTTAAAAAGTATCTGAAAGAATACAGTTACGATGATGTACGGACAACAAATATGGGAAGCCTATATAAACTTACATTGAGTGTGGTAATGAAAGAAAATGCTTCATCCCGTGAGTTTCTCGATGAGTTAAGGACACTTAACGGTAATCTGGATATCAGCCTGGGACGTATGGTTGAACCACAGGAAGCGCTGTAAACAGGTAATTGATGATAACTCAAAAAGGAGGACAAAGCTATGAAGAAAAGAATGATAATCGCAATACTTTCCGCAACAATATTATTAACAGCATGCGGACAGGCTGATTCCGATAATACTAAAACCGGGGTATCCGTAAAGCAGACAGAAAGCTCTGATGTTTCTTTAGAACTGCTGGGCAGCGGTAACAGCGAAGAGATGGATACAGCTGATCTGTTTACCGACAGGGATATGCAGCAGACTCCCGATCTTACCGATGCAGAGTACATCGATGTTTCTGACGGAACTGATATAACGATAGATTCGGGAGGAATATACGTGCTTAGCGGTAATGCTGATGATGTGACTGTTTTGGTTGATGCAGATGATAAGGACAAAGTACAGCTGGTGCTGGACGGGCTTAGGCTCAGCAATACTGACAGTCCGTGTATATACGTAAAGAGCGCGGATAAGGTGTTTATTACCACAGTATCGGATGATAACGAACTTACGGTGAGCGGGAGCTTTTCTTCCGACGGTGATACCAATACCGATGCTGTTATCTTTTCAAAGGATGACCTGGTACTGAACGGAACGGGTTCCTTAAGCATAACATCATCCGACAATGGTGTATCATCTAAGGATGATATAAAAGTTACCGGTGGGACTATAGAGATCGCCTGCATCGGCAGCGCCATAGAAGCACATGATGAGATACTGATCGCTGACGGATGCATTGAAGTTACAGAATGCAAGGATGGTCTGCATGCCGAAGATAACGATGATGATACGACGGGATACATTTATATAGCAGGTGGAACTGTAAATATAAAGGCTGCTGATGACGGCATACATGCAACAACGATGGTTAAGGTCGAAGACGGTGAAATCATTCTGGTTGCAGCTGAGGGAATAGAAGGAACTCAGATAGAGATAAATGGTGGCAACATCGATATCACAGCATCGGATGACGGGATAAATGCCGCTGATAAATCTTCAACTCTGTCTCCGTTTTTTGAACTTAATGGCGGGAACGTCAGCATATCAATGGGTGCCGGAGATACTGACGGTGTTGATTCCAACGGGGATATCCGTATCAATGGCGGAACGATCAGCATAACAGGGCAGTCCACCTTCGATTATGACGGCACTGCGGAATACAATGGCGGAACGATAATAGAGAACGGACAGGAGACAAATATGATCACAAATCAGATGATCGGCGGCCGTGGCAGACAAAACGGCATGGGCCCGCAGGGCGGAATGATGCCGGAAGATAATGAAGGAAGAAGAGGATATGGCGACCGTCGACAGGAAAATACTCAGTTATAATCAATCGACAGACTTCGGTAACGGCTCGGTGAGATACCGGTGATCTTTTGAAAGGTACGGAAGAAATAGGAGTAGCTGGAGTAATTCAGGTACTCCTGTACTTCGGTGACGGTCATGCCTTCGCGCAGAAGTGATTCGGCTGCACTGATCTTTTGGAGCATGATATAGTGTCCTAGGGAGATATGCATATGTTTTTTAAACAACCGGGCCAGATAGTCCGGGTTTAGATAATAGTGACCGGCCAGCTCAGTGATTGTCGGATTATCACGAAGGTGTTCCGTCAGATAAGAGATTATATCATTGACTTTTTTCTGGGAAGCGGAAATAGGTAAAGCTTCCTTATTGATCAGATCTTTCTTTTCTTTTTTTATTGAGTGAATAAGGTCAAATAACTGTAATAAAGAGATCAGAGCTTTGGTGGAAGCAGGGTCTTCATGGGAGAGGAGTCCGTCAAAATAACGGAGGAGCTCTTCTTTTTTTGTGTCTTCAGGAAAGATTACCAGAGGATGGGAGGAATCGTGCAGGTAGGCATATTCGGAGCGGTTTTCACACAGGAGCGTACTTAACCATTTGTCCCGGATGGTCAGGATATAACGTTCGTATACCGTACCGGCCTCGTGATAGAGCTGGTGTACACAGAAGGCAGGTATGATGAGCAGGGTCCCGGCAGGTACAGCCAGAACCGTATCATTCAGCAATACGTCCGGCAGGTCGGTTAAAGTGAGGTAGAATTCCACGGCATTATGTGAATGGGGACCGACGGGCGAAGCAGAGGCGCTGTTCCTGTAAGCAATATCAAAAGGGGAGCTTACATAGTAAAAAGCGGTATCAGAGCGATTGTCCGTTACGGATGCAGCCATGGTTTGTCTCCTTTTAAGGTCGGAATATTACATATATTAAGTATTATATGTACATATTAATACAAGGAACAGTTAATTACAATAGCGATAACAGTTTAACTGCCCAGTTAAAAACAGAGAAAGGAAGGAATATAAGATGGAGGAAGTTAGGATTGGAATCATCGGGATCGGCGGTATGGGAGCAAATCATGCCTTATCGATCGCCAGCGGCATGGTGCCGCGGATGCGTCTTACCGCAGTGGCGGACGCAAGGGAAAGCCGCCTGGAATGGGCAAAGGATAATCTGCCTGCGGATGTGGTTTGCTTTTCGGATGGCAGAAAGCTGGTGGATTCGGGTATATGTGATGCGGTATTTGTTGCTACGCCCCATTATCAGCATCCGGAGTATGTGATCTATGCGCTGGAGCATGGACTGCATGCAATCTGCGAAAAACCTGCAGGTGTATACACGAAGCAGGTAAGAGCGATGAACGAGGCAGCTAAGAAAAGCGACAGGGTCTTTGCGATAATGTTTAACCAGAGGACCAACTGCGTGTATCGCAAGCTTCATGAGATGATCGACAGCGGAGAACTGGGAGCGCTCAAGAGAGTAAACTGGATCATTACGGACTGGTACCGTACCCAGAGCTATTATGATGCGGCAGGATGGAAGGCAACCTGGGCAGGTGAAGGAGGAGGCGTGCTTTTAAATCAGTGTCCCCATCAGCTGGATCTGCTCCAGTGGCTCTGCGGATTACCGGTCAGGGTGCGTGCTTTTTGCCATGAGGCCAAGTGGCATGATATCGAAGTTGAAGATGATGTGACTGCATATATGGAATTTGCCAACGGGGCAACCGGTGTATTTGTGACCACCACCGGCGATGCACCGGGCACTAACCGACTGGAACTTACTTTTGAGATGGGAAAGATAGTCTGTGAACATGACAGACTGGTCTTTGACCGGCTGAAAGTGAATGAAAGGGAGTTCTGCAAAACAGCAGAGAACGGATTTGCAAAGCCTGAGATGGAGCGCATGGAAGTAGAGACTGACGGCATGAACGAGCAGCATGTCGGTGTACTGAAAGCCTTTGCAGGCAGGATACTGGATGGGACACCATTGATAGCGGAAGGGGTAGAAGGTATTAATGCGCTGATGCTGTCCAATGCGATGTATCTGTCTTCCTGGCTGGAGAAGACTGTTGAACTGCCGATCGACGAAGACCTGTTCCTTCAGGAACTGGATAAAAGGCGGGCCGGCTCTGTATTAAAAGAAGATGCAGGAGTCGTATTTGATACAAAAGGAACATATTAATTAAGGAGGATAAAAGGATGCAGTACGATAAGATAAGCGGTTTTGCGGATGAGATCGATATGTCACTGGATGTACAGATTGAGAATTTAAAGAAACTGGATATTCATTATGTAGAGATGCGGGGCGTAGACGGAGATAATCTGATCTATCACAGTGATGAAAAGGTACGTGAGATAAAGAAGAAACTTGATGATGCCGGGATTGCGCTTTCGGCCCTGGGCACGCCCCTTGGCAAGATAGGTATAGAAGAAGGATTTGAAAAACACTTTGAAGAATTCAAGCGTGCTATAGAAGTGGCGCATATGATGGATGCTAAGAATCTGCGGATGTTCAGTTTCTACATTCCTGAGGGAGAGAATGCAAAATGGAAGAATGCGGTATGGGAACGAATGGGAAGATTCGCAGACTATGCTGCTGCAAACGATGCGGTATTGCTGCACGAGAACGAAAAGGGAATCTATGGAGAAATGGCAGCGGAATGTCTGGAACTGATGGAAGACTTTTACGGGGATTATTTTAAATGCATCTTTGACTTTGCCAATTTTGTGCAGGCAAAGCAGGATACGCTTGAAGCATATGAACTGTTAAAAGATTATATTTACTATATTCATGTAAAAGATGCACGTCTCGAAAACGGTATGGTGGTACCCTCGGGATACGGAGACGGTAATGTGGAAAAGATATTACGGAAGCTCTTTGCTAAGGGCTTTGACGGATATCTTTCTCTGGAGCCGCACCTGTTTGATTTTAAAGGGTTTGAAAATCTGGAACGGGGAAGGGAGGCCATACCTGCACGGAATGGCAAGGTTCTGAGCGGCCCGGAGGCCTTTGCCTTATCTCATGAAGCTCTGGTGAAAATCCTGGAAGCTTCGTGATCCGTATAACATACAGTTGACAAATCCCTTCCGATTCAATACAATACCAACTGTTAGGCGATGAAAGTATGTCAGTACGTAAGAGGTAGTGAAAACAGAGATGGGGTGTCACCGGCTGAAAGCACTTCACACGAGCCTTACGGAAATTTCAGTACCGGAGCCTTCCGGCGAAAAGCGTCAGCGTTAAGCCGGATGTTCGTGTAGCAAACATTTTACACACAAAGAGTGCAGGGCATAAATATCAGTCCTGAATTAGGGTGGTACCGCGGTAAATAATCGTCCCTTGTGAATAGCAAGGGACGTTTTTTAATTATCAGAAAATTCTTTCGGAAAGGAGTAATCATGAAAGATAAGATCGAAAGTATTTTGTCGGAAGCAAAAAACATGATCG
>JAEEGL012512468.1_pt1 | contig 18055 bp, 18 predicted proteins | sample 9134231 | NCBI WGS metagenome assembly JAEEGL01 (sample SAMN16246548, study PRJNA631951) | gut metagenome | biome: gut microbiome; feature: rumen; material: fiber-attached | host: Bos | place: Iran: Karaj | collected 2018-10 | reverse complement strand
TATGGGGCAGAAAACAGCCCCGGTCGTTTCCAGCATCATCGAACTGGTCATGAAGGTGATCGCGTCCATCTGGCTGATTCCGAAATACGGATTCCTTGGAACCTGTATCACTGAACCTGTGACCTGGGTCCTGATGACAGCGTTCCTGCTGGTTGTCTACATGGTGAGGTTACGGAAAATGCTTGCGGAAGAAAGACCGGTTCAGATGACGAACGTGGCTTATTCCTATACATGAGGAGGATGAAAACGATGACAGAACTGGAAAAAATGAAGTCGGGACTGGAATACTGCTATGACGACGAAGAAGTGGACGCGCTGAAGGAAAGGGCGATCATCTGGTGCCAAAGGTTCAATGCCCTTGATCCGCTGGACTTTCAGGCACAGCGGGCTGTCCTGAAAGAGAATCTGGGAAGCATGGGGGAAAAGGTCTGGATCGCCAAGACCTTCAACTGTGACAACGGAAAAAATATCCATATCGGCAGCAATTTCACGGGCAATTACAATATCACCATGCTGGACATCCGGGAGATTTATATCGGCGACAATGTGATGATCGGCCCGAACACCCTGATTACAACTGTCGGTCATCCGCTTTCTCCCATGGGCCGCAGGAAGCATCTGGGAATCGCGAAGCCGGTCACGATCGGGAACGACGTATGGATCGGCGGGAATGTGACGATTCTGCCGGGTGTGAAGATCGGCAATAATGTTGTGGTCGCAGCAGGAGCCGTAGTCACAAAGGACGTGCCGGATAACTGTGTGGTCGGCGGGGTTCCTGCAAAGAAGATCAAAGATATTGAGAATGATGTGGTTTGATCAGAATGCAGATTGCAATGAGGAGAATCTGAAATGATTCATGAAAGGATAGCACGTCAGAAACATCGTTCCGGATACAGTTGCGCATCATCCGTGTATTCGTCATTTTCAGACATCAACCCGAACATGGGAACTCCGCCTGTACCAAGGGCGGAAGGAGGAAAATGCGGGGCTGTATTGGCAGCCGAGAAGGTTTTAAGAGATACGGGACATGATTGTATCGAACCGTTTGAATCAGAGTTTTTAAAGCGCTTTTGTTCGCTGAAGTGCGGAGAGCTTATCAGAAAGGGGCATAATTGCAATGATTGTGTAGGAATCGCAGCATCAATAGTGGAATCTTTGATATAAGACTGAATGGAGGGAAAACCATGAGCATTGATCTGAACAGGATGCCAAAGCTTGGATTCGGTATGATGAGACTCCCGGAGAAGGATGGAAATATCGACATTGATCAGGTTTGCCGGATGGTGGACGCCTATCTGCAGGCGGGAATGAATTACTTTGACAGCGCTTATGTTTATCATGGCGGGAACTCTGAAAAAGCCATGAAAGAAGCCTTGACGAAACGTCATCCTCGTGAAAGCTTTATGCTGGCGACGAAGCTGCCCGCCTGGTGCATGAGTAAGCCGGAAGACCGGGACCGGATCTTCAATGAGCAGCTGGAACGCTGCGGTGTGGATTATTTCGATTTCTATCTGCTGCATTCCGTGGAAGACGGCGGCAACGGGGACACCTATGATCGGCTGGATTGCTATAACTGGGGTTTGCGGAAGAAAGCAGAAGGCAAGATCCGTCATTTCGGTTTTTCCTTCCATGGAAGCCCGGAATACCTGGAAAAAACGCTGGATGTCCATCCAGAAATTGAATTCGTCCAGATCCAGCTGAATTATGCCGACTGGGAAAACCCTGTCGTCCGCTCCGGGAAACTGTATGAGATCCTTCACCGCCGGAATATTCCCATGATCATCATGGAGCCTGTCAAGGGCGGCACCCTGGCAAAGCTGACGCCAGAACTGGAGGCGAAGTATAAAGCGGCACGTCCGGACGCGTCTATCGCCTCCTGGGCACTGCGTTTTGTCGGATCCCTGCCGGGGGTGATGACGATTCTTTCCGGTATGAGTACCGAGGAGCAGATGCTGGACAACATTGGCACCTTCCGCCATTTTGAACCGCTGACTGCAGAGGAGCAGGCACTGGTGCAGGCGGTTCGGACAATCATGCTGAATGTACCGCAGATCGGCTGTACTGCCTGCCGGTACTGCACAGACGGCTGTCCGATGCATATTTCCATCCCGGATGTATTCAGGGCGGTCAATACGATGACTCTGTACGGAGATGAGTTCAGGCCCAAATCCTTTTACGGCGGTCTGATCGGCCAGGGATACGGTCGCGCTTCCGATTGTATCGCCTGCGGCCAGTGCGAAGGCGTCTGCCCACAGCATCTGCCAATCATTAATCTGCTGAAGGATGCCAGTACCCGGCTTGATGGATGATACACTGATTACTATCAGGATAAGCAAAAGGGCCTTCCGTAAGGAATGGTCCTTTTTGCTTGGTGAAATCTGTATGGTACGCATTTGCAGGGCCCCACGATCGTGGGGGGGGGCAAACGAAGGGAGCGTCTCCCCAGTGGGGAGTGCCGAAGGCAAGCGACCTGAGTTTGTTGGCGCGAAACGAGCACAGGCACCGCTCCAAGGTGGCTGTGCGACGATTGAGCGAACAGACATAGGTTCGATAACCATAATCACATAGATTCGATGCGAGCGAACAGCGAAGCCGGAAGCATAACAATCCGTCGTTTCCGATTGATTCTATTTCTGATGGTGAACCATCGAAGTCACTCTATAAGTCGGGCTTTTCTTCTTGAGATAATATGTTATAATTTGCCCGGAATTGTTTTTTAAACGGAGTATATGGCAATGCTTAATTGTATAATACCGGATACGGAAATCAGAAAAGCGACAAGTGAAGATATCCCACGCATCGCAGAGATACTGGTGTTTTCCAAAAGGAAAAACTATCGCGGCATCTTTCATGACGATATGGGTTCTTTTGTTGACCTGCAAGTTTATTCTCTTGCAAAATCATACTTTGATAACCCGGACCTATTGGATGGTATTTTCGTTTATGATGATCAGTTCGTCAAAGCCCTGATATCTATTGATGGCCATGAGATAAAGGAATTGTATGTAGATCCATTTTTCGAAGGAATGGGTATTGGCGGGAAGCTGCTGGAATACGCTGTTTCTCAATATCGCTGCAAAGAGTTATGGGTATTGGATAAGAACAGCCGGGCGAAAAAGTTCTATAACCGGCACGGCTTTACAGAAACAGGCGAAGTCAGAGAAGTGCCGGAAGTTCCTGAATCCGGGATACTCGAATGCAAAATGGCCAGGAAAGGATAAACAGACGAACTTACTGATGCCAAAGAAAACATAATAGGCGGCTCTTTTCTTCACGACAGGTCTGCCTGCCGATCTTCGTGTTGTTTTTATCTGCGCTTACCCGGCGGCATTTCCGGCGACAGACTGGGCCAGAATCGTCGACGCGGCCAGAAGCTGATACGGATGGGAGAAAAAGTCAAGTTTGGAAGAAAACCGGACGATCCCCGCAACCGGCAATTGTTTCATACCCGGCAGACCCGCTTCATTCCGATTTCCCGTAATGATCCAGATGTCAGCTTTGCAGCCGCGAATCTCCGGCGGGAGGTCATAGTCAAAATAGATTCCCTTATAACTGAATATGATGATCAGGTCATCTTCTCCGGCGGCGGCCAGGAAATCCATCTGCTCCCGGAAGGAAACCTTTGTCAGTGCGTTTTTTCCGAGCATAACCAGATCGCTTTGCAGGTTCATGGCCGCCGTTTCCGCTTTCAGAAGACCGAAACAGGCAATCCGGCCGGCTTTACGGATGGCGGCAGTCAATTCCTTTACTGCCCGGTAATCGATTGTTTCCGCAACCATCCGCAAACTTTCCGCCGCCCGGTCCGTCACAATTTGCGCCTGTGTTTCGACGGGGGCATCCGCATTTGCGGACTCAAATGTTTTTCCGGATGCGGCCAGCAGTTCCTTCAGCTCGGTAAAATCCTCAAAACCGACTTCGCGGCAGAAACGGCTTACGGCGCTTTTGGAAACAAAGCATTCTTTCGCAATCTGTTCCGCGGTTATGTTTTCACCAAGATGCCCAAGGAGCCAGGCGGCAATCCGGCAATTATAGGCGTCTTCCTTGCCGGATGCTGTTTCTGACAGCAGTACGATCGGCAGTTTCCCGTAATATGACATCCATTGACCTCCCTGCTGTTTATGCCGGTTGTTCGGCGCGGCTTATTTCCCGGCGCTTATTCATCCGTGACAGGACAATCAGCACACAAAGGTTCAGTAAATCGATCAGGACGCCGCCGACCAGGGCGGCACTGTATCCGCCGGTCCAGTCATAGACCAGTCCGATCACGGTCAGCGCGGAAGCACTGCCGACATTTGTACAGAGCGTCATTACCGCATAGGCAGACGCATAGTTTTCCGCCCCGAAGACTGCTCTTGTGAGCAACGGGATCCCGACAGCGCCAACCGAATAGACACTTCCATACAGGAAAGACGCTGCCAGAATGGCAGCCGGGAATTCCGGCGGCAACAGGAGCAGACCCATCAGGGACAGCATATTGACCAGGATCATAGCGATGGATGCCCTGAAAGGACCGATCCTGTCACTCAGCGTACCGATGGCAAGCTTGCTGACGATGTTTCCGATCATGCCGGCGGATACCATCGCGGCGCCTGTTGCGGTGGTGAGTCCTATTGTTTCAGCCATCCCGGGGAAATGCTGCGCGATCCCGGTAATGGAAGTGTGCAGCAGAGTCATCACAGCCAGTATGAGCAGCGGCGCGCGCGGAAGGCGTCGGCGTGTTTCCGCAGCTGCCGTTTTGTCCTCACCTGCAAATTCCTGACTTCCATAAGGCATCAGGCCGACTTCCTGGGGCGTAAAGCGCAGGATCAGAACTCCGGGCAAAGCGAGCATCCCTCCGAAAAGGGCCATGTAGAGATAAGCGCTTTGCCATCCGACCTGCTCAATCAGGGCGTTCATCACAGGATTAAACGCGGCGCCGGCAAGTCCGCTGAAAGACAGCGCGATACCAACCGCAAGGCCATGCTTCTTCCGGAACCAGTTGCCGATAATCGTCGTGATGGGCATCAGTGAAAAGGTTGTCATGCCGATCCCGCGAATGATGCCGAGCAGATAGAAAAGCTCAATGCGGTCAGCCAGCGACATCAGCGCGGTGGAACCGGAGGACAGCAATACGCCGATCAGGAGAAGCAAACGGAGGCGGACTTTTTTCAGCAATCCGGCGACAACCGGTGAGAGGATGCCGAGTGTGAGCGCTCCAAGCGTTGCATGCAGCGCAAACGCGCCGCGGCCGACCTGTAAAGCGTCTGAGACCGGCGTATAGAATATACCTACTGAATTTGTAAAGACGCCGACGGAGCTTGCGGCAAGCCCGCAGCAGGCCGCGACTGTCATCCAGTACCATTTGGACTGTGCCTTCACTTTTTTCCTCCGGCATAATCATACATCAGGCGGCTGCGCACCAGCGACGTATCGTAACCCAGCGATTCCGCCAGCCTGAAAGCAAAGGGATAACCGGTCGCCGGCCCCTGGCTTGTCACCAGATTCCGGTCCGCAACCGTGACATGCTCCTCAAAAACAGCGCCTGGAAGCTTTGCGGCATAGCCGGTATAACCGGTCATACGCTTTCCTTCAATCACATGGGCTGCTGCCAGCACGGTCGTTCCGGAACAGAGGGCTGACAGGATTTTTCCGGGTGTTTTGTTCCAGCGCTGCAACAGGTCAATTACGCGCGGATCGTTTTTCAGGTTTTCACCGCCGGGACGTCCGCCCGGAAGCACAACGGCATCGAACTGATCCACATCGTCCGGGAAAAGCCTGTCCGCTTTCAACACCATGCCGTGCATTCCCTTCACCCAGGACGTTTCAAAACCATATGTGACGCAATCCGCACCTACACGGCGGAGAATATCAACAATGCTGAAAGTTTCCCCTTCCTCGAAACCTTCCTTCATGAACACGGCAATCCGAGCGGGACGATCCGGAACAGACGGATCCGGCGAAACAGGTTCTTCATACCTGTTTTGCTCATCAAACGCGTTAAAGTAAACCATTCGGTTTTTGACAGCAAGGCTGTCGCCGCCCAGCGCATCCACCAGAGCGTAAGCAAAAGCATAACATGATGCGGGCCCGGGGGATGTGATCAGGTTGCCGTCCCGGACAACCGGTTCCTTCTGATATATTCCAGAATGAATGCTTTTTTCCTGCCCGGGATAACATGTATAGTTTTTCCCTCCGAGCACACCGGCGGCATCCAGCACCCTCGGACCGGCGCATATTGCGGCGATCCAACCGGACAAACCGTTTATCCCGCGGATGAGTCGGAGTGTTTCTTCACTGCGGATCAAGGCATCGACCGCGCCATATCCTCCGGGAATGACCAGCATATCAAGCTCTTCAGGACGTATGTCCGAGATCTGTTCGTCCGCGCGGACGCAGATCCCGTGAGCTCCTTCGATCACATTACCGGTAACCCCCGTGATTCTTGCGTTAAAACCCGCCCGCCGCAGGACATCAACGATTGTAAGCGCTTCGCTTTCCTCAACCCCGTCCGCAAATAAAACCGCTGTCTTTTTCTCCATAACTGCTTTCCTCCATAAATGTTGTGACTAAAGTATAATGGTTTTCGCCAAATAACGGCGGATATTTCAAAAAATGAAACAGGATCCATATGGAACAATCAATCAACCATCCTGTTTCCGGAAACCGGATACCAGCTCACTTTCCATATGAGGCAAACAGGATTCGCTTTATCCTGCAACGAAATATAAAACTATAGCTGTCAGACAACAATGTGCGGCGACGGCACAATACAAACGCGAAATACAATAACCATATGAGCGTACAAAAAGAAACGGAGAGGGATTTATGGTCAGAAGAAAAGAAGAATGCAAGGTAGAGTACCGGGAAAACATACGCGGCGGAGAAGGTACGGGTATAGCGGTTTCCCTGATTGCCGGACCGGAGGAACTCAATAACAAGGGACGCCTCTTCAACCGGATGATGCTGAACCCCGGCAGCAGCATTGGCTACCATGTTCATGAAAATGACGCGGAACTCTTCTATATCCTGTCCGGTACCGGCGTCTACTCAGACAACGGAACCGATGTGGAAGTCAAGCCCGGGGACGTGGCAATCTGTGAGACAGGCCACGGGCACAGCCTTACCAATACAGGCGCGGACGCGCTGGAGTTTATTGCGGTCATCGTTTATGCATGACAGGAGAAAAAGTCGCTGAGAAGAAAGCCGGTTTCAGACAAGGATGTTGTCCGCGTGTTTTTATTATCACTGTCCAGCAGACACAAAGGGCAGTCCGTAACAACTTGACAGCGTCCCCGGTGCAATCATGCTATAAATATTCGGGAATTTGGCATATCCTGCTGATATAAATAGGAATTCTATCGTACTAAGGAGAGGTGGCCGTTATGAAGCGCTTGTTTTGCCTGGTGATCCTGTTTGTGATGGCGTTTTCCGTTGCCGCCGCGGAAACGGTGGACCTGACAGCCCTGTCCGAAGCTGAACTGATAAAGCTGAAAGACGACATTGACGCTGAACTCCAGCGGCGTGCCGATATGCCGGAGGATCCAATTACCGGCACCTGGTACCTGAGCGAGGTTGTTATAAACGGCCAGCGTATGGACGTATCGACTACCGGCGTATCCTCGACATTGGAGATCCGGGCGGATACGACATTTACGTTAACCGCCAACGGGATTCAAAACAGCGGAATGTGGAGCAGGGAAGGGGATCGATACAATCTCGCCGGCTCCATCATGACGCTGTCTGACGGGAAACTGATCGGCGAGGATGACCAGATAACGATGGTTTTTATCCGGGACGCGGTCGGGGTGTCAGTTACCCAGACTGTTTCCGCTTCCGGCGAGGAAGAATTCCTGGGCGAATGGAAGCTGGACCGTGTTGGCCAGAACGGGGTCGTCGTACCGATAACCATCGGTTCGGAATCATATGAAGTTGAAATGAATGTACAACCCGGGGCTGTCGCAATCACATGGAGTGACCTTCATACGACGGACCGGCTGGAATCGGCATTTGTTGATGGCCGGCTGGTACTGTCCGGCGAAACTGCTTTCGGGATTCACTATTCTCCGCTGGAAAAGACGGACGACGGTGGTATCAGGACTACCGTGGAATCCGGGGACTACGGAATCGAAACGGTGGATCTGTATTTTGTCAAAGTTCCGGAACCCGAGGAGAATGAGCCGATTCCAACCTTCGGCCTGACCTCCGGTATGACCAGAGACCAGATTGTCTCCCGGATGGAAGGCCAGGGCCTGAAACTGTTCGAGGAACAATCGCTTAATCCGGAAAGCAATTCTGACGGATACCTGGGGTTCTACGGGGATATCGTGGTTTTCGGACGCAAAGCGACCGTCGTCGTTATATATCCTTACTCATACCATATAGAATACGTCTTTTATTTCTTCGACAAAGAATCGGGCTTCTGGAGCAGGCTTCCAACGGAAGACGCGATGTGGTACCAGACGGAAGAACTGGCAGGCGTCCATGAAGACCTGTACCGGGGGATGGCCGACAAGTTCGGGGAACCGACAAACGAGGGAAACTGGTGGAAAATCGGCTCGGATTATTATTCTTTGTCGGATTATCCGGGAACAACCCCCCATATGCTGATCTTTTCCATCCATTGATCATCAGGCGGGGAGAACATCAGGTACAGATATACCGGATCAAATATCTACGCTCCTATTTTTCTCTTAACATGCGAATAACCGGGCATATTTTCCCAAGATGGACCTGTATTGCCGGAAGTTTATGCGGTATTCTTTCATTGTTCCGGGAGAATAATCCCGGAACGGAAGGAGAAAAAGGATGTTTCGGCTGCTTGGTATTCTGACGGTTGGCAATCTGCTGTGCGGCGGACGGCATCATCACCGCGCGATTCGCCGGGGACTTATGTACGGCGCGCTGCTGGGTTATCTCGCGAACCGGGACTATGACATGAACCGAGTGCGGAGGGAAGCCCGTGAAGCCACCTGGCAAGCAAGACATGCCGCACGTGAAGCCGCAAGGAACGTCCGGGAGGAAATCAGAAATGCCCGGAGGGAAGTCAGGAATGCGGAGTATGTCCGGCAGGCCGAGGAACGCCGGGAAACAGTCCATCCGGAGAAGAAAGCAGAGCCGGTGCAGGTGATCCATGCGCTTCCGACCTCCGGTACCAATGAAGCCAAGGAGATTGAGGAACTGGTGGGAGACCTGGATAGGAACTCCGGGACCGGCGCAACGGCCGCCGACGTTCCGACCATTGATTTCCCGGAAGAAGACGGGAAATACCACACCACCCGGAAATATGGATATGCGTAATATGAATTGCCCGTTTTGCGGAAAAGAAATGCAGCAGGGAACGATGTTCGGCGACGGACGGTCCAGGGTGATCTGGAAAACCGGAAACCAGCGGCCGTCATTGGGCGACTGGCTGTTCGGAAGGGGAAAAGTAACCGCCGCCCGCCATGGGATAGCGATTTTCACCATAGAAACTTTTTTCTGCGGAAGCTGTAAGAAAATGATCTTTGATACGGAGATCGCGGACTGAACTTCGGTAACGACGGACCAAGTCAAACGGAAGGGGGACAGCCGATGCTATTGATTGCAATCATGATCGTATGCGGTCTCGGCATGATGCTGCGCAGGAGAAAGGTCCTGCAGGGAGAAACCGCGGAGAGGATCGGTTCATCGGTCAAGACGATCAGCGCTTCCGTGGACGGGAAGCCTGTCAGTTCATACATTATGGATAAGCCGCAATAACGGAAACGGCGTGCGGGAATACTGATACGGCCGGCAGCGGAACAGCTGCCGGCTCTTTTCTTATATATCGTGAACTTCTATCATTCGGGATAAGACCGGCAGTCCTGCTTTGGGCAAACTGGCCGGAGTGTTATCAGGAAAATATTGATGTAACAGAATCGTTTATAAATCCTGCGCTTATCAGGAGTCCAGCCTGGCGGACGCGTCCTTCAACAGATCAATAATCGGAAGATGCTGGGGACACACGCCCTCGCACTGCCCGCATCCGATACACGCCGACGCGCGCCCGTACCCCTGGCCGATCAGGCCGCCGTAAAACGCCTTGGGCCGGAACACGTCCCCATACAGACTCATGGTATTGACGGCACGGAACACATCGGGTATGGATATGTTCATGGGGCAGCCCGGCGTGCAGTACCGGCAGGACGTGCAGCCGATCTGCGGTACATTCAGCATAATGGTTTTGACCTTTTCAACCAGCGATTTCTCATCTTCGGTCAACGGTTCAAAGCTGGAGAAAGTGCCGATGTTGTCCTGCATCTGTTCCTCCGTGCTCATACCGGAAAGAATCGTCATTACGCCGGGCAGGGAACCCACAAAGCGCAGCGCCCAGGACGCGACGGAGGCGTCCGGCCGGACCGCTTTATACATGGCCTCCAGTTCCGGCGTGAGGCTGGCGAGGGTGCCGCCCTTGACCGGCTCCATGATAACCATGGGGATATTCCGGCCGTGCAGGATATCGTACAGTTCCCCGGAACGAACCACCGGATTTTTCCAGTCCGCGTAGTTCAGCTGGATCTGGACGAACTCGATCCCGGGATGGGCGTCCAGGGTTTTGATCAGGTAGGCCGGGCTTCCGTGGAAGGAGAAGCCGAAATGCCGGATCTTTCCTTCCGCTTTCTTTTGCAGCCCCCAGTTATAACAGTCCAGGCGTTCGTAGGTTTCGCCGTTTCCTCCGTCCTCAACGGAATGCAGGAGATAGAAATCGAAATAATCTACGCCGCACCGTTCCAGCTGCTCACTGAAAATCCGATCCCGGTCATCCTCATTTTTCATGCACCAGGCGGGCAGCTTGGTCGCCAGCATGAACCGGTCCCGGGGATACCGTTTGACCAGCGCTTCCCGGATGGCCTTTTCGGAATTGCCGCCATGATACACATAGGCGGTGTCAAAGTAATTCATTCCGGCCTGCATATAGGCGTCCACCATTTTGCACACATGATCGATATCGATTTTCCCATCCTTTTCAGGCAAACGCATCAGCCCGAAGCCCAGTTTCGGCATGGTATCCAATTGAATGCTCATTCCTTCATCTTCCTTTCGTCTTTGGTATTTCAGCGCCATCTTTCATGCTTTCTGCCCGGATGCCGCCACGTTCGCGGCTTTCCGAACCGCGTTCAGCGTTACACCGTGTTTTTCCGCCAGGTTTCTGAGATCGTCATACTCGGCTTTCATTTTCTCCGTCCCCATGCCGGAGGCGATTTTGACCCGCACCGGGCCATAGGACGTTTCGATTGTTTCCATACGGCGGTTGAGCACATATCGGGTCAGATCCTGGCGGCGAATGCCTAAGGTGGAGGTGTGCTCCATCACCACGGCGGCCAACCGGTCCGCGTCCTGAGGGAGGCAGATCACGCTGAGCAGTACGCCGGGACGGGATTTTTTCATGCCAATGGCCTGGGTGTACACATCCAGCGCGCCGGCTTTGAACAACTGTTCCATGGCAAAGCCGATTTCCTCACCGGTCATGTCGTCTAAATTGCATTCCAGTTTTGTCGCCGATTCCCGTTCACCCTCGCTTTCACCTAAGAACGCCCGAACACAGTTGGCCCGCTCAAAATCCTTTTTCCCCATGCCGTAGCCGATGGCCCGGCTGATCATGACCGGACGGTCTCCGAAGCGGGAAACGAAGTGCCTGAGCAGCGCCGCGCCGGTAGGCGTGCAAAGCTCGCCCCGTACCTGACCGCCATAGGTGGGCACGCCGTTCAGGATCAACGCTGTCGCCGGAGCGGGCACCGGCAGGATGCCGTGCATACAGCGCACGTGTCCGCTGCCCACATGAACGGGAGAAGCGAAAACCTGCCCGGGGGCAATTTCTTCCATCAGCAGGCATACGCCCACCACGTCGGCAACGGCGTCCATGGTGCCCACTTCATGGAAATGGATTTCGTCCACGGGACGTCCGTGCACCTTGCTTTCCGCCTCGGCGATCAGGGCGTAGACCGCTTTTGCGTCCTTTTTAACCTGATCGGATACGGCCAGCCCGTCGATCAACGCGCCAATGTCCGCGGCGGAAGTGTGGTGATGATGATGCTCATGGTCATGTTCATGGTCATGTTCATGATGATGTTCATGTTCATGATGATGTTCATGCTCATGATCGTGTTCAGGATGATGATGCTCGTGAACGTCCTCCGATTCCTCTTCGCCGCCGTCTACCGTCACCCGCATGTGGGTACCCGTAATGCCGCACTTGACGCTCGGCTCGGCGGCAACCCGCACACCGGGCAGTCCAAGGCCGTTCATTTGATCAATGAAGGCCTGTTTATCCGGGATCAGCTCCAGCAGCGCCGCCATCAGCATGTCGCCCGCAGCGCCCATATTGCATTCCAAATACAAGGTTTTCATGTTCATCCCCCGCTTTCTGTTCTTCGTTCGTCATCATTCAGATACTTTTGAAGCCACGTATTCTGACGGGACGGACAATCTATCCTGTTCTTCTTTTTATGCCGCGTCTTCCCGTACCTGGGCGGTGTAGAGCTGATAATACAGGCCGCGCCTGGCCATCAATTCCTCATGGCTGCCAGCCTCGGCGATGCCCTTGTTGCTGATATACAAAATTCTATCACAGTTTTTGATGGTGGACAACCGGTGGGCCACGATGATGCTGGTGCGGCCTTTGAGCATCTCGGCGATGCCCTCCTGGAGCAGCTTTTCCGTCTGGGTATCGATGGAGGAGGTCGCTTCGTCCAGGATCAGGATGGCCGGATCGGACAGAAGGGTGCGGGCAAAGGCCACCAGCTGCCTTTCACCCTGGCTCAGGTTGCTGCCCCGCTCCTTGATTTCAGTCTGATAGCCCTGGGGCATCCGGCGGATCAGTTCATCCGCCCGTACCCGCCGCGCGGCTTCGATTACCTCGCTGTCGGTGGCGTCCAGCCGCCCGTAACGGATATTATCCAGGACCGTTCCGGAGAAGATGAAGCTGTCCTGCAGCATGATGCCCAGCTGCGAGCGCAGGGAATGGAGGGTGACTTTGCTGATGTCGTGGGTGGTCCCATCCTTGCCGTGCAGGAGGATCCTGCCGCCGTTCAGGTTATAAAACCGGCACAGCAGATTGACGATGGTGCTTTTCCCCGCGCCGGTGGGACCGACCAGGGCGATGCTTTCCCCGGCCCGGACATGCAGGTTCATGTGCTCCAGCACGTTCGTTTCTTCTTCATAGGCGAAGGTCACGTCATCAAAGTCCACCTCCCCGCTGATTTCCGGCAGGGTTTCCGCGTCCGGCGCGTCGTCCACGATGACCGGCTCGTCCATGGTTTCAAAGATGCGCTCCAGATAGGCAATGTTGTTGACGAAAGAATTGTAGATATTTGCCAGGTTGGTAATGGGCTGCCAGAAACGGCTGACGTACTGGCCCATGGCGAGGATGACGCCGAAGGATACCATCTTGTTCCCGCCCATCCAGTACACGCCCGCGATATACAGGAAGGTCGTGACGATCTGGGTCATGGTTTCGCTGCTCAGCCACACGCAGTTGCTGATGTAAATGGCTTTCAGCCACGCCGCGCGGCAGGCGGTGGCGAGGCGCTCCATAATGGAGATGTTCACCTCCTGCCGGTCAAAAAGCTGGCTCACCCGTACGCCGTCGATGGATTCCGCCAGGTAAGCGTTGTAATTGCTGTTCTTGTTGCTCTGGTTCTGCCATGCCTTGCGCTGCCGGGGCTTGATGAGGATGATGATACCGACGAAAACGGGCAGGCCGGAGACGGTGACCGTGGCCAGGGTGGCGTCGGTGGAAAACATGAACACCATGATGAAAATCAGGCTGATGATGTCCATGATCATATTGATGATGCCGTTGGACAGGATATCCGACACGGAGTTCACATAGTTGATGACCCGGACCAGGATCTTGCCCGCCGGCCGGCTGTCGTAGTAGCTGAAGGGCAGCTTTTGCAGGTGGGCGAACAGGTCGCTGCGGATATCGTAAATGATCTGCTGGCTCACGTGGGCCATCATCCGGGAACGGATGGCGGTGAACACGATGCTCATCGAAATCAACCCCACGAACAGCAGCGCCATCCGACCGATCATGGCGGCATCCTTGTTGGGCACGGCTTCATCCAGCACCCACTGGGTGATTTTCGGAATGTACAGGGAAGCGACGCTGGCCAGGGCGCTGAGCAGGAGCGCCAGCATCATTTTATATTTATGCCGGGCGATATACTTGCCGGCGCGCTTGAGATGCTCCCATCGGAAGGGCGATTCCAGCTTTTCATCGACGTCAAATTTATTACGGGCCATCCTTACACCGCCTCCTTCATGGAAATACCGTACTGCAGGCAATAGGTCTGCCAGTAGTATCCCCGTTTTTCAAGCAGCTCCCGGTGGGTGCCCTGTTCGGTGATTCTGCCGTCCTGTAAAACCAGGATCAGGTCGGCGTCCCGCATGGAGGAAATGCGCTGGGCGATGATAAATTTGGTGCAGGGGAAGGGAAGAGCGCGAAGCTGCTGCTGGATATACATTTCCGTTTCGCTGTCCACGGCGGAGGTGGTGTCGTCCATCACCAGGATGCTGGGCTTTACCGCCAGGGCGCGGGCCAGGGCGATGCGCTGGCGCTGGCCGCCGGAGAGACCCACGCCTCTTTCACCGATGATGGTGTCGTATCCTTCGGGCAGCTTTTCCGCGAACTCCGCCGCGTCGGCCCGGCGGGCAAAATCCTTCACTTCATCGAGGGTCAGTTCCTGATCCCCGAAAGCGATGTTGCCTTCCACTGTATCGGAGAACAGGAACACGTCCTGGGTGGCGATACCGATACCGCCGCGAAGCTGATGCAGCTTCCACTGCTTCACGTCGCAGCCGTCCACCGACACTTTTCCTTCCGTCGCGTCGTAGAACCGGGCCAGCAGATTGATCAGCGACGTCTTGCCGCTGCCCGTAGGCCCGATGACGGCCACGGTCTGGCCGGGCTGAACGGAGAAACTCACATCCGTCAGGATGCGTTTGCTGTCGATGCGGAAAGAAACGCGGTCAAATTCGATATGGCCTTCCATGCGTTCATGGTCCACCGCGTCCGGCGCGTCCACGATGACGGGCTTGCCGTAATGCAGTTCCATCACCTTGGCGGCGGAGGTGGAAAACCGCTGCAGGTCGTTGATCAGGTTGCCCAGTTCGCGCATGGGGTTGGAAACGGCCCAGCTCAGGGCCGTAAAAATCGCCAGCTCGCCGGGGGTCAGCTCGCCGTTGATGATGAAGAGCCCGCCCACGAAAACCGTCACCAGCTGGATGGCGTTCACCAGCAGTTCGATGATCGGAAAGAAGGTGAGCCACAGCTTGTTGATGCGCAGGTGGCTGTCCATGAAAGCACGGTTCTTTTTTTCAAAGCGTTCCTTTTCGTATTCCTCCCGGGCAAAGGCCTTCACCACCCGGTTGCCCGCGATGTTTTCCTGGGCGGCGGTGTTCATATCGCTGAGCTTTTCCCGCATGAACACAAACCGGGGCCGTACATGCTTGGAAAAGAATTTGGTAATCACCAGCAGCACGGGCGTGATCACGATCAGAAGCAGGGTCAGCTTCCAGTTCACAATCGCCAGGTACACCGTCGCAAACAGGAAGGTACACGCCGCGTCGATGATGCGGTAATCAATGTAGGCGAGAAAATGACGGCACCAGTCCAGGTCGGCGCTCATACGGGTCATCAGATCGCCGGTACGGTGGCTGTCGAAAAAGCGCATATCGTTGTACTGCATTTTTTCAAACAGGCGGCGGCGCAGGTTAAACATCACGTTCTGGGAATCCTTCTCCAGAAAGATCACCATCATGTAGCGCAGCCCTTCTCTTCCCAGCTTGACCACCAGCATCACCGCCAGGATGGACAGCAGCGGATCCGGATTCTGGGCCATGATCACATCGTCGATCAGCCGCCGGGACAGGGCCGGATTCACCAGCAGCAACAGGCAGGTGAAGGCGCAGATACAAAGGGCGACGATATGCCTGCGGCGATAGGGAGCGTCCATATTCTCCCACAGCCAGGCAATCTGTTTCCGCATGGCGTTCTTCTCCTCAACAGCATGAAATCGGGCAAACGGAGGACCGTTTGCCCTTATGTATTGTATAACAGTTTTTCTTGATTTACCGCTGATAAATGGTTATAATGAGGCCAAAATACTGATTTTTCAACAAAAGGACGCGATGATCCATGCCAGTTCCAGCCTCCACCCATGAAACGGAAGGCGTTCATGCCGAAACCCGGCTGAGGGACCAGCGGTTTGTCATGAAGGGCCACCACTGCCATAACTGCTTTGAACTGTTCTATGTGGAGAGCGGCGGCTGCCGTTTCCTGATCGACGAACATATTTTTGATTTGCACGCCGGTGATTTTATCCTCGTCACGCCCATGTCGCTGCATTATACCCGGTATGTGTTCGGCCCGTGCAGGCGGACCGTCATCCTCTTCCAGCCGGAAGATGTCCTGGAGGACGTGCGGGGCCTGATGCCGCGCGCGGCGCACTTCTTCTCCGAAACCGCCGTTTTCCAGGTGCCGGAGGCCTACCGCGGCCAGGTAGCCGGTATCCTGAAGGAAATGACGGCGGAGGATAAAATCAGGGATGCCCGTTCCGGCACGATGCTGAAAATGCGGCTGCAGACCCTGCTCCTGCTGTGCGGCAGGGTGTGCGATTTCCTGTTTGAACCGCCCGCCGAAATCCATACCACCGACCAGCAGATCCTGCAGGCGGCGTACTTTATCTGCCGCCATTATATGGAGCCGCTGACCAGCGCCGATATCGCCGGCGCCGTGGGCTTCAGCCCCAATTACCTGAGCCGGAAATTCCGCTCGGCTACGGGCATCGGCCTGCATGAATACATCGTATTCGTCCGCCTGCAGCACGCCGCGCAGGAACTGGTTTCCACCTCGGATTCCATTACCGCCATCGCCCTGCGGTGCGGCTTTTCCGACAGCAATTATTTCAAGGATTCCTTCAAAAAGAAGTACGGCGTCACGCCGAGAAGCTACAGGAAAATCTCGTAACAGCGCTTCCGGGAGCCCTGTCTGATCCCTTTCCGGAAAACAAACAAAAAATATTTTGCGCCTGCAAAAAACGCGGCTGGTATTCCGTCCAATCAGGTGAAAGGAGGGCGAAGGCGGATGGATGATGTCAAGGGCCCTGGCATGCCGGAAGGCTTCGAGCGGATGGTATCGGAATACCAGGCGCAGCTGCGCAGGCTGTGCTGCGTACTGCTGAAGGACGTGCATCTCGCGGAGGACGCGGTACAGGAAACGTTCCTGAAAGCGTACCGCTCCATGGATCATTTCCGGAAAGACAGCAGCGAGCGTACCTGGCTGACCCGCATCGCGGTGAATACCTGCCGGGATATGCTGAGATCGCGCTGGTTCAGGCATGTTGACCGGAGCGTGAAGATTGAGGATCTTCCCGAACCGGAAGCGCCGGCGGAACCGGAAGACAACGGTTTGTATGAAACCGTGCTGCGGCTGCCGGTTAAACAGCGGGAGGTTGTGCTGCTGTATTTCTACCAGGACATGACGATGCAGGAGGTTTCCGATATTCTGCAGATCTCCGTTTCAAACGTATCCAGGCGCCTGGAAAGCGCCAGGAAAGCGCTGCGGAAACAGCTGGAGGAGGATGAAAGGCATGAATGATCAGGAGCTTCGCACAAAGGTGCAGAAGGCTTTGGACAATAAGCTTTCAGGCGTGAAAGACAACCCCTGGCTCGCGCAGCGCGTCATGAATCGTGCTGACGAGGAGGAACCGATTGTGAAGAAAAGGCTGAGTTTCGGTATCGTGTTTGTGATTGCGGCGATACTGGTATTGGGAACGGCGATGGCGGTCGCCATCAAAACGGATTTCTTTAACCATGTATTCGGAAACGAGACCCGGGAAAATGTGACTGAACACCTGGAGACTTACGACAACGGCAAGGGCGGAACATATGAATACCTGTATCCGGCCCGGGAATACGTCGCGGCGGACCCGGAAACGGCGGAACGGCTGCTCGGCGACCGGGTGATGAGCGATCCCGTCGCGGTGCGGATCGGGGATTATACGCTGACGGTTCTCAACGCCGTGCGGGATGAAAACGCCATGGTCATGGAAATGAC
>JAEEGL010814651.1_pt1 | contig 18055 bp, 9 predicted proteins | sample 9134231 | NCBI WGS metagenome assembly JAEEGL01 (sample SAMN16246548, study PRJNA631951) | gut metagenome | biome: gut microbiome; feature: rumen; material: fiber-attached | host: Bos | place: Iran: Karaj | collected 2018-10 | reverse complement strand
TGATGACCTACTTTGATGCCATGTGGCCGGGCCACAATGGCGGCGGCTGGTTTGATAATTTTGACACCCACATTACCGAGCATTACCTGGAGCAGGCGTATCTGACCGCCTTTGCCAAACCCAGGGAAATGATGCTGTTCTGCTTCCAGTCCCTGTGCGATCATATGTATACCCCCGCCTTGGGCTATCAGCTGGACAAGCTGGATTCGCTGCTGGATCATGCCGGAACGCCTGCGGGCATTCCCTGCTATCTGCCGGATAATTGCCAGGGGGAGGACAACATTCAGGACTTCCTGGGCATGGTCGGCCTGCCTATCGTATGCACGCCTTATTTCCCGGAAGACAGCAAGCAAATCCTGCTCACCCGATCCTCCGCCTTCGATCCTGAAATCGTGGAAAAACTGACCGAATGGCTGCAAAAAACCGGCGGAAACGCCATCGTAACCACCGGTTTTCTGGAAGCTGTGCAGGGGAAAGGCATGGAAGCCCTCACTTCCATCCGCCTGCGGGGACGGAAAATCACCGCCGACGCTTATCGGGTGGAGGAAGCGGGAAGCGGGCGCTGCCTGTATCCCCATGGGGAAAAGCCCGTGACATTGCCTGTGGCGGAATTCCGCAACAACGCCACCTGGGCCGTGGTCAAGGCTGCCCACGATGAAGAAAGCTGCGGCATCCTGCTGCGGGATGATTACTGCGATGGACATCTGTGGACGCTGGCCGTTCCCGACGCCTTCCCGGATGTGTACCGCCTGCCGGAGCCTGTTCTCAGCCGCATCCGCCAGCAATTCCCGGTGAACGGCGTATGGCTGGAGGGCCCCGCCCGGATCAGTCTGTTCATCTACGACAATGACAGCTTTGTGGTCTATCCTTATGTGATGGAAGGCGTACAGCGCCAGGTGGTGCGCCTGCATGTGCAGGGAGCCTCCGCATTGACCGTTCCGGGACGCAAGCAGCCCCTGGAGCCCCTGTACATCCAGAATGGAGAGGCTGTTTTTGAAGTGCCCGCCATGCCCGGTCAATACATCCTGTATCAGATCGTGCGGGCTTGATACTGACTGCGTTCCAAGATATTGGTGATTGAACTCAAGATCGATGTCGGGTTTCCTGCGGTATTGCCGGGGGCGCTGGTATCAGTACTGAGCAACCCATAAAAAACAGCCATGATCGACAGATGCGATGATTCTGCGCTATTCTTTGTAGAATGCGTCGCAAAGGCGGTCATGGCTGTTTTTCATTGGCTTCGAGGAATCACAGGAATTCCGGGTGCGTTTCTATTTTGTACTGATTGCGCCATTCCGTTAAGAATTCCCGCAGCCTTTCCATCTGCTTATTTTCCAGGGCGGAGGCTTGCAGGGCGGTCCATTCTTCTTCGGTCAGCTCGTGCACGCCGGATGGAAGATCGCTCTGATAGAACACGATGTGAATGCCCATATTGGTCACGAAGGGCTCGGTGATAAGACCGGGCTTTTCCAGTTTCTCCACGTTTTGCCGGAACGTCTCGGCCCAGTTTTCACTATCGGGATGAAACAAAAGCTCCGTCCCCGCGTCCTGGCTCGCTTCCTTGCCAAAAGCTTCAACGAGGCTTTCAAAGGATTCACCCGCCGCAAACCGCCGGGCAATTTCATCCGTCGTATCTTGAACCATCGGGAGGGCGCTTTGCTCCAGCTCCACCACCTGATTCAGCAATTCCGCGTAAGCGTTGGTTTGCTTCTGGTATTCCGCCCGGGCCGCTTCCACATCCCCGTCGGCGATTGCCGCGTCCGCTACCGCGTGATAGGCGTCTTCCAAAGCGGCCGCCCCTTCTTCCAGGGCAGGCTGCAGCGCGTTGATTTCGTTCACCACTGTCTGTGGATAGGGCAGCAGGATCTGCCGGATCACTCGGTAGCCCGCCGGTGTAAAGAAGGATTCGTTGCCCGAGTTCAGGATCTCCCGTTCATACCGGGGAATATCGTTTTCGTAGGCTTCCCGGTCGGGACCGATGAAGTTGTTCTGCAAATAAGCTTCCACTTCTTCTTCCGTCACGGAAACGTCGGCGCAGTAAAGCTCGAAAATCCGGCTGTATCGCACGTTTACAAGGGCTTCCTGGTATACCATATCCAGGGTATAGCCCTGCTCGCTCAGCCATTGGGTGATCTGGGTTTCGGAAGCTTCATAGCCTTCGCTTTTCACCCGCTGCTGGAAGCCCTGCCACAAGCTTTCATACACATTTCCGGCGTAGGAGCGAAGCAGCGTTTCTTCTGCGTCCGTCAGATCGTTTTTCCCTTTTTCCATCAGCTTGTTTTCGATCAGGGCCAGATCCACCAGATGATCGACGGTTTGCTGGATCAGCTCCTGCTTTTCCGCCGCCGTGGGCATATAGCCCTGATAGGCCATCAAATCCAAATTGGATTGATAAGAATACCTGGCCAATGACAGCGGGTACGCTACCTTGCCCACCCGTATGATCACAGGATCATCGCTTTCCGCCAGCGCCGGGAGAACCAGCGCCAAACAAAGAACGAGGATAAATCCATTAAACAGTCTTTTCATGCTGTTCCTTCTTTCTTGCGATCAGCACATAAACGATCCCGGCCAAGGCGATCACGCTGCCGAGCATCCACCAGGCCAGCGGCGCGTCGTCGCCGGTATGGGGTACCTTCTTTACCGTCAGGGAGGCGGCGCTGCTTTGGACGATAGCACCGGAAGCGTCGGTGACCACCAAGCGGTATAGATTGCCGCTCATTTCCATGGTAACGGCTTTCAGGATCAGGGTATCGGAGGCTGCTGAGGCAATGCTCTCCCAATTCCCCTTGGGCGTTTTCATCTGCCACTGATACCGATAGGACATCCGCCCGCCGATCGCCGCCGCATGGAATTGAACGCCCGCTCCGGCCGGCGCTTCCTGATCGCTGGGCTGAACCAGGAATGAAAGCGTATCCGTGTTCAGAAGGATTTCCGTGCTGTTATCGAATATACCGGTTTCCTGATAATCCTTGCCGCCCACCTTGACGGTCACCTTGGAGGCGCTGCGGCCGCCCGTCAGCAAGGACAGGGGCAGATCGAAATTCCAGGTTTCCTTGTCGCTCACCTCGTCCGGCAGGCTGTAGCGGAATACGGGCGTGGTCTCCTCATCCAGGAAGGCTTCGATCAGCACCGTGTTTTTCACCCGGCTGCTCTCGCTGATGTGGGCCCTGTTGGTCACCGTCAGGGTCACCATAGGCGCGTTGTCCAGTTCCCACTGGCTGGCGCTGATTTCCAGATCGCTTTGCTTTGTATCCAGCTCAATGCGGTCAAAGGAAATATCTGTTTTGAACATGGAGAAATCGTCCGCGCCATCTGGCTCCGCGGCGGTGAGGGAGGCCGCCCTAAGCACGCCGCCGCTGCGCTCCTTGCGCACTGTGCCGTCCTTTCCGATGGAAACGATCTCTTCGGCGGGGGCAGCCTTCAGCAGCAGCGCGCCGCTGCCTCCATTCAAGCCAGACTGGAAGGCGGCGCTGTTGGTTGTGTACAGCCGATCCACCTCCAGATAGACAGTTTGGGATCCCTTCCAGCCCTGAGGCAGCAGCAGAGAAATGTTGTAGGCGCCGAAAGTGCCTGGCATCAGCAGGTTTGGCTTCATGAGGGAGGCGGTTTCATCCAGCACATGCCGTACGCCGTTTTCTACCATGTAGGCGGTTTCCTTCATATAACGGTACTGCTGGCCGTCGGCATTGAAAGCGCAGTCTTCCGCCCGCGCCACTTTCTCGCCAGACCGCTGTTCCTGACCGCCGTCCATGTCGCTGCGCAGGGTCACGGTATTTCTGGAGGGATACATGAAATCCAGATGGATGTACTCGAAGGGTTCCGCAGTTCCGGAAGGAAGTTGATGATAAGCCACCAGATCCATGCCGCTGATCGGGATATTGCCATTGTTGTTCATGGTCAGAAGCATATCGTCATAGCTGCCGGGATTAGCCAGCGTATCGGTGAGCACATTTCCCACCAGCTTCATGCCCATGACCAATTGGAAATTGAAACGGTAAAGCTTGAGCTGGCCGCTTTCATTATAGACGAAGTAAAAGCCCTGATCGTTTCCGGCCAGCATCATCCGGTCGGGGTAATCGTCCGCCGTATCGGTTTTTATTGTGGCAATGGTAAAGGGTTCGGACACAGCGTCCGCCGATTCATCGTACCATACGCCCCGCACCTTGAACAGGTTGGCGCTGCCGTCCTCCGTTTCTCCGGCGCTTTCCATCCAATAAACGCATTCCCTGCCGTACAGGGTGGTCCATTGGATTTCGCATGCGGGCAGGGTGATATCGTAATCCTTTACAACCCAGTGGAAGATTCTCGCCGTGTTGGAACGGCAGCTCATCAGGCGGTATCCTTCCTGATCCTCCGTCTGCTGCACGAAGAATGCCTGCTGATTATCGTATTCATCCTTGAAATTGCCCGCCCGGACAGCCATGGACGCCACATTTTCCGCAAAGGGAATGCCGGTGTGGTAGTCTTCCCGGCGGAAAACGATTTCGGACAGGCCCTCCTGGGCCAGCGTATCATGGGTGAGGGTAAACCAGGCGTGACGCGTGAACAGATTTTCAATGGCTGTTGTGGGCGCATACAGCCGCAGATTGGGATCGAAGAAATACAGCTTGGTATACGCTTTTTCAAAGAACGCGTCGTCAAATTCGGACAGAACCCCTGTTCTCAGATAAGGCTCGGTCAGGGCCCCCCGTTCGGAAGCGGTCTTGTTGGAATCAAAGACGGTGTACACATAGCGGCCTGTCTGATTCCCGACGTAAACGGGCAGGATGGGCGAGGCGGTGATGTAATAGGTATAGTAAACGCTGCCGTTCTTTTTGATGAGGGAGCCGAACAGACGCGCGTCGCCGGTCACGTTCGCCGAACCTTTCGTATCCAGCGGATAGCACATGGAAAGGTAGTTGGAGGCTTTATTGCTCAGCGTTTCGTATTCCTGAGGCAGCACCAGCGGGGTCAGATGCTTATCGGAATTCAGGTAATAGCACTGCACATAAGCCCAGGTTTCTTTGGGAAGCGTCTGCTTTTCGATGGTGCCATCCGGCTTTCTCCAGCTGTACTCGGTGTACCCCTTGGCCAGGATGCACAGCGTGAACAGGATATCCTTCACCGGTTCCTGCTTGCCGCCGTGAGGGCTGGACATGCTGGTGATGCCCAGATCGGACACATCAGCCAGCCAGTAGGTAAAATCGACCACATCGTACCCGTCTTTTGTGCCGTAATGATCCTGCAGGTTTTCCGGCAGCTGCCGGTCGTTTTCGCAGGGCATGGGCGTATAGGCCGCCCTGCTGCCGAAGGGCTGATCCAGCACCTGGCCCCACAGGATGGGCTTGGAGGCGATATACTCATAGTGCTTCATCGCCTGGATGAACAGCATCACCGGCATCTGCTCGTCGCTGCCGCTGGCCCGCATGGTCAGAACCTCGGTTTTGTCAAATCCGCCGTTCATGGTATCGACCTGGCGGCCCGCCAGGATCAAATCTTCGTTGTCGGTATGTACCTGGCCGCCGCCTTCTTCCGGCCCTTCCGATTCATCCGCATGAGCGGGGGACAGGAGGAAGGCGATGAACCGATCCGTCAGCGTGACCGGGGCGGCGTCGCTGATGCGCTTGATCTCGGGATGAAGCTGCCATTTGATGGGCTTCATCACCGAATAGGTGACTTTGACCCAGAAAATTTTCGCGATCAGGTCCACCTGGCCGCCCGCGTAGATGGCGAATGTGACGTCCTTGTCGTTATACTTTGATGAATCAATATTTTTCCCGGCGGCCCAATCCCGGATGAAATCCTCAATCTTTATGCCGCTGGTAAAGCGGAGGGCAAATTCCAAGTAGCCGATGCCGCGCACGCTCACGCTGGCAACTTTCTTCACGCCGACGGTAGCTGAAATGCACAGCTCCAGGCGGACCAGGAAATTGAGGGCCCCCTTTACATAATCAAACTTCCGTATTTCGGGAAGTTCGGCGGTGGGCGGCCAGTAGGTATTGATCATCACGCCGATTTCCGGGAACATGGTCAAGGCCATGGAGAGGGAAATGCTCAGATTTGCCACCGGATAGCCAAATGTATATTCACCCGACACCGTTGCAGTGAAGCCCGCGCCGCCCTTGCCGAAGACCTGACCAAAGTAGTCTTTTGTTTTCTGAAACTGCACCTGGGCAAAGCCGAACCAGGACATTTTGAAAGAAATTTTTCCCATGGCGAAGGGGGTAAAGGCTTTTTTTCCGGGCCAGCTTCCGCCGTTTTTTCCCTTGGATTTGATATTGCTGCCTTGATCCTCCGCCTTTTTGATGTCCTTATCCATTGCCCGCTTATCCTGACTTTTCCACGAATCATCGCTGGCCTTTTTATGCAGACTGTCAAACGCCGTGGTTCCGAAGGTGATCATCCCATTGCCGTTCATATCATAATAGGCCCGGATCTGGTACTCTTCCGCAAGAGGAAAATCAATGGCAATCTTTAGTCCCCCCAAAGGATTGGGCCAGGAGGACGGCAGCGTGAATTGCAGTCCCGGCGTCATCAGCGATTTCAAATTGGGGTCGCCGATAGGGTCTTGCAGGACGGGAGCGTTCAGCACCAGCTTGCTTTTATAGGGGTATTCTTTTCCGTTGCTTGTAATGACGGCGTGCAGCGCGCCTTTCGCCGGGGCTTTTGCCAGCCATTGTCCCGAAAAGGTAAAGGCTTGTTCGCCCGCTTTTCCGTCGCCTTCGCCTACCCGTAAGCTTTCCATACCGCTCTCGTCCGCAAAATACACGGTAATATGATAGTCGGCAGCGCTTTTGACCTTCACCGTGATATCCTGCTTGGTATCGTTATAGGGGCTGGTGACCACGATATAATCCGCGCATTGCACATCATGATTCCAGAAGGACCAGGAAACCAGGTAAGGCGTGCCGTCGTCTTTTTCCAGAGGAAGGGTCAGTCCGCTGCCCTTTTTGATCCATATGCCGTTGGCTTCCATGGCACGGTATCCGTTTTTTTCCGCCCGCACGCAAAGGAACATTTCGCCGTCCTCATCGCATTGAAAATTCCGCACGGGAAAAGAGACGTAGCCGCTGTTATCCGTGGCTTCGGTATAAACCGTACCTTGCTGCCCCGCCGCGGAGACGGAAATAGCAGCGTCCGCTACCGGACCGGATTCATCCTTCACGCCTACCGCGAAATCCTTGTCGTCGATCACCATGACGGTCATGGTTTGGTCGGAATCCGCCAAAGCGTTGCTGATGGGGGACAGGCGGGCAATGCGGGTCATCACGGTTTGATCGGGCTGAACCCGAACCGCGCCAGCGGATACGGAATACACCGTGCGTTCCGTATTTTGGTTCCGCGCCCGCAGATGATCCACTTCCTCCAGCAGCCATCCCAGGGAATCATCCGCCCCGGAATAGGCGTATACTCCTGTCAGCAGGTTTTTTAGCCGGTCAAATTCATCGTTCCACAATCCGGCCCGATCCACAACTTCCGGGATCATGTCCTCCAGCCGCCGCCATGCGTCCCGGATTTCATAAGCGTATACAATTTGTTCTTTTTCCGCTGTTTCTTCGCGCTGCAGCAGCTCCGCCTTCACATAAATATCGCCAGCGGTGGTGACCAGACTATTGTAATAATAATTGACGTCGTCCTTCCAGGCCTTGGCGTCGCTGTACTCGGCGTACAACTTGCCGATACCCGCTTCGTTAAAGCCTTTCAGCAGATCGAAGGTGACGGGGTATTTTTCCTTTACATACGACAATTCCACATCATAGTTTTCAAAAATATCCATGATGTAGCTCAGCTTATTCTCCTGAAAATCCTTGATCCAGCCCGCTAACTGCATGGCGTTCATGCTCTGGCTGGGGGCCATGCCCTGGCGGTAGCCGGGGGCTCCTTCAGAGAGCCCCGTTTTCGCCAAAGCGGCGCTGAGCTCCTGATTGGTGGGAATCGGATAAAGCGCCTCCGCTATGGCGTTCAAAGGCAGAATCTGACTGAATAAAACCAATGCCAGGAACAGAGAAATAAGCTTTTTCATCGCGTCGCACCTCTTCAGCTGGTGTGTTTTTGTGAAAACGGGCAAAATGGATGTGTATTGAAACGCAATTGGTCCACGGAAACCGCGAACTCAAATGCAGGATGAAAAATGGTTCCAAACAAGGAACGAAACCGCAGCAAGACGGAGGGCAGTTCAAGGCTGAGGACGCTGTATGGGACGATTGATCGACCGGGATTCAGCTGGTGGAGCAATCGTTGCTAATTTCTGCTTTTTACATTCAGCAGGCAAGCCTGCACCGCTTCGGCGCTTTCCCCTTCCCGCAGCCTGCGGGCGGCGACCACGCGCCGGGTTTCCTCTGTGCCTTCACAGGTGACCAGCAGCAGCAACTGATCCTCGGCGCTTACAGCAATAGGGGAATACCATTTGGAGTACGCCTGGAGCCTGCGGATGCAATCCATCCGCTGCTCCGCTTCCATGCCGGGAAGCTGCATAAAAGGCACATATCGCCGCATGCCTTGAATGGTGTCCACGTCGGCAACGGAAAAAACGACGTAACGGCCATCCTCATACAGCACGTTGAAATCGATCAGCGCGTGCTTTCGGTAATACCCCGTATCCTCATACAGCCGCAGGCTGCCGAACATATCGCCGGTTTTCATGTTGTGGCCGAAAATGATGTAGGTGTCCGGACGGGTTTTCAGACTGATTCCCTCTTCCAAAAACAGCGCGCCGTTTGCGCTGTGGTAACCCCGATAATCCCGGTTTAAATAATAGGTGTTGTTTTTTTGCACCACGGCCTGGTCCAGCATACCGGGGATGGTCAGCCAGCCGATCATATCGGCGTTCATCTGACGCAGCTTTTTCAGCGCGGCGGACACCGTCATAGCGGGATTGCCCGGCCAATCCGCTGTCTTGGGAGCAGATGTGTGAACTGGCGTTTCCTCAGAAATTTCCGTTTTGGGAAATGTGACCGTAAACTGCCGGACAACAGAGCTGCGCTGGGCCAGTTCCCTCTGCTCCGCCTGTTTTTGCGTCTCGGTGAAATATAATTCCTGAAAGCTCGCTTGGTTCCGTGCGGCGTGTCGGGCGTCCAGAGCGTAAAGGAAAAGACGGGAGACGCAGTAAACCAAAAAACACGCGCATCCTGCCAGGATGACCATGCGCGCCGCGTTCCTTGCTTTTTCGCTTCGCTTTCTGCTCAAGCGCAGCCTGATCCGCACGTTTCGCCCTCTTTTCTTTGTTGGCCGCTTCGGCGTTATGGTATCAAACGCTTCCGATGGTAAACGCGAAAATCACTTCAGCCTGTTCCTGGGGGTCGCACGCGTCGGGGAACTGAATGCAAATATCAATCACTTGATTCCAGTATTCATTTTTTACCTGCTTCCGGGCCGCGTCTTCCGGCATGGTAACCATGAGTTCATTGAAACGGGCGATTATTTCACTGATGATCGGATAGGCGTAAGAATAGTCCGTTCCGCCTATAGCGAGATCCAATTCTTCCAAGGTCAGAGCCCGCCTTTTTTCTTGAAGATCGTTGCTTTTCATCTTGATTCCTTTCGTTTTTTTTTCAACGTTTTTCATCTATTGATTCGTTTTAAAACGGAAGGTGGCAGCAGTTATTCGCAGTTTTTCTGATTTGCGTTCCCTTCCGCAGGATGATGTCGGCCAGTCTTCATACTTTGGATACAATTTCGTTCCAATTATTTACTTATTTATATATTATACACTTATTCTTAAAATCATTGTATTAAGCAATTGTTACAATTCTAACGAAATAATTGTTACATTTTTATGAACACAAGCAACTGCCTGGAATGCGATCTTCCTAAATTCCCATTCAATGCTTAAGCAATTCATATAGATTCTTTTTCCTGCATGAAGCAAATAGTGCCTTATTTGTCGAAAAGTTTTTATCCACCCATCCTGATCGCTGTGCTGACCGGAAGAATGGAGGCGTATCACAGAAAAAGGAACGCCCCGGCAGATTTGCCGGGGCGTTCGCATTGAACAGGGTCAGGTCAGCCTTATTGCAGATACATCGCCAGCATCTGGATCTGTTCAGCCAGAGCGCCGCGGGTGATGGGCTGATCGGTGGTTTCGTTGGGCGCGTCAGCTTCCAGGGGCAGGCCGACGGCCGCGCCGAAGTTCACGAAGATGGTATCGGACATGCCATTGGTGATCACCGTATCGGCAGTAACGCCCTCGGGCACGATGCCGAACTGGCCCAGATACGCAATGGCTTCTTCAGGGGCGTTGGGGGTGCCGCCGATCATAACGTACAGCGCGCCGACCAGGTCGCCCGCGGTGGCGGGATCATCCACGCCGAAAGCGTCTTCATAATTGGCGGCCATCAGGCCGTTTTCAAACACGAAGCGTACGGCTTCATAGTATTCGCCGCCTTCGGTCACGTCGGTCAGTTCCACTTCGGAAGCGTCCACCGCGCCGAAGGGGTTCAGGATCACATCGTACAGATCAGCGTTGGCGTTGATGGCGGAGGCGCTGCCGGCAGTGGAGTGCACGCCGTTGTCCCACAGTTTCTGATAGATTTCAGCCGCAGCCTTCACGGCTTCGGGGGTAACGGTTTTCAGCTGGCGCATGTATTCCAGCGTTTTGTTTTCCAGACCGCTTACCGTTCTGTCTACGGCATCGTTGGCCCCCGTCAGCTCGCCGCTGCCCTTGGCCAGGGAAGCGTAGGAATTCAGGATGTAGCCGTCCAGCACTTCCTGCTCCACTTCCTGCTGCGCGATCATTTCAGGCAGCGCCTGGTACACCGCGAAGGTTTCGGCCACGTTGGGGTCCCGGTAGGTGATCAAGTACAAACCGCCGTCATCGGACTGGAAAGCGCCGTTCCAGGGGCTGTAAACGCCGTACTGGTCGCGCAGGATGGGGATCAGGAACTGATCGGTCACCAGCGCTGTCACGGCGTCCAGGGAAGCGTCGTAGCCTTCCAGGCCCAGGGCTTTGTAGGAAGCGATCACATTGTTGAACTGCACGTTCACATCGGCGATCATGGCTTCGCGCGCGGCGGGTACGGGCAGATCATAGGCCATGGGTTCATGGGGCTGATGATCCAGCCGGCCCAGGAACGCGTCGGCCAGGGGACGGTTCACCTGAATGCTTTCTTCGCTGCCCGCGAAACCGGCGATGGCACCGGCGTTGTTGGCGAAGAAACCCTGCAGGATCTGGAACTGACGCACCGCTTCATCGGGATTCTCGGCAAGCATCGTTTCCACGTTTTCCAGGAAAGAATAGTAATCCAGGTAGTTCAGATAGTTGTAATACCGGTACAGGGGGGAATCCACGGCCATGGCCCGGTACAGGGACACATTGTAGGGGCTGCCGTTGATGGTGTTGCGCACGGAGGCCTTCTGGGCCTGCACCTTTTCCAGCAGCTTCTGGGTATCGGTGAACTGGGTGCGGAACACGATTTCGTTCATCAGGTCATAGCCCGCGGCCAGATCTTCATCCATGGCGGTCCATCCCAGGAACAGGTAAGGATGATAGTTTTCACCCTTGCCGCTCACGTCCACGCCGATAGTCTTGTTGTACAGATAACGGGTGCAGAGCACATCCAGCTCTTCTTTGGTATGGGTGTCGGTGTCCAGCTGGCCCAGCAGGCGGGTATACAGGCGCATCCAGTGGATGGCTTCCTGAGGCAGGGCGGCGGCGTCCAGATACAGGGACACCATGCCCACGCCGTCCACGCCGGCCACGGCGTCGATGTGGCGGATACCGTTTTCATCCGTTTCATCGATCACATCGTAGGCGCGCACTTCTTCGGGCAGGCTTTCCACGGTAACGGCCTGCAGCTGAGCCACCATCGCGGAAGCGTCGTCTTCTTCGGGTTCGGCATTGGTAAAGTCAATAACGGCCTGCAGTTCTTCTTCGGTCATATTGGCCTTCACCTGGGCCAGGTATTCCGCCAGCGCGGCGTCATGGATTTCTTTCTGGCCGGGCTGGGGATAGGTGGTGGTGAGGGTGTAGAGCGCGGGCTCCACCAGCCACTGGGACGCGGCGGCCTGGAAGGTGCCGTCCTCGTTCCACTGGGTCATATTGTCTATGGAAGCGACGGAATCCAAGTAATGGAAGGGGTCACCGGAGGTGGCGTAGGAATAAGCCAGGCTTTCCAGAATGCCTTGCACGGGATCGGCGGTTTCGGGCGCCAGCTTGATGGAAAGCTCCAGGGCAGCCACGGCGCTGTCCAGCATATCCTTGGCAAAGCCGTTTTCAGCCAGTTCCTTCAGGGAAGCGTCCACGGTTTGCTTGAACAGGGGTGCGTCGTCCTCGTTCACATTAGCGGCTACGAACACGATGGCGTCGTCCGGGGCGGCCACCTCGCGGCCTACGGAGAAGGAACCGGTGGGCAGGGCTTTTTTCAGGTTCTGCTTCAGTATGGAGGCGTCCTCGTCCAGCAGGGTGCACAGATTGTCGATCACCAATTCCTGTTCCACATTGCCTTTCATGCCGGGGCACAGGATGTAGTAATAAATCTGGCTCTGGTTGGCAGGATCGGTGCCCTCCGCCATGGGGAAGCCCACCTTGGATTCCACGGGAGCGGTGATGGGGGCGTATGCCGCGTCCTCATAATGGAATTCAGCCTTTTCGTAACCGGCAAAGGCTTCGTCCAGCAGGGCCAGGAAGGCGGTATAGTCTTCAAACTGACCATACAGGTAGGCCATGCAGTTGGAGGGATGATAGAACAGGCTGTGATAATTCTTCAGGCTTTCAAAAGTCATGTCCGGAATGGCATCCGGCATGCCGCCCTGATCGAAGGCCAGCGCAGCACCGGGGAAGGTGACCTTGTTGGCGTTCAGCAGCGCCGCCCGGGCCAGGTTGGTGGCGCCCAGCATTTCGGAATACACGGTGCCTTCGAGGGTCAGCTCGTCGTCCTTGTCGGCCAGACGGTAGCGCCAGGCTTCGGTGCGGTAAATGCTTTCGTTTTCCAGCACACTGGGATGCAGGCAGCTGTCCGTGTAATAATCGGCATACTTGAGCAGCTGTGCTTCGCTCAGAGAAGCGATGGGGTAGCTGGTCATGGCGTCCATGGTGTAGGCGTTCATGTAAGTGTTGTAGGTCTGGTACGCCAGATTCATGAATAGGTTCGCGGAAGGATACTTTTCACTGCCGCTGAGCGTGGAATGCTCGAATACATGGGGCAAGCCGGTATCATCAATGGGCCGGGTGAGGAAAACCAGCTGGAACACCCGGTTGTTGTCCTCGTTGGCCACATAAGTCAGCTTCGCGCCGGTTTTCTGATGCTCAAACAGCACCACGTCCGCGCCGATCATGGGGAAAGGCCGGATTTCCAGCGCTTCAAAGCCGTTTACCACGTCGCCGATTTGGGGCAGCGCGGCATCGTCCTCTACGGGAAGGGCTTCCGCCAAAGCGGGCACGGCGCTCAGCACCATGGCCAGCGCCAGCAGAAGAGACAGCAGTTTCTTCATGGAATGAAAACCTCCTGTTGATGATATGATTACTCCCCTCATTGAATTCTGAATGACCGGCGCGCGCGGAAGCGCCCGCCGAGAAATCAAAATCAAGCTTTCGGAGCAATAAAACGTACCTATTATAACACACTGCCGCATCATTGTCACCGTCTTTTGCGGAAAAACGATGAAAAAGCATTTGCGAAATAGGCGCTCATAAGGTACAATAAGAGAAAGATTCTGAAGGAAAATGAGGGAGCGTATGTTTGAAGCGATTGTAAAGGCCATTGCGGCTCATGAAACCATCATCATCCACCGCCACAGCAGCCCGGATGGGGACGCCCTGGGCAGTCAGGTGGGATTAAAGCATTTGATTCTGGAGAATTATCCGGGCAAAACGGTGTATACCGTGGGGGACCCCGCCGGGCGCTATGCTTTTATGGCGGACACCGTGATGGATACGGTGCCCGATGAAGCGTATGAAAACGCCCTGGCGATCATCCTGGATACTTCCGGGAAAACCCTGATCTGCGATGAAAGGTATCAGCTGGCTCCCGTGACCGCCCGGATCGATCATCATTTGTTCATTGAGCAGATCGCCCAATTGGAAGCGATCGACAGCACCTATGAAAGCTGCTGCGGCCTGATTGCGGCCATGGCCCTGGAAAGCGGATGGAAAATGCCGCAGCTCGCCGCCCAGTCCCTGTTTACCGGCATGGTAACGGATTCGGGCCGCTTCCGCTACGACGCTACCAACGCCCGTACTTTCCGATTGGCTTCCTATCTGATGGAGCAGCCCATCGATACCAACGAACTGTACCGCAATTTGTACGCCAGCGATCTGGAGCAGGTGCAGCTGCGGGCGCAGTTCATTCAGAAAATAAAGCTGACCGATCATGGCGTGGCATTTATTTATACCACCCGGGAAGAAATGGCGGCGCTGGGAGCCGATCTTTTTTCCATTTCCCGGGGCATGGTCAGCGTGATGAGCGATATCAGGGGCGTGGATATTTGGGTGAATTTTACGGAGGCGGAACAGGGCGTGCTGTGCGAGCTGCGCTCCAGCCGCTATAACATCAATCCCGTGGCGGTGAAATACGGCGGCGGGGGCCACATGAAGGCCAGCGGAGCCACCCTGAAAACCAAAGAGGAAGCCATGCAGATGCTTGACGACCTGGACAAAATGGCGGAGGAAGAAAAATGAACGAAAAGATCAAGCGGGAAATCCTGAACAAAATCAAAGCCTGTCATCGCGTGATGCTGTTCCGCCATATCCGCATGGACGGGGATTGCGTTGGGGCCACCAAGGGCATGAAGGCGCTTTTGCAGGCCACCTTCCCGGAGAAGGAAATCCTGCTGGTGGATGATCAGCATTCCGATTTTCTGGCTTTTCTGGGCCCCGACGACGGCCCGGTGGCGGATGAAATCTACCGGGACGCTCTGGGCATCGTGCTGGATACCTCCGAGCGGGACCGGATATCCAATCCCAAATACAGCCTGTGCCGGGAGCTGATCAAGATCGATCATCACATTGAAACGGACCGGTACGGCGGCCTCAACTGGGTGGAGGAGGAGCGTTCTTCCGCCTGCGAAATGGTGGCGGATTTTTATGATACCCTGCGGGACGAACTGAAAATGACCGCGCAGGCGGCCACCTACATTTTCCTGGGCATGGTCACGGATTCAGGCCGCTTTCGGTTCAGCGGCGTCACAGGGGAGACCATGCGTCTGGCGGGCATTTTGCTCAATGAGGGCGTGGATACCGAAACCCTGTACGCCAACCTGTATTTGCAGGATTATGGGGCCCTGAAATTCAAGGCTTATGTATACGAAAAAATGCAGCGCACGGAAAACGGCGCAGCCTATATTTATGTGACCCGAGAGATGCAGCAGCGCTTCCAGATGAACTTTGAAGCGGCCAGCAACGTGATTTCCTACCTGGAAAACATCAAGGGGTGCCTGTGCTGGCTGGCGTTCATAGAGAGCGAAAAGCCGGAGGACGGCATCCGGGTGCGCCTGCGCAGCCGGTTCATGACCATCAATCAGGTGGCGGAAAAGCATCACGGCGGGGGCCATGCCTGCGCCGCCGGGGCCACGGTGTACAGCGAAGAAGAAATGAACCAATTGATCGCGGAAGCGGACGAGGAAACCAAGGCTTATAAGGAAAGCCACAAGGGCTGGCTGTAATATGAAAGAAATCAGCATTTACGGGGCAAACCGCTTTGAAGCCTTTACCAAAACCCGATCCGGCAGCCGGGGAATTGTAGTTCGGGATGGGATGATTCTGCTTTCCCATGAATGGAAATCCGGCTGGTGGCTCGTTCCCGGCGGCGGGCTGGAGGAGGGGGAAAATCCCGAAAAGTGCTGTGTCCGGGAAATCGAGGAAGAAACGGGCGTGATTGCGCGGCCTGTCCGGCATTTTCTCACCCTGTACGAATACTATGAGGAATACCGCTACATTGATTATTATTTTGTGTGTGAAGCGGTGGGAAGGGGAGAAATGCGCCTGACGGAGGCGGAAAGAAAGCGAGGCGCGACGCCGGAATGGGTGCCGCTATCGGAAGCGCTTTCCATTTTTGCACGGCATCAGGAATACGCCGCTGAAAGCGAAGAAAAGCGGGGAGCCTATCTGCGGGAATATACGGCGCTGACGGAATATCAAAAAATGATTTTGACGGATACCGACAATTGAGACGCCGGGAAGCGGTTTTGAAGCAAAGATGACTTTTCAGGTTTTTCCGGGTATGGTATGATGAATCCATCCCAAAGAAAGGGGGAGAACAAAATGAAAGAAAATCTGCTGGCGCTCTGCGAAAGCTTTATCGCCAATCGGGATACGGTAAAGCGGGTGTACAAGCTGGAAAGCGATTATGTGTATCCCTGCTGTGCCAACATTTTTACGTCCCGGGGGCTGGAAGCGGAGGAAGAAAAGCTGCTGGAATGCAAGAGAATCATCAAAAGCCAGGCGGGCGTCTTTTCCAATTTCCGGGGCAGCATCGAAGCGCCCCTGGCTTCCTTCATGGCTTTGGAAAGCGATCCGGAGGGCAAAATGGCCCTGGCTCAGGAATATTATGGGCTGCTGAAGCAGTACTTCTGGGGCTCCGAGTACCTGACGCTGATAGCCGTGCTGCTGACCGATCTGGCGGACCGGCAGACCGTGGATGAAAAAATTGCCCGGGGCCGGGAAATTTATCAGCGCATGAAAAAAGAGCATCCCTTCCTCACTTCCTCGGAGGACAGCGTGTTCGCGGTGATGCTGGCCTTTTCGGAAAAGGATAACGACGCTCTGATCGAGGAAATGGAAGCCTGCTATCGGCTGCTGAAGGAAAAATTCATGTCCAGCAACAGCATGCAAACAGTATCCCACGTGCTGGCCATGGCGGAGGGCACGCCGGAGGATAAAACGGATCGGCTCATTCGCCTGTACGACGCCATCCGGAACGCGGGCGGGAAATACGGCAAGTATCATGAACTGGCCACCCTGGCCGCCCTGTCCCTGCAAGCGGGAGATTTGGATGAAACGACCCGGGATATGCTGGACGTGGACGAGTTCCTGTCCCAGCAAAAGGGCTACGGCGTCTTTGGAATGGATCGGCGAACCCGCATGATGCACGCCGCTATGATCGTTTCTGATTTGCTTGCGCCCAATGAACCAACCCAGGCCGCCGCGCTTACCGGCACGCTTTCCATGATCGCCGCCCAGGAAATGGCTATGGTCGCCATCATCGCCGCGTCCGCATCCGCTTCCGCCGCGTCGGCAAGCAGCTCACACTGATCCACAAAGCATGCTTTGAAAGGAAAAGGCACGACAAAGAGAGCATAAAATGTCGGGCAGCTAACGGATCAGTCTGATATACTGACCGTGCAGCAAACGAAAGGCGGGATGAAAATGCGAGGCTGGATAGAAGGGTTTCAGGCATCTATCGATTACATGGAACAGAACCTGACAGAAGATTTGGATATAGAACAAATCGCTGGCAAGGCGGCGCTGTCCCCCTTCTATTACCAGCGCATCTTTGGCGCCCTGTGCGGCATGACCGTGGGCGAATACATCCGGGGACGCAGGATGACGCTGGCGGCCCAGGAGCTTGCCGGGGCGGATACGAAGGTGATCGACGTGGCCGTGAAATACGGCTATGATTCCCCGGACAGCTTTGCCAAGGCGTTCCAGCGGTTCCATGGCATTACGCCGTCCCAGGCACGGGAATCGGGCGCTTCGCTCCGTTCTTTGGCTCCGTTGCATATCAAAATCACATTGGAGGGTGGAAGCATGTTGGATTACCGTATCGTGGAAAAAGCGCCGTTTACCATTGTCGGAATCAAAAGACCGTTCAATTCGGATACCAGTTATCAGGAAATCCCCAAGTTCTGGGATGAATGGCTGGCGCAGGGTGAGAAGCGTCCCATCATGGGCACCTTTGGCCTGTGCTTGGATATGAAGGGAAAGGACTTTGACTACTGGATCGCCGATCTCTATTTCCCCTGGGAAGATATACCGGATGGCTGCGAAACTAGGGTGATTCCGGGAAGCCTGTGGGCACAATTCCCCTGCACCATGAAAACGCTGCAGGATACGAACACCAGGATTTGGTCGGAATGGCTTCCGGCGCTTCAAGGCTATGCTTTGGCGGGCGAGTATGACATTGAGGTTTATCTTCCCCCG
>JAEEGL015299722.1_pt1 | contig 18056 bp, 7 predicted proteins | sample 9134231 | NCBI WGS metagenome assembly JAEEGL01 (sample SAMN16246548, study PRJNA631951) | gut metagenome | biome: gut microbiome; feature: rumen; material: fiber-attached | host: Bos | place: Iran: Karaj | collected 2018-10 | reverse complement strand
GATACACGCCATCACCGGGCAGTCGCCTAGCGAATTTATCACCACCATACGCCTCAAGCATGCCGCCCATCTGCTGGAAACCTCCACGCTGAGCATTGCCCTCGTGTCGGAGCATACAGGTTTCTCATCCCCCAGTTTCTTTGCCAAGCAGTTTGCCAAGATGTTCGGCTGCCTGCCCAAAGACTACCGGGGTTAAACAGTCTGCCCGTCGTCATTCATCATTCTTCATTCTTCATTCCTCTATTGTTGAGCCTCAACGCTTATAGCCGCTATCGCAAGCATCGTCATTCATTATCGCGATAGCGAATGAAGATGAGGGCGATAACGAAAATTCGTGAGGGGAGGTACGAAAAAAGATTATCGTGCACACGTATATTCATGAAAAAGAATACGTGCGCACAAGAACTTCTACACCTGTGCGGAAGAAGTCTGCCGGTCGTTCGTCGGGGTTGGGTTACCAATGGAAAAGCCATTGTCCGTCCAGCGGCACGATCTCCTTGCACTCAGCCTGTCGCGACGGCAGTTGCAGCGTAGCGTGATAGGGCAGTTTGTTGATGCCCACCACCTCGGGGTTCTCCCAGTCGCGAGTCGTCGTCTGGGCGAGCGCCGGCGATGCCGGTGCCAGGCAGGCAAGGGCAAGGATAAGTCTGCGTGTATGTGTGTTCAGTGCATCCATTTCTTGTGATTGATGATGTATATGCCTCTCCGTGAGGGTCGTGTGATGTGCCGTCCGCTCAGGTCGAGCCATTCCTCATTTTTCACTTTTAATTTCTCATTTCTCATTTTTAATTCCTCACTTCCTATTCCCGTCATGATGGCATCGATATCCTGCAGCTCATCGGCATTGAGGGCTATGCTGTACAGCCGCAGGTCATCGATGGTGCCGCAGAAGTCAGCATTGTCGCTGGCCGACGAGGTGTCCCACCATTGCGTCCGCCCTATATAGTTGCGCACGTTGACGGCGTAGGCGGCCAGCTCCCACGGCTCCTGTGCGAAGGTTCCGTTGGCCACCTCCTCGCCGTCTACGTAGACCTTGGCCGTGTGCGAGGCGGCATCGAAGGTGAAGGCCACCAGGTACTCGCGGTTGGCCGAGAGCTGCTTGCTGGCCTTGACCAGCTGCGTGGTGGCACCTTTGTATTTCTCGCCGATGGCCAGCTTGTCGATGCGCCCGAAGATGCTGTTCTGGCAGCCCGAGCCGAAGTCGAAGAGGCGTTGCAGTTTGGTCACCGTCTTGGGCTTGATGCGTGCCGTCACGGTGAAGCTACGCATCTGGTCCAGCAGCCCTTGGGGCAGCATCAAGTATCCGTTCGTGTTGAATCCCGTGGCCGTGTTCTTGGTCAGGTTGAGGGTGCCGTCGATGCTGCCTTTGCCAATGAGTGTGGCTGTCGCTGCATGCCAGTTCAGCTTACCTTCCCCGGCGCCGGCAGCGGCCATCACCTGCATGTCGCCTTGTCCGGATTCGCTGGCATCCTCAGCCTCAAAAGGGTAGTAGAGTGTGAGGCACTGTGCCACGTTGCGCGGATGCACGGTGACGTTGAACGTCCTGTCCTGCTGTCCGTCGCAGTGTGCGGTGAGGGTGATCTGCTGCGGTGTAGCGGGCAGCGTCGTCAGTCCCGTGGCCGTCATCACCGTCTCGTCGCTGCTGTGCCAGGTGACGGGTGTGCCGTCGGCCATGGCCGTGGGCAGCAGTATGTCGGTGTAGATGTCTGCGGGCACGTGTAGTGCGCTCCATTCGGCCTTCGTCACAAAGGTGACACCGCCGTTGGCCACCGGTGTCAGTCTGATGTTGTAGGGTGAGTAGTTGCCGGCTTTGTCCAGTGCCCGCACGGCCAGCTGGTAGCGCGTGCCGGGCTTCAGCCCTTTCACCGTGAAGGCGTTGGTCGTGGTGCTGCCTTGGTACTTGGTGCTGCCCATACCGTCGAGGTAGACGTCGTAGCGGAACACGCCCACGTTGTCCATCGCCGGGTTCCATTCCACCTCGGCCCATGTGTCGCCGACCTCAGTCACGTGCAGTCCGTTGACGGCAGTTGGTGCTTCGGTGTCCTTGCTGCGTTGATAGAGGCGGAAGTAGTCGACTTCGAAGTGCTGTTCCTCGTCAATGCCGTGCCCGAAGTCCTTCAGTGCCAGGTTGAGCCACATATATTGCGGATTGTAGAAGGCGATGGCTCCATCGCCGTTGCGGAACTCTCGTATCTTGATGCTGTTGCGTTTCTCGCCGTCGAGGTATAGGGTGATGGTTTCCTCGTCCCAGTCCATGCGCCAGACATGGTACTTCTTGATCCAGTCGGGATCCTTGTCGGTCCAGTAGGTGAGGGGCGTGAAGGTGGAGTTCCAGTTGGTGGCGTAGATGTCATTGGGGTCGCACTTGCTGACGGCGAAGTTGGCTGTCAGCACCTCCTTGCCGCTGCTGAGCCAGTAGTGCTCCATGATGTCTATCTCGCCGTTGGCGGGCCAGTTGCGGTTGTATCCGCATGTCCAGATGGCGGGGAAGTATCCGTTGCCCGGTGTGATGCGTGCGCGCACCTCTACGCGTCCGAAGAGGAAGTGGCGCACGTCCTTGCCGTAGATGCTGGCCGACGTGTAGCTGGCGTAGTGCGTGTTCTTGCGCCAGTCGCCGCTCGAGGGGTCGTAGTTGGGGTTGAGCCAGCGTTCCTTCTTGCCCACGATCACCAGCTGCCCGCCTTCCACGTAGGCGTTGTCCAGGCGGTCGGTGTAGCATTGTGCCTCGTTGCCGCGTTTCATGCCGATCTCGAAGGCCCACAGGCTCCTGTCCACGGCGCCGTCCTTGTCGAACTCGTCGCCCCAGCAGTACACGTAGCCTGGTATCTCGGGGATTTCCACGTCGCGGGTGGGCTGATAGGGGTCGGTCTGCGCGACGGCAGGACTTGCACACAATGCCATGAGGCCGAACCATATCTTTAGGTCTGTCGCGCCGCGTAGCGCCAGACGATGATAGATGTTTCTCATATTGTTTGTTTGTTTTTTATGTGATTTACTGCACTGCGGTCTTCTTGCCGTCAACGATGTATATGCCTTTCTGCACAGGTCGCGTGATGCGTCGTCCGCTCAGGTCAAACCATCCCCCATTTCTCATTTCTAATTTCTCATTTCTCATTTTTAATTCCTCACGTTCCATTCCCGTCAGTGTCTCTGTCAGTTCGTCGGGGGTGAGGCAAAGGCTGTAGAGGCGGAAGTCGTCGATGGTTCCACAGAAGTCCTTGTTGTCGTTCCTTGACGAGGTGTCCCACCACTGCGTGCGACCGATGTAGTTGCGTGTGTCGCTGCCGTTGACCGTCAGCTGGCAGGGCTCATGCTTGATGCTGTTGTCGTGTGCTGCCAGTTGGCCGTTGACATAGACCGAGGTGGTGTGTGTGCGGGCGTCGAAGCAGACGGCGATACGGTACTCCTCGTTGGCGCTCAGCTCGCCGCCCTTGACGAGGGTGGTGGTCTGTCCGTTGTATTTCAGGCCTGCGGCGAAGGAGCCTGCACGCAGGAAGAAGCTGTTGGACGAAGCACTGCCGAAGTCGTAGAAGCGGGGCAGATGGTCCAGGCTGGATGGCGTGGTCGTGAAGAGCACGGTGTAGCTGCGCAAGGAGTCCAGCAGATGGCTGGGCACGAGGACATAGCCGTTGTCGGCGAAGCCGTCGACGGTGTTGCCCGTCAGGTTCAGCGTGCCGTCGATGACGCATCGGTCGCCCGTCAGCTGCGCGTCGCGGCCGTGGCGCGAGTGGTCTTTCAGCATACGTTGTCCGCTGTCCGTGCTGTACACGTCATCCGTCTCGAAATCGTAGCGCAGCTGCAGCGTGTGGTCCAAGCTGCGCGGCATGACGGTGATGTCGTATTCCTGTTTCTGTCCGGCATAGTGTGCCGTCAGTGTCACGCTCTGCTGCTCGTCGGTCGTCGTGGCGAGGCCTCCGGCCGTCATCACGGCGGCATCCGATGTCGTCCACGCGATAGCTTCGCCCGACGGCGTGTGTGTGGGCAGCAGGATGTCCGTATAGGCCACGTCGGGGATGCTCAGCTCCGGCAGCGTCGTCTCCTGCAGACGGATGCGTGCCTCGGTGATGCTGTTCCAAGTCGTGGTGCTGGCACCGTTGCATACGATGCGCACGTAGCGTGCCTCCACGGCTTCGGGCAGTCGGTAGCGCTCCATCTCGGTGGTCAGGCCGCTGCTCTGCATGCCCGTGAGCACGTTGTTCCATGTCTGCCCGTCGACGGACGTGCGTATGTCGAAATAGTTGATGCGCGTGTTGCCTAGATAGAAGGCGATGTCCACGGCGGCGACGCATGCTGTCTCGCCCAGGTCGAACTGCACCCATTGTCCCTTGCCGTCCTGGCTCCAGCGGGTGCCGTAGCTGTTGTCTGCGATGTTGGCTGCGGGGTTGCCGCTCTGTGCGCCGCTGGCTGTGACGGTCATCGGCAGCGTGTTGGGCGACAGTGCCACCGTCCGCATGATGACGTGTGTGGCGGCTGTCGATGACAGCTCGGCGCCATCTGCGCTCTTGATGCCTTGCACGGTGAAGCGGTAGCTGCCGTAGTCCAGCGGCTCGCGCAGGGTGATGGTCAGCGTCGTGCCGCCGTCGTAGCTGATGTCCGTGGCGTCCACGGGCTGCCCGTCGATATGGTAGTTGTCGGCATCGGTCAGGCCCTCGTCGCTCAGCAGCGTGTTGAAGGTGATGCGCAGTTCAGCCGGACTGACCAATTCTGCGCTGACGATGCGCAGCGGCAGTGTCGCCTGCTGGCCTGCGGCATAGCGGCTCATCTCAGCCGCTGCCAGCAGGAAGGCACCCACGCCGAAGTCGGCTGTCTGGCTGGCGCTGATGTATGTGCCGGGAGCGGCGTTGGAACCAATGGGCTGGACGTAGCCCACCGCGCCGTTCTCCTGCAGTGCCACACGTGTGAGGTAGTGCCATCCGCGTTGCAGTGTCAGTCCGTAGCGCTCCTCGTCCAGGATACCGTGGTTGATGCCCCATGCGTAGGCGAAGACGTTGAGTGCCGTGCCACTGGTCTCGTAGCCCGGCGCATAGTCCTCGTCGAGCAGCGAACGGCACCAGTAGCCGTTGCCTGCCTCGTCGGTGCGCTGGCACAGGCGCAGGCTCTCGGCCATGCGGCGGTAGTAGGCGATGTACTCCTCGCGGTGCGGATCGTCGGCAGGCAGCTCGTCCAACACGCGTGCGAAGGCCGCGAAGATCCAGCCGTCGCCACGCGCCCAGAAGTCCTTGCCGCCAGACGATGTCTTGTGGTCGGGGTAAACGTAGTGGCGGTCGCGGTAGTAGAGGCCTGCGGCCTCGTCCCACATCAGGTCGGTGCCCCAGCGCCAGTACTCGTACAGTTTGTCCAGGTAGGTGTGGTTGCCGGTGATGGCGTAGAGCTTCGTCATGATGGGCAGCACCATGTAGAGTCCGTCCACCCACCACAGGTAGCCGCTCTCGTCGGTCGAGATCTGGTAGTTCATCACTTCCAGCGCGCGGGCTATCTTCTCCTCACCTCCGAGTATGTTGTAAAGGTCAATGTATATCTGGAAGCAGATCTGGTTGTCGCCGAAGAGTACGTAGTCGGCCGTCTCGCCGTAGCCGAACTTCCACCGGCTCTTGTCCGTGCCGGTCTGTCCCCAGTAGCGGTTGCGCTCGGCCCACGCCACGGAGTAGTCGAGGAACTGCTTCTCGCCCGTCACGGCGTAGGCGGCCATATTACCCGTGTGGTAGACGGCGCGGTTCCAGAAGTGGTCGCCGTGCGTCGGGTGCGTCTGCTGCCAGTACAGGTTGGCCTTGTACAGGGCGGCTATCACGTCGTCGTGCTGCGGCAGCTCGCCCTCCCACGAGGTCATGGTCAGCGGGCTGTCCACCTGCTGTTTGAAGTGCTCCAGTGCGTCGAACCAGTCTTCGTCGCACGTGTATTCGCCCTGCGGGAAGGCGCTCCATCCGCCGCCGAAGTAGTAGGTCAGCTCCGTGCCCGGCACGTAGTCCACGCAGAGACAGAGATGGTTGTCGATGACTTCGGTGGTGATGTTCAGGGGTTGCAGTGCTGCGGGGTCCTGGGGGATGTAGGCGCCCTGATAGAAGCGTGCACCTGCCGTCGTGACGGAGCCTTCGCTCTTGTTCTCGGCCCAGCCGATCAGGCCCGGCGTAGCGGTGTAGCTGACGCCTTGGTGGTTCACGTTCTGCATGTCCGTGTGCTGGTACAGTGCCACGGCCAGCCGCATCGGTTTGCCCGTGCCGTCCTGTACGGGTGTGTAGCATACGGTGGCCTTGTTGAGCAGGCTGCCGGCCGTGGTGCTGACGATGAGCGTCTTAGTGTACGCTATGCCGTCCACCTTAATATTATTATAGGTGAGGCGGAAGGTGCTGCGCAGTGCGCCGTTCTCCTCCACGACGCATTTGTCGTGGGGCGTGTGCACCACCAGCTTGCCGTCCACGACGTGGCTCACGCCGCCATTGCCCAGACGTTTGCCGTTGACGCTGTAGGCATCCACGCCGTACTCGCTCTCGGCATGATAGTTGGACAGGCTGTACATATTGTCGATCACGGGCGTGCTTTTCTTCTTGAACCACAGGTCCACGCCGTTGCCCGTGTTGGGCTCGTTGCCTAACAGCACTGATGAGTACATACGTGCGGCGCTGCGGTCGTTCTCCCAGGCGATGTCGGCTCTCGACGTCGGTGCCTTGATGGCGGCGTAGGTGAGCTTCGTGGGTTGATGGTTGCTGCCGTCGCTCAGGCGATAAGCCACGGAGGTGCCGTGGGGCACCGATGCCTGGAAGCGTATGCCGTGGCTGCCGCACAGCTCGTAGGGCAGGACATGGCCATGCTCGTCGGTCAGCTGTCGGCGGCTCAGGTCTACGTCCGTGGGGATTTCCACCTCCACGGTCTCGTTCTGGCGTGCAAAGCCCAGCGTGTTCTTCAGGCGAAACGTGTAGTCGTCGGCCACGGCGTTCAGCGCCAAGCACGTCAACGCTAAAGTGAGGATGTATTTCATAAACAGAATGAATGAGTCCGTTGGTTTTCGTCAGCAAAGATAGGTATATCACTGGATTTGTACCAAAACACTGACCTTTTTCCTTCGCGTTTTCGGGCTAATATGATAAAGAAAGTCGATAAAGTGAGAAAAACCGTAGGCATTTCGCGCTCTAACGTTCACTAAAGTGCCATTGCGAGCCTCACTTCACTCGGGAGGAAGAGTGAAGGGTGTTTTTTAATGAAGCATGAAGAGTGAGGAATAAAAGCGCCCTTCATTCTGCGACGCTGCCGCAAGAGTGCTGCTCGTCCTAGCCCGCATTTGTCACTATATCGACTTTCGTTGACAAGTTTCCAACAAAAGCGGAAGAAATCCTACGTTTCCGTATTTCTCGCTTGTCTTCTTTTTTATAACTTCGCACCGCCAAACCTATCCCATACAGAGTGATGACCATTGCAACTGCCTCAACTCGTAGGAGCTCTCTCCAGGTGCACAAACCTATGGAGAACTTCAAGAAACGGAGCATGATAGAATCTTCAATAAGGAAAATCAATAACTATAAATGAAAGACTATAATGAAACAGAAAATCATCTTTTTACTCCTGTTGACGCTGTGCATCACAGCCCAAGTCCAGGCTCAGAACAATGCCGACTTCCATGTCACAGGCACGCAGAACTTCACCCCAGAACACCCCATGACGCTGTGGTACGACGAACCCGCCACTGTGACCGGTGTCGAAAATATCTGGATGGAGTATTCCCTGCCTCTAGGCAATGGTGAGTTGGGGGCCAGCCTCTTCGGGGGCATCAGCAAGGACGAGATTCAGTTCAATGAGAAGACGCTGTGTACCGGTGGCCCAAGGGATCTGGGCAGCTGCGGACAGTACAAGAATTTCGGTTCGCTCTTCGTTGAGGACAGGAGTGAGACGATAGGCTACGATGAAGCCACCGGTGCCAAGGATTACTACCGCTGTCTGGACATCCAGGACGGCATAGGGCGCGTGCACTACACCAATGCCGACGGTAGCACCACGTATGACCGCACCTACCTGGCCAGCCACCCCGATGGCGTTGTCGCCGTGCGCTACACGGCCACGGGCCGCGACAAACTTCACCTTCTCGTCAGTATGGTGCCCGGCGAGGGCATCAACGCCTCGTCCCCGTCCTACAGCATCACATCCAAAGGCGCATACTATATCATCTTCAGTGGTAAGCTGACCACGGTGAGCTATCAGGCCCGATGCCGTATCGTACCCACCGACGGGCAAGTGACGAAGACGCCGCAGGGCTTTGAGGTTGCCGATGCCAGCGAGGTGGTGCTCTACTTGTGTGCAGGCACCGACTTCAGCAGCGAGTCGGACACGCGCATCTCCAACGAGACAGCCAAGGAGCTGAGCACACGTTTTTTCAATAAGGTCGAGGCCGCCTGTGCCAAGGGCTTCGATGCTGTCCTCAGTGATCATATAACCGACTTCACGGGTCTGATGGGGCGTGTGGAGCTGGATCTCGAAGGCAGCAGTCAGCGCACCACAAGGGATCTGGTCCGATATTACAATTCCTTAAGCAGTCAGGATAACCGCGAGGCTCGCTTCCTGGAACAACTTTACTTCTACTACGGCCGCTACCTGGAGATCGCTTCCTCCAGAGGCTTGGCCGTACCCAGCAACCTGCAGGGCATCTGGAGCAACAAGGCCAGCGCACCCTGGAACTGCGACATTCACACCAATATCAACGTACAGATGAACTATTGGCCTGCCGAGCCTACCAACTTGTCAGAGTGCCACATGCCGTTCCTGAACTACATCATTCGCAATGCACAGGACTGGAACTGGCAGCGCGTGGCCCGGCAGTATGCCAACGTCACACACGGATGGACCGTCTTCACCGCATCGAACATCTTTGGCGGAATGAACACTAAACTGAGCAACTACTATGTGGCCAATGTCTGGTACTGTAGCCATCTGTGGCAACACTTCCGCTACACCCGCGATGTGGACTTCCTGGCCAGAGCGTTCCCCGTCATGTGGAGCTGCGCGCTGTTTTGGATGGAACGCATGATTGAAGACAGAGGCTATAATAGCGCCACCGCCAACAGCGGCTACAAAGGTACCCCATACCAGTTCGAGCCCGACGGAACCTTCGTAGCGCCTGACGAGTTCAGCGCCGAACAGACCAGCCACGCCAGCGAGGACGGTACGGCTCACGCTCAGCAGCTCATCTACGAATTGCTGTTGGATGTGAAGGCCGCCTGCGATGTGTTGGGGCCTCAGACAACAGGACTTACAAACGATGATATGCAACGATTGGAGATGTTTTTGGAGCGAACCGACCGCGGTCTGCACACCGAGACATACACAGCCAACTCAGCTCTGCACTCCGCATGGACTAACCCGCGCAACGGCGTCAGCAAGGGCGACATCATCCTGCGCGAGTGGAAGTACAGCCCCTATGACGCGAGCAACGATCCCAGTCATCGCCACCTCAGTCATCTCATGGCACTCTATCCCCTGAATCAGATTCATCCCACGAGCCCCTACTTCCAGCCAGCCGTCAACAGCCTGCGTCTACGTGGCGATGAGGCTACGGGCTGGTCCATGGGCTGGAAAATCAATCTTTGGGCACGCGCGCTCGATGGCGACCATGCCCACCGAATCCTGAAGAATGCGCTGAAACACGCCACTTCCTACAAAATCGACATGGAGCACGGCGGTGTTTACTACAATCTCTTCGATGCTCACGCACCCTTCCAAATCGACGGCAACTTCGGCTGCTGCTCTGGCATTGCGGAGATGCTGCTGCAAAGCCAGACCGACACATTGCAACTCCTGCCCGCGCTGCCTTCTGCCTGGCACAACGGACATGTCAACGGGCTCAAGGCTGTGGGCAATTTCGAGGTCGACCAGGCTTGGCGCAATGGCCGTCTCACCACAGCCACCATCCGGAGCATGAGCGGTATGCCCTGCTACATCAGGTATCCTGGCATTGCCGATGCCAAATTGACCGATGCCTCGGGCACGGACGTGGATTGCACCAAGAAAGATGCTAATACTATCATTATTGCCTCGACCCGGCCTGGCGATGTCTTCAACATCGATATGGGCAAAACTGACATTCCCGACGATCCTGGCGAGGAGCCTGTTGAGTACAAGGAAACCTTCGACAACGGCGACTTCGAGGGGGCATATAGCCCTATGGAGGGGGCGGGCGTCACTACCGACCGTGCCATCTATGTACCTGAGGGCTGGCAGCTGGACTATGGACCACGTGACATCTACGATATGACAGCCATGCAGAGTGGCGACCTCTACTATAGTAATTTCTTTGCCGGAAAGCCGCAATGTGCTGAGGGGGGCGCCCATACGCTGTGGGTACGTCAGCGCTGGGCGGCCAGCTGCCTGGATTTCTCGCAGAACGTGCTGCTCCCGGCTGGGCGCTACACGCTGTCCGCACAGGTTTTTGCTACCAGCAGCAACAGCAGTAACAGGGCTTCCGTATATGTGGGAAGTAATCGCAAATCGCCTTCAGAGAATGGCGCTTGGCAAACCGTCAGCTTCAGCTTCTCTTCCGATGGCGTCGAACCCACACGCATCGGCTTCATGGCAGACCACACAGCCGACGAGTTCATCTCCGGCTTTGACAACTTTGTCCTGAAAAAAGACGATACTAACGGGCTCATCACCCTTGTTGCTCCTCTGAGGCACCGTAATCGCTATCTGCCGGATGGCAAATGGGCTAACGCTCAGACAAGAGGCATCGTCATACAACAGGGTAGAAAATATCTAATTCGCTAAGTGACAGAATAATTCCAGTAATCTTTTATAGACATTTCCATTATGAGAAAACTTATCATTTCATCTTTATTGCTCGCGATGGGCATGAGCGCTCAGTCAGCTGTCGGGGATGACATCACCGGCAGATATCTGAAGAATGCTGATTTCAGTCAGAGCACACCCATAGAGGGGCGCATCTGCACCTACGACACAGACATGAAGAAGGGCGGCTACAGCATGTATGGCCAGCAGGCCGTGGAAGGATGGACTGCCACCATGCTGAGCGACAATACCGAAGTACCCAATCGAGAAGACGGACTCAACTCGAGGGCAGCCGGCGTTTTCGCCATCGGCGCCTACGACGAAATAGGCGATCCCGCAGCCGAACTGGGCGGCATGTTCATTGCGCCCGACTTTAACTCGGCCGGACAGCCTACGGGCAACGTATTGGGCGTTGTGGCTGCTTGGGGAGCACAGATTCAATACACACAGGAGGTGGTTCTGCCCGCTGGCGCCTATGCCATTCGGATTCCTGTGTGGAATGCCGGCGGAACCAGTCCAGTGTCCGCTAACCTCTGCGGATTCATTGCCGACAATGGACAGCGCTATGTTGTAAAGCGGACATCCTGGGAGGCTGATAAGGAGTGGAGCACGGACGAAATCACCTTCGTCCTTGACGAGGAGACCAAGGGCGTCATCTCATTAGGCTACACGTCAGATGAAACAAAGGGCTCTAGCGCCATGCCGCACCTCTTCTTTGATTATGTGGAGATTGTAGAGACTGATCCCGCAGGCAATGCCGACCAACTGACCGACATCACCGACCTCTACATCCGTAATGCCTCCTTCGCTGACGGCATCCCTCTTGACAACGGCGTCTGTACCTATGCCGCAGACATGGAAAAGAACGGCACCCCCTATTCTGGAATGCAGGACATACAGGAATGGATCCCCAGCTCACCCGGCACTGATGCCGTCGCATCGGGGCTCTTTGCTGTAGGCTCGGGTGAGAAGGCATGGCTGGGTATGAAGAACAAGGGCTTCGTAGCCCCGACTACCAAGTGCAATGGCAACGCCGAAGGCAATGTGCTCGGCATAGTCACCTGTTGGGGTGCCAAGGCGTACTATTATCAGCAGGTTACACTGCCTGCCGGTTCCTACACCCTCAACATCCCTTGCTACAACACCATGGGCGGAACCACTGCCATCAGCAAGAACCTCTGTGGTTTCGTGGCCGACAACGGTAAGGAATACCTGTCCAAGATACAAGTGTTTCCCATAAACACGTGGACGGATCAGACCGTCGAATTCACCCTCTTTGAGGAGACCACCGGTTACGTCTCTATTGGCTATACCTCCAGCAACAAGGGTTCGGGCGAGATGCCACACCTCTTCATCCACGGAGTACAGCTCTATGTCAAAGACCAGACAAGACCTGACCCCACCGCCATCAACCAGCTGACAGGTCAGGCCACAACAGCAGTCGATCGTTACATCTTTGACCTCGGCGGACGCCTAGTCGGCAAGGCACAGAAAGGGATGTACATCAGCGGAGGCAGGAAGGTAATGGTGAACTGACGGGGAGGTGAGCGGTTCAAGGCAACCGCCCGTTGGCAAGTCTATACAAAGTGATTATATCATGCGACCTTCCGTGCGAATAAGCCCCCTGCCTCTGTCACTTTATCGACTTTCGATGGTAAATTAGGCGCAAAAACGAGAGAAATCCCTGCATAATCATTGCGCACTTCTCATCTTTTTCACTAACTTCGCAACGCCAAGTATATCAAAAATCAAAACGGCTCAATTACCTATCTAAAATTAATAAATTATGAAAATGAAACTGAAACATCTATTGGCCCTTGCCGGACTCTTGATCGGCACGGGGAGCCTACAGGCTCAGACTAACCTCCTCTCTGGATGGGACGGAGGCACTAACACCAATTCTCCATCTGAATTTGGCTGGACTTCGTCGGCGAACAGGACGTTGCAAAAGCGAAACAATGGAGGCGGCATCCGCATGATGACCACCTATTCCGGCTACAAGCTTGAAAACGGGACGGCGTATACCTACTCCGAAGGTTCTGAGCCCAGCAGCGTCATCTTCTGGGTGCGCTACAACACTTCCGGCGAGTCCTTCACCTACACCTTCCAGGGTCTCGAGGCCGGACATATCTACAAGTTCTCCGGGCTCCTGGGGTGGCACAACAACAGCAATACTCCGACCATGACGGTCGAGGTTAAAGGCACTAATTCCATTGCCAAGACCTCCAAGACTATTTCTGCCAAGCAGACGTTGTATGCCGCCAACATGGGCTTCACCGTGCCTGCTGATGAGACGGCAACAGACTTCCAGCTCATCTTCACCTGCAATCAGACAGGCGACTGCATGGAGGCCATCTCTGCACTCTCTCTCGTAGAGGACTTCGATGCTTATCTGCCTACGCTGCAGGGCAAGTTGGACGAGGCTAACGCCATCAAAGAGGCTAAGATGGATGCCACGGTGGCCGCCAACCTCACAACGGCCATCAGCGATGCTCAAGGTGTCATTGACGGTAGCGACCACACGCTCGCGACCATCAATGCCGTGCTCATCCCCCTGACGTCCGCCATCGACGCTGCCAACGCCAGCATCGAGGCCTATGCTCGTCTGAAGGTCGTGATGGACAACGCCATTGGCGACTTCTCAGCGGTCAATAACAACTATGAAGCAGGCTCTGTGAGCGACATCGATGCTGCCATAGCCGCCGTGCGCGCTGCCACCAAGGCTGAGGCCATGAAGACGCTGGGCACAGAGGCTGCTCCGGCTGACTGGACAAAGGTCATCGCCAACCCCGGCTTCGAGGAATACGAGACCCTGGTGCGCGACACCAAGGGCGGCCATCAGAACAATCCTGCCGGATGGAGCAACTCAAAGACATGGAGTGACGACGCATGGAACTATGCCGTCAAGTCCACCGACAACGCCACCGAGGGCAGCAGCTCCTTCAAGGTGCGCTTCAACTGGGCCGCTGACACCTACACCCTCTCACAGACCGTCACTGCACTCCCGCGCGGTAAGTATAAGATGACCGTCGACGTGAAGAACTACAACGCCAACGGCTCCAAGTGCAATGCCAAACTGAGCATCAACGACTTCGAAACCGAATCCACAACCATCACCGGTGCCACGACACTTGAGAAGGTGTTCACCCTCAGCGAGCAGAGCGCCATCAACATCAACCTCACTGCTATCTATAGCCTTGGCAATGGTTCAAGCGAGGGCATCCTCTATTGGGACAACGTCACGCTGACGCACTATGGCGAAGAGGCTATTGAGGCTGCCGAACTGGCTGAAGCCAAAGAGCAACTGCAAGCCAAGCTGACGGCAGCCAACGGGGCCCTGGCCACAGCCGAGAACGCCGGCAACGCTGCCTTCCAGATCCCTGCGTCTGCTGTCGCTGCGTTCCAGACGGCCATCGCTACGGCACAAGCTATCTACAACGAGAGCACGGACAAAGCTGCTGTCACGGCCGCCATCGCTCCCCTGGAGGAAGCCATCAGCACCTACCAGGCCACGGAAATCAACGCTCCTACCGACGGGCAGCTCTTCAACATCATCCTGAAGGCCACGGAAAAAGGCTGGGAGCATGACAACAAGGCCATGACCTATCTTGCCGGTGCACGTGAGAATCAGGGCGGGTACAATATCCAGTACAAGGAGGAGGCCAATGCCAACCTCGCACAGGCCTTCACCTTCACCAAGGTCAGTGGCAACAACTACAAGCTCTCACAGATCGATGCCGACGGCAATGTCCGCTACATGACGACGGGCAAAGTTTATGGCGGCAATGACATCCAGATCCGTACCAGCACCAACGCCGACGACGCCATGCTCGTGACCGTCATCCCGACCGCTCTCGAAGGTGTCTGGAACCTGCTCAACGTGGCTGCCAACCAGTACATCGGTTCTCAGGACGCTGGCGTTTACACAGTCGATCGCAACAAGAACTTCAAGATCGTCAAGGCGCAGAAGCCCTCGATTGCCATCAATACCACCGCTGCCGGCTGGGGCACCGTTATCCTGCCTTTCGCTTTTGACGAGCTGCCTGCAGGCGTCAAGGCTTACACCTGCGCAGCTGTTGAGTACGCCACACTGACCCTCGAAGAGGCAACAGCACCACTCGAAGCCAACAAGCCCTACATCATCGAAGGCGCTTGGGAAGCCACGCTGGAGGGCGACGCCCAGGGCACGGCACTCACCTACACCGTGGGCCTGCTCACCGGCACATACACTGAAATGAAGGCCATCAACGGCACATACATCATGCAGAAGCATGACACCGTCGGCTTCTATCAGGTAGACACCGAGAACGCTCAGCCTAAGGTTCCTGCCAACCGTGCCTACCTCGCCGCTCCCTCCGCAGGCGTCAAGGCCTTCGTCCTTGGCGAAGACACAGCCCTGGCCATCCAGAGCGTCTTCGATGGTCTGGTTAAGGGCGAAGCCTACGACCTTGCGGGCCGCAAGGTGAGCCATTTCCAGAAGGGTGGCGCCTATATAGTGAATGGAAAGAAAGTAATTGTGAACAAGTAAAGAAGAGAGAGGAGAGGGAAAAGAGAAGGGCTGGATGGGCAGCATCAGCATCAAATGTTAGTTAGTTTCTAGTTAGTTAGTAGTAAGGTCCGTTGGTCATAAATAGGCCAGAATTGGCCCGCTTGCCCAGAGTGATGCCGCTTGCCTTCAAACAGCTCTTCCTCTTTCCTCTTCACAGTCTCTTCCGTTCGTAAAAAAGTATTAGTTATGAAAAAGACATATATCACACCCGAGCTACAGGCGCAGCTCGTTCACACCGAAGGTCTCATCGCCATCTCGCTGCAAAGCAGCAAAGCCGACAATAGTGACGCACTCGTCAAGGAATACGACTGGGACATCTTCGGAGAATACTCCGACGACGAGGAATAATATCCGCAAGCACATCCACCGACAAGGGACCGTGTACGCATCGGCACAGCCCCGCCTGAGGCAGTCGGCAAAAAAGAAGAGCAAGGATGTCGCTCGCGGCATAGACAAGATCCCGCTCACACTGCATGCCAGAGTGAGCGGGATCTTGCTTGAGGCTTTAGCTGCCTGGTCTCTCAGCAAAGGGATAAAGGAGAAATAAGGAGGTAAAAAAGTAAGCTACAGGACAAAAATAGCGTATAAACATTCTTTAAGGTCGCATGAGGGCGGTCGATGAATGATGGAATGACGGGCAGGGACGCCGCAATGATAGCCTTTTGTCGTTGCCTTTTGTGACAATATTTGTCATTTTATCGACTATCTCTGGCAAGTTTCTTTGAAAATACCCGAAAAGTGCATGACCCACTTGCCATCCTTCCACTTTTTTCGTAACTTCGCACCGCAAAGTGCAAGCTGTTTTGCATATATAAAAAAATGGAGATAGTAAATAACTTAATTAACTCAAAAACAAGAATGAAAATGAAACTTAAACACGTATTGACCCTGCTCGCGACTGCGATATGTACGACGGGGGGATGGGCACAGACGGAACCTATGACGGACGTGACCAATTACATTCTTACTAATGCAGACTTCTCACTAACGGCTCCACTTGAGAAGGATCTTTATGGCTATAACGCATCCGGTCGTACAGTCGGGCCTCAAGAAGTAGACGGATGGCTGCATAAGAAGGTCCAAGATGATGGAAACGGTCAAGGCTGGGCGGGAGCAGTTTTTGCTTATGGCACATCATTTAAATTGATTGGTAACAGTAAAGATGCCCCATCAACAGGACCTGGTGGTGAAGAAATTGGTAAATACCTTGGTTTCTTCAGCGTTAACAAGTGGGGCGGTTACTATTATCAAGATGTAAAGCTACCCGCAGGCGATTATAAATTGACATTTTCCATAAACTGTGTTAGTGGAACTAATGTCGGAACAAGTTATACGGGCTTCTTCCCTAATGACGGAGATGGGCAAACGGTTGAGATACCAACGAAAACTGATGGATGGGTTGATAAGACCGTAGAATTCACACTAGCTGACGACACAGAAGGTCAAATACGTATCGGTCATCTTTCTGCGCAGTCTAATTCAGGATCTGCTAATAGCCCAATGCTTTACTTTGACCATGTGACGATTGAATCAACTGTTAACCCCGTTGATGTAGCCAAAGCGGCACTGCAAGAAACCATTAATTCAGCCCCTAAAGTACCAACTGCCAACATTGGTAACGGGCCTTTCCAGTACGATGTCACATCGGTCACATCGTATGGTGAGGCTCTTTCTGCAGCCCAAACAGCTCACGGTGCAGATAATGCGACAGTAGAATCTCTTTCTTCAGCAAAGACTGCGCTTGAAAATGCTATTGCTGCCTATAACGCCCTAACGATTAATGAACCTGCACAAGGTCAGTTATTTGCCATCGTCCTGACCTCTGAAGGTTATACATACGACCAGAAGGCTATGACTCTCAAACCCGCAAATGGCGAGGGGAATTATCGGCTCTACTATCAAGAAGAAGCTAATGTGAACCTTGCGCAGGCATTCACATTCACCAAAGTGGAAGGCAATAATTATCAATTGAGCATAGGTACTGGTGGTACTAAATTGTATTTGACGGATTCTAAGACAGGTTATAATGGTAGTAGTGCAAATGGTATTCGAGTCACAACAGAAGAGTCAAAAGCAGCAGCCTTCACTATTATCCCGACTTCAACAGAAGGAGTGTACAATATTTATAATATTGCAGCAAAGAACTACATTGGTTCTCGAGATCAGGGCGTCTATACAGTCAACACTAATATCAACTTTAAGATTGTCGAGACGCAGAAGCCCTCTATCACCATCAATACCACCGCTGCTGGCTGGGGCACCGTTATCCTGCCTTTCGCTTTTGACGAGCTGCCCGCAGACGTGAAGGCTTACACCTGTGCAGAGGTTGACGGCGCTACGTTGACCCTCGCTGAGGTCAACGCCCTCGAAGCCAATAAACCTTACATCATCGAAGGCGCATGGAATGAAACGCTGACGGGCGACGCCCAGGGTACGGCACTCTCCTACACCGAGGGCCGGCTCACCGGCACCTACGCTCGTATCCACGCTCCCAACGGCAGCTATATCCTTCAAAACAACGATAGCAAAGTGGGCTTCTACCTCTGTGATGAAGAAGACAAGTATGTCGTTGCCAAGAACCGTTGCTACCTTACTGTTCCCAATGGAACCGGTGTCAAGGCCTTCTTCTTCGGTGAGCAGGAAGATGCCATCAATAATATCCGTCACAACGTAGAGAGTATCAACAATATCTACGACCTCACTGGACGACAGGTGAACAAGGCCACCAAGGGGATTTACATCG
>JAEEGL014305401.1_pt1 | contig 18056 bp, 19 predicted proteins | sample 9134231 | NCBI WGS metagenome assembly JAEEGL01 (sample SAMN16246548, study PRJNA631951) | gut metagenome | biome: gut microbiome; feature: rumen; material: fiber-attached | host: Bos | place: Iran: Karaj | collected 2018-10 | reverse complement strand
GTCTGCAAGATCAACATCGACTCTGACTCACGTCTGGCCATGACCGCTGCTATCCGCAAGCACCTGGCTGAGCATCCTGGAGACTTCGATCCTCGTCAGTATCTGAAGCCCGCTCGTGAGAACATGAAGAAGATGTACATCCACAAGATTGTGAATGTGCTCGGTTCTGACGGCAAGCTCGCTCAGTGCTAAATAATAAAGCATCCAATAATAAAGGCTTTCCAAAGAATTGGAAAGCCTTTATTTTATGTTCGAAACTTCGATATTTCGATATTTCGAAGTTTCGAAATTTACGCTGCTTTGAAATTATTTACCCATATCTGCATGGATCTTATCCACGGAACCAGTTGTAGGATTCAGCGTCATATGCGTGACATAGCGTTTGAACAATGATCCACTACGCAGCTCGACGAAGCCAAACTGAGCGGCATAGAGGTCAAAGGACCCCAAGAAGTGGTTGTCACGGTGCAGCGTCATCTTGATACGGCCAGGCACGTTAACATAGAAACCACCCTCCTTCTTCTTCTCGTCTACCTCGTATTTCTGGAAGGTCGTACGGTGCATATCCTCTATACTCATATAATAAGGTACACCCGAGAGGTCGTCCTTATCAACGAGACCGACCTTCTTCGAGAGACGGAAGATAACCTCACGTTCTACTTCCTTCTCCGGACAAACGACAAGCACCTGCTCAACGGTATCGCGCGTCGTCGTTCCCGTGAAGAGTGTCAAGAGAATCTCGCGCTGTTTGTCAATCTCATCGATCATACGCTGCAGCTGCTGCTCGTCCTGCGGCATATCCTCTGCCTCACCAGTGATGAGCTGCTGTCGGTGCTCCTGCAGTTCAATAATCTGCTCAACAGTGAGCTCAGCCATCTTGGCCGTGCTGCCGGCTGACAACACCTCGGCATTGAGATACTGACGCGGATCGGGCTGCTTGACGGGAGGAGCCGGCTTGAATGGCACGCGAGGTTTCATCTTCACGGGTTCAGCATTCACCGACTGTAGTACACCATCTTCAGTCAGATTGATCTCTGCATTCTCGCACTTTCCGCCCTTCAACTTGACGGCGAAACACTTAGAGGTGTCACGCAAACCAATCTGGGTCAGACCGTAGTTGGCGATGCTATAGGTCACTTCCTCTTCAAGTTTGATACCTCTCAGTCGCAGGTACTTCTCACCATACTTGGCAAACTCGCCCGGGGTATACGTTTTCTTCTCAATGAGCAGGTTAAACTCAATGGCAGTCTTCGGAAGGTAATAGACAATACCGTCTGCGGTACGTCCTGCCTTCGTCGGCGTTGTCAGCTGCTGGGCCATTGCCACAGAACTACAGACAAGCATCGCTGCAAAAAGTAATTTTTTCATATATCTATTCTATTTTTATTCTTTCAGTCTTTTAAATGCCCGCGGCAGATAGCGTATGATATCACCAGCCAACAGGCTCTCTTCACCCATATCAGCAGCAGCCAAGTCTCCTGCCAGTCCGTGGAGATAAACACCCACCATACAAGCCTCCTTGCGCTCATAGCCTCGAGCCAGCAGTCCAGTAATGATTCCCGTCAGTACGTCACCACTGCCTGCCGTGGCCATGCCAGCATTCCCTGTCGGGTTGAACATGATGTGGCCGTCGGGCATGCAGATAGCAGTATAGTGGCCCTTGACAATAACGATACCCTGTAGGCGCTCTGCCAGATTGCAAGCCTTCGTCAGACGGTCGTAGCTATCGACAGAATGTCCTTCCAGGCGGTCGAGCTCTTTGGGATGAGGCGTCAGGATAACGCCCTTGGGCAACTGCTGCAACCAGGCACGACGGTTGGACAGGATATTCAGAGCGTCAGCATCGGCTACGATAGGACATTGTGCCCTACGCAGCTGCGAGATCAATGCAATAGCGGTCTGCTCACTCTGCCCCAGACCAGGTCCGATACCCATAGCATTGAACTCCTCGGTTTCTACCGATTCTGAGAAGATTGTCTCGTCGTTGCTCCTTTGGATGATGGCCTCGGGTACTGAGGTCTGAAGAATAGGCACGTTACGCTTAGGCGTGTTGACCGTAAGCTTACCCACTCCCGAGCGCAGACAGGCTCGTGCTGACAGGATAGCGGCTCCCGCCATACCGTAGCTACCTGCGATCAGCAGTGCATGACCCATTTCACCCTTATGGGCGAAAGGTTTGCGGGGCAGCATACATTGGCGGATGTCGTTCTCCTCCAAGACAGTATATGGAGCCTCTATCTTCCGAATACCTTCCTGACTGAGCCTGATGTCGAGCACGCGCAACTGTCCAATAAACTCCTGATTCTCTGCAAAGAAGAATGAAAGTTTGGGCTGCTGCAACGTGAGCGTCATATAGGCACGGATGATATTGGCGCGAACGTTATACGTATTGTCTTCAGCCATCAATCCTGACGGTAGGTCGATACTGACCACCTTCGAGGGCGAGGCATTGATATATTTCACCAGCGAGGCAAAACCGCCTGCCAGCGGTTTGTTCAGACCCGAACCAAAGAGGCCGTCGATAACCAGTGTATTGGCATCCAACTGTGGTGGGTCAAACTCCTGAGTGACCTCTACAAACTGCTGGATGCGCTTATTCTCCTGCAGCAATTTCTTGTTGGCAGCACACTCCCCAGAGAGAGAGCCACTGATATTGAACAGGTAGGCAGAGACCTGATAGCCCTGCTCAGCGAGCATACGAGCTATAGCCAGACCGTCACCGCCATTATTGCCCGGACCAGCGAACACCACGATAGGCGTTGCCGAGCCCCACAACTCAGTAATAGTGCGTACCATTGTCTGCGCGGCACGCTCCATCAGATTGAGACTCGAAATCGGTTCGTTCTCAATGGTGTATTTATCCAGCTCTTTTATCTGAGCACTTGTAAATATCTTCATTTACGCATGCAAAAATACAAAAAATATACTAATCATGCCCATACTTTGCAAAAAAAATTGTAATTTTGTACCAAAATTCATTATTTTCACTCATGAGCACAGTTAAAATCAAGGACAAGACGTTCAAAACGTTCATCTCCGAACAAGAAATTAAAGACAGGATTAAAGAGGTGGCTACACGCATCAACAAGGACATGGAGGGCAAGAACCCGCTGTTTCTCGCCGTGCTGAACGGTGCCTTTATGTTTGCCGCCGACCTGATGCGCGAGATTACCATTCCTTGCGAAATCTCATTTGTCAAACTATCATCCTATCAGGGCGTCCTCTCCACTGGCAATGTCCACGAGATTCTGGGTATCAACGAGGACTTGAACGGCCGTAGCGTTATCATCGTCGAAGACATTATCGATACGGGGCTTACGATGAAGCAGATGATGCGTACACTGAGCACGCGCACACCAGCCTCGATAGATCTCTGTGCACTCTTCGTCAAGCCCGACAACATGCAAGAGCAACTCGACATCAAGTACCCATGTTTCTCGATTCCCAACGATTTCATTGTGGGCTATGGCCTTGACTACGACCAGCAGGGTCGCAACCTGCCCGAGATTTACTCACTTGTAAAATAACACATGCGACAAATCAAGCTTCCCCACATGCCCAGCGATGTCGAGGCGCGTAAGAGCGACTTGATGACAGACTTATGGTATAAAGGTAAAGAGACAAAGATTAAACAGGACAAACAAAACATTATAATCAGGATGAAGAATATTGTTATTTTCGGCGCTCCAGGCTCAGGTAAAGGCACACAGAGCGACCTCATTATCGAGAACTACGGTTTGGAACACATCTCTACAGGCGACGTGCTCCGCAACGAGATTAAGAAAGGTACCGAACTGGGCAAGACCGCCCAAGGATTCATAGACAAGGGCCAACTCATTCCCGATGACTTGATGGTATCTATTCTAGCCAACGTCTATGACTCATTCGGAAGAAGCCACAAAGGCGTTATCTTCGACGGTTTTCCACGCACCATACCACAGGCAGAGGCCCTGAAGCAGATGCTTGACGAACGTGGCGACAAGATCGCAGCCATGATTGAACTCGACGTCCCCGAGGACGAGTTGATGACACGCCTCATCAAGCGCGGTAAGGATAGTGGACGTGCTGACGATAACGAAGAGACCATCAAGAAACGCCTCGTCGTGTACCACACACAGACCCAGCCGCTCATCGAGTGGTATAAAAAGGAAGGTCTCCACCACCATATCAACGGCCTTGGTACGCTAGAGCGTATCTTTGCCGACATCAAAAATGTGATTGATAATCTGTAATGGAAAGTAACTTCGTAGACTACGTCAAAATATACTGTCGCTCAGGCAAGGGCGGCCGAGGGTCGATGCACCTGCGCCACGTAAAATACAACCCCAACGGCGGTCCCGACGGGGGCGACGGTGGCAAGGGCGGCAGCATCATTCTGCGCGGTAATCACAACTACTGGACGCTGCTACACCTGAAATACGAGCGCCATATCTTTGCCGAGCATGGAGGCAACGGTGGTCGCGACAAATGTCACGGCACCGACGGCAAGGATGTGTACATCGACGTACCCTGCGGTACAGTGGTCTACGATGCTGAGACGGGCAAATACGTCTGCGATATAACCTACGACGGCCAGGAGATAGTACTCCTCAAGGGTGGTCGCGGTGGATTAGGTAACTACCAGTTCCGTACTGCCACCAACCAGGCGCCACGCTATGCACAGCCCGGCGAACCCATGCAGGAGATGACTATCATCCTTGAACTGAAGTTGCTGGCTGATGTCGGTCTGGTAGGTTTCCCCAATGCAGGCAAGTCCACATTGCTGGCGTCGCTCAGCAATGCCCGTCCCAAGATTGCTAACTACCCCTTTACCACGATGGAGCCCTCACTGGGCATCGTGGGCTACCACGACAACCAGTCGTTTGTCATGGCAGACATTCCTGGCATCATTGAAGGAGCCGCTGAAGGCAAGGGCCTTGGCCTGCGCTTCCTGCGCCACATTGAGCGCAACTCACTGCTACTCTTTATGGTACCTGGCGATACCGACGACATCAAGCATGAATACGAGGTCCTACTCGACGAGTTGCGCCGTTTTAATCCCGATATGCTCGACAAGCACCGCGTGCTAGCCATCACCAAGTGCGACCTGCTCGACGATGAACTCATCGAGATGTTGCGTGAGACGCTACCGCAGGACTTGCCATGTGTCTTCATCTCGGCAGTGGCCAACAAGGGACTTAGCGAACTGAAGGACGTACTATGGCGCGAACTCAATGCCGAGAGTAACAAGTTAGCTGCTGTGATGGCTGAAGACACATTGGTACACCGTGACAAGGATATGACGCGCTTTGCCGAGGAGCTGGCCGACGAGGGTGAGGACGAGGACATCGAGTATATTGATGATGACGAGATAGAGGATATCGAAGACTATGACGACTTTGAATACGAGGAGGACGAGCCATGAAGAAGATACGTCATCTGTTGCTTGCCATCACTGCCATGGTAGCCATTACCTCATGTGCACAGTCACAGTTCTCCGACCTTGAAAAGCAGCAAGTGAGTATCGAGGAGCCCGGACTCTTCGAAAAGTCAGACGCTTTTACTGTTGACTTTAGTTCAGGACGCGACAAGGACTACTGTTTCCCGCTGCCTGTCGGCAAGGCACGCATGATGTCTGATTACACCGTAGAGATTGAGACCCAACGTGGCGATGCCGTTAAGTCGATGTTCGCCGGTGTTGTCCGTCTATCACGCTATAGTGCCACGCTCGGTCACGTTATCGTCGTACGTCACGGCAATGGCCTCGAAACCGTTTACAGCAACAATGCCGAAAATCTGGTAAAGTCGGGCGACCGCGTCAAGGCGGGACAGACCATTGCCATCGTAGGCACCGAGAAAGGTCGTACCTTCTGTCGCTTCTCTATCATGGTCAACGGTAGCCGCATCAACCCCTCCATCATCGTCAGCCTCGAGAGTCACCGTTTGCGTCCGCAAGTCGTACTCTTCCAAAGAACTGCAAACTGGAAGGTCAATGTCAGTGTACTGAAAGAACCGATGGTAGAAGAGCCTGCCAACAGGGTATGGTGGTGTTATCCACTGCCTGGCGCCAAGGTCATCAGTCCCTACGGCAATCGTGGAGGTCGCCGCCATTCCGGTGTAGACCTCAAGACCGTTAACCGTGACAACATTCTCGCTGCTTTCGATGGAGAAGTGGTTTTCTCAGGACCTTTCTCTGGTTACGGCAATCTGGTGCGCATCCGCCACGACAACGGCCTCGAAACCTATTACAGCCACAACTCCAAAAATCTTGTCAAGGTAGGCGATCAGGTTAAGGCCGGCGACGTCATCGCTCTGACTGGACAAACGGGCCGCGCCTCTACGCCCCACCTTCATTTCGAGACACGCATCAACGGTCAGGCCGTTAATCCCAATATCTATTTCGATCACGAGACGCATACCCTCCGCCTCGAGGCCTTTAGTAAGAAGCGCGACGGCTACGTCATCAAGCGATAGACCATATCCTGCAAATTCTTATAACAGCATAATAAAACAACAACTATGCAGACAAGATTTACAAAAAACGCTAAGATTTTCGACATCGGCATTACTGCTGTGGCGGGAATGGTCTCAATAGGCATCATGCTCTACGGCGTGGGCCACTTTGGATTGAAAGAAGCTTGGCCCGAACTAGTGCTCAACCTGTTCTACGTGGCCTGTCTGGTTATGATTTGGATGTATTTTTTCAACTACCGCATCACTACACAGCAATTTAACTATTGGTGTTCAATCTCGGTGGGCGTGACAGTATTGCTGCGCGACATTCTCTTCCCACCCCCTTTGGCATTTTATGCACTCCATCTGATATGTCTGGCACTCTCGGTGCTGTTGCTCTGTATGCTCACCTATTTCTATGCACGAAAGGACTGGCAGAGCTATACCAAACGCAACTTATGGGCCATCTGCATCATTGACATACTCATTGCATCACTTTATAATTACGATATCTTTATCGAGCCTTACGACGAATACACCAACTATATGCTCACAGAGATATGGATACGTCCAACCATCACCTACGGTCTTGTGGCATGTTTCGTGACGGAAGCGAAAGAGCAAAATGAATAAAAAAAAACTTAGAAAAACAATATAATAATGAAAAAAATGATTCAATGGGTGCTGGCCGCCACCCTCATCTGCGGAACTACGACAATTGTCTCGAGCTGTAAAGAAACAAAAGCTCCAGAAGAAAAGAACGAAGCCGCAAAAACTGTCAAGAGTGAAGAACTTATTCGCACCTCACAAAGTTGGGACGGCGTGGAACTGCCTGACTATCTGCAGGGCCGTCCCGAACTGGTAGCAGTAAAATACGAGTTCCCCGCTGGACAGAAATTAGGCTGGCACCACCATCCCGTCATGAACTACGGCATATTGGTACAAGGTGAATTAACTATCATCGGTCAGGACGGCAAAGAGAAAGTTGTACATGAGGGCGAACCTGTCGTCGAGATGGTAAACACCATCCACCACGGTGAGAACAGAGGAACAAAACCCGTCATTCTCTACATGTTCTACCTCTCACAGAAAGACTCGCTTTTGGCCGTTCAGCACCCGGAAATTCCGCTGGAATAGCGTTTTATATGAAATAGCGCCCTGCGAAGATGAATCGCAGGGCGCTATTTTATATCATAGATATAATTAGTTGTATTTGAGAATCTGACCAGGCTTCAGGCGTGATGACTTCTTCAGGTGGTTGAGCTTCATAATGGCATCCACCGTAGTACCGCGCTTACGAGCGATGGAATAAAGGCTCTCACCCTTACGTACCTTATGGAAGCGCGATGCACGGGCATAACGGACAACAGGGGCCGCACTAGCCATCTCCATCTCCTCGTTGCCACCCAGGTCGTTTCCAACACCACGCAGGCGATTGGCGAGGAGACCTTCCTGCTGATAAGTATCCTTGCGGAACATATAGTAGTCATCAACGACATCCTGATTACGGAAGTCGAACATCAGAGCAGGGTTGAGGGCCACACCACAGAGGCGTGTCTCGAAGTGCAGGTGTGAACCTGTGCTGCGACCGGTATTACCGCCCAAGCCGATAGGCTCGCCAGCGCGTACCTCCTGATCTTCCTCGACCAGCTGCTCCGACATGTGACCATAGATGGTCTCCAGACCGTTGTAGTGGCGGATCACGACATACTTGCCATAGCCACGACGCTCGTAACGCACAATACGCACCTTACCACTAAATGCAGCACGGATGGTGTCACCGGTATAGACCTTGATGTCGAGACCTTTATGCTGACGTCCCCAGCGGGCACCAAAGTTGCTGGTGAGCACGCGGCTATCAGTAGGCATGCAAAAGCCTTTCAGCGAGATACGGAACGAATCAGGCAGCGCAGTCTCCTGATGCGCATAGCGATTGCTCCAGTCCTCGTAGAGGTCATCGGCAGGTGAATCATAATTCTCGGTAAATATCAGTCGCTGAAGCGCTACGCTGTCGACTGCTTTCATCTTGCGATCAATGGGTGCTTGGCGAGCCAACAGATCTTGTCCCATAGTCGGGAGAGAACATATTGATGCTATGGCCAATATTGCAATTTGCTTCAATTTCTGCATTACAGTTCTTTTAGTTCTTATTGATTTTCAACCTTATACAGGAATAATACGCCGCAAAGGTAATGCTTTTTATTTAATATTGTATTTTTTACGCATATTGTTTAAGTTTATTTTGTGTGTTTTAACACTTTTAACTTAATTAACTTAAGAAATGACGCCCCAATTGATATTTGACTTGCGAAGTTCGCGCAAACGCGTCCAAAGCAGTGCATAACGGTTAGATACACATTCGGGGTCATCGTCGATGATGAGCTGAGCCTCATCACGGGCCAACTGTACGAGTTGGCCGTCACGTGCAATATCAGCAATCCTCAAGTCGAAAGCCATACCACTCTGCTGAGTGCCTTCAAGGTCGCCTGGACCCCGCAGCTTCAGGTCGGCTTCAGCAATTCGGAAGCCGTCATTAGTCTCGCACATGATGTCGAGGCGCTTGCGTGTATCATCAGCGAGTTTATGGTTGGTAACAAGAATGCAATAGCTCTGGTCGGCACCACGACCGACGCGTCCGCGAAGCTGGTGAAGCTGGGAAAGTCCGAATCGTTGGGCTTCGAGAATGACCATGACAGAAGCGTTAGGTACGTTGACGCCAACCTCGATAACAGTAGTAGCAACGAGTATCTGCGTCTCGCCGCTAACAAAACGTTGCATCTCAGCCTCCTTGTCCGCGGGTTTCATCTTGCCGTGAATCTTACTCATACGGAACTCGGGGAACACCTGTCTCAGCACTTCATAGCCATCCTCCAGATTCTTGAGGTCTATCTTCTCGCTCTCCTCGATGAGCGGGAAGACGATATACACCTGTCGGCCCTGACGAATCTGATTGCGAATGCTCTCATAAAGTGACGGAAGCGAACGATCGAAGACATGCTGGGTGGCCACGGGTTTGCGGCCTGGCGGCAACTCATCGATGACACTGACATCAAGGTCGCCATAGAGCGTCATCGCCAGTGTACGCGGGATGGGTGTGGCAGTCATCACAAGAACATGAGGCGGGTTGACACTCTTGCTCCACAACTTAGCACGCTGAGCCACACCGAAGCGGTGCTGCTCGTCGACGACGACCATGCCGAGGCGTCCGAACTTGACAGTATCTTCAATGACAGCATGAGTGCCAACAAGAATCTGCACGGTGCCGTCGAGCAGTCCGTCGAGAATCTCCTGACGACGCTTACCCTTGACAATACCCGTCAGCAATGCCACACGGATATCCATACCCTCCAGAAAATCCATAATGGTCTGCAGATGCTGCTCAGCCAGAATCTCGGTGGGTGCCATGATGCAGGCCTGGTAGCCATTGTCGAGGGCAATGAGCATCGACATCAGGGCCACAAGGGTCTTGCCACTACCCACATCACCCTGTAACAGGCGGTTCATCTGTCGGCCGCTACCCATGTCCTTACGAATCTCGCGGATGACACGTTTCTGGGCACCGGTAAGTTCAAAGGGCAGATTCTCTTTATAAAAGTCGTTGAAATAATCGCCCACCTTTGAGAAGACATAACCACGGTATTTACGACGCTGGTCACTGGCATAGCGCAGAATATTGAGCTGCACGTAAAACAGTTCCTCGAACTTCAGACGCAAGCGGGCCTGTTCCAATTCCTTGGCATTCTGTGGATAGTGTATCTTGCGCAAGGCACCGTCACGTGACACGAGGTGAAGCTTCTGGATAATGAAGTCAGGGAGCGTCTCGGCAAACGGGGTTTTCAGCGTGTCGAAGAGGGTCTTAACCAAACGTTCGATAGCACGGCTGTTCATGCCTGCCTTCTTCATCTTCTCCGTGGTGTTATAGTAGGGTTGCATACCCATCGCCGCCAGTTCGAGTTTGTCGACAGGGTCAATATCGGGATGGGTAACGTTGATACGACCGTTGTACACATTGGGTTTTCCGAAGATGACATACTCCTTGCCCACGGCATAGTTCTGCTTGGCATATTTCCCGCCATTGAACCATGTGAGGTCCATGACACGTCCGCTACCATCGGTGAAATGAGCCACCACGCGTTCCTTGCGAGCACTCATCTTAAAAGTCTCAAAGCTAAGGATATGGCCCTTCACCTGCACAAACGGCATGTCGCCCGTCAACTCATGAATGGCATAGAGACGGCTGCGGTCAACATGCTTATAGGGAAAATACTGTAATAGGTCGCCAAACGTAGTGATGCCCAGCTCTTCGCTGAGCATCTTACGTCTGTTGGGACCCACGCCCGCCAGATATTGTATGTCTTGTTGCAGGATATCAGTCATTTATCAGCACTTCAGCAATCTTCAGGTCGTAAGGTGTGGTAATTTTGATATTCTCGCTATTGCCATCGACAAGAGTTACATCGACTCCGAAAGCCTCGACCACACTGGCATCGTCGGTGAAGCCATCGTTATAGGGCTGGCGGTTGGCAGCCTTCAATAATTGAATGTCGAAGCACTGCGGTGTTTGAACCAGACGGTAGTCATTGCGGGGGACTGTTTGGGAGGAGGAAGGAGAGATGTGACGCACCGTTTCCACGACAGGGATGACAGGGATGACAGCCTTTTTCTCACGAGCTATCGCATAGCAATTGCGAATCATCTCAACACTAGGAAAGGGGCGCACACCATCGTGGACACCAACAACACCCTGAGCATCGTCAGGGATAAGTACCAAACCATGCTGCACGGAATGGAAGCGTGTCTCGCCACCATCGGTCATCTGGTATTCCACTTGGAAGTCATACTCTTGGCAGAGCTGGCGCCAGTAGTCTTGCTGTGCTTGTGGCAATACGAGGATAATGTTAATGTCAGGCAGAGCCTTTTGGAAACGTTCAATCGTGCGCATCAGCACAGGTTTTCCACCAATGGGTAAAAACTGCTTGGGGATATCGGTCCCCATGCGGAGGCCCTTGCCCCCTGCCACAATAATGATGTAGTCCATCAAGCCATGAGGTGTTTAAAGCGCATGCCCTCGGCAATTTGATCAGCAGTCTGCTTGTCCTTCAGCTGAGCCAACAATTCGTAAGCGAATGGGAAAGCTGCGGCAGGCCCCTCACCTGTGGTGACATTGCCATCGACGGTGAAGAGATCTGCGGTATAAGTAGCACCATTCGCTGCCAATGCTTTGTCGAAGCCTGGATAGCAGGTTGCCTTCTTGCCCTCAAGGATACCAAGTGGAGCAAAGACGACTCCCGGTGAAGCACAGATGGCAGCCACCTTCTTACCTGCGGTAGCCCGATCAACGACGGCCTTGCAGACGCCCTTGTGTTCATACAGGTTGGTAGCACCGGGCATGCCGCCAGGGAGGAACAGAAGGTCGGCATCGGTGAAGTCGGCCTGTTCGAACATGACATCGGCCTCGATATTCACGCCATGTGCCGACTGTACCAACGGGAAGTCAGTGATGCTTACCGTTACCACGTCTAAACCTCCGCGACGCCAGATGTCAACGGGGATGAGGGCCTCGACATCTTCGAAGCCGTCAGCTAAGAAAACATAAACCTTTTTCATTATTTCAGTGCTTGTAAGTATTGCTTAATCGTTTCCTCAAGACCCATATAAAGGGCATCACAGATGAGTGCGTGACCTATCGACACCTCATCGGTCCAGGGAATGACCTGGCGATAATAGGCGAGGTTCTCGAGCGATAGGTCGTGTCCGGCATTGAGGCCGAGACCTACACGGCGGGCCTCCTCAGCGGCTGCGAGGAAGGACGCTATAGCTGCCTCACGGTCAGCGGCATAGCCCGAAGCATAAGGCTCAGTATAGAGTTCTACACGATCGGCCCCACAGGCCTTAGCACCTTCCACCATCTTGGGGTCGGCATCGACGAAGATACTAGTACGGATGCCTGCCTCCTTGAAGGTACGGCAGATATCGGTCAGAAAAGTCTTGTTTTCGATGGTATCCCAGCCATGATTAGACGTCAGCTGGTCATGACCATCGGGTACCAGAGTCACCTGTGTGGGCACCACCTCTAGCACCAGTTGGGTAAACGAGTCGATAGGATTACCCTCGATATTAAACTCTGTGGTGACCAGAGGTTTCAGGTCGCGTACATCCTGGTAACGGATATGTCGTTCATCGGGTCGGGGATGTACGGTGATGCCCTGTGCACCAAAGCGTTCTGCATCGCGTGCTACAGTCAGCACATTGGGGTTATTGCCGCCTCTGGCATTGCGCAGAGTAGCAATTTTATTGATGTTTACACTTAATCTTGTCATTTTTTTGCTTCCTTTTGTTCCTTTTACGTTTAGATTTCGTATCTTTGCACCATTAATATGGCGCAAAGATAGTAATTATTTGCGAAACAACAGCTAAAAAAGCGAAAAAACTTATGGCATCACGCAAACTAAGGTTCGCCATTTTCGGCAACAACTACCAGCCGAGGAAGTCGGTTTCAATCCAGAAACTGCTGGCATGTCTCTCTGCCCGTCAGGCAGAAGTATTCATAGAACGGGAGTTTTATGTTTTCCTGACAGATGGTCAGTTGTTGCCAATAGACGGTATCAACGTGTTCGACCAGACAGACTTCGATGCAGACTTCGTGGTGTCAATGGGTGGTGACGGCACCTTCCTGCGTGCCGCCAGCATGGTTGGCAGCAAACAGATTCCCATTCTGGGCATCAACACTGGCAGACTGGGTTTTCTGGCCGATATCAACCCACAGGAGATTGAGCGTACCATCCAGGCCCTCTACGAAGGCGACTATGCCGTTGATACGCGTGCCGTCATTCGTATGGAAACCGACGGTCAGCCGCTCAAAGGCTACTGCTGTGCACTCAACGATGTGGCCATCCTGAAGCGTGACAACGCCTCGATGATTACCATCCATGCCACCATCAACGGTGACTACTTAACCACCTATCAGGCCGATGGCCTGATTATGAGTACGCCCACTGGCTCGACAGCCTACTCACTGTCTAATGGCGGACCTATCATCGTACCTGGCACCCATGTCTTCTCGCTGACTGCTGTTGCCCCCCACTCTCTCAACGTGCGCCCCATCGTCCTGTCGGAAGACTGTGAGATCAAACTAACCGTTGAGAGTCGCACACACAACTACCTGGTAGCCCTTGACGGTCGTTCGGAGAAGCTCGATGACAGCACACAGCTAACGCTGCGCAAAGCCCCCTATCGCGTGAAGGTCATCAAGCGTGCAGGTACCAAGTACTTCCATACCCTACGAAAGAAAATGATGTGGGGTGCTGACAGCCGTGGATAAGATTTTATTCGCGTGGCAGTTTCAGGATGAAACGGCTACCCTCCTGACATGACAAGTCGAGCAAGACATCGCCACCCAGCTGTCGTGCCACACGGCGCGATAGGGGTAGGCCCAGTCCGACACCCTCTTTGTAGGTGTCTACCTTATAGAAATGCTCAAAAATCTTCTCTTCCTCACCAGTCTTGACACCACGACCTGTATCCGTGACACTGAAACAGACCATGTTGTCAAGCTCGTCGAGCTGACAACTTAGCGTGACACTGCCTCGTTCGGTGAACTTGAAGGCATTGTCGAGCAGATGGTTGAGTATCTTACTGACCTCACTCTTGTTGGTCAGAATCTTGAAACTGTCTTTCAGCGTGGTCTGAAACTTGATTTCAATCCCTATATAAGACGCATCCCTATAAGGCTCCAGCATCTCGTAGGCGAACTTATTGCAATAGATGACATCGTTCTTATCGACAAAACGGATACTTTCCTTGCCGGAGATGTCGAGAATCTCATCGATGATGTGCACGATGTTGCGCGTACTATTCTGTATTCGTACAGCCATCTCAGCACGCTCATGCTCACTCATCAGTCTTTTGGGGTCGCTGATAATCTGGGCATATCCGCTAATGATGTTAAGAGGTGTACGAATCTCATGACTCATATTCTGCAGGAAGCTGATCTTCATGCGCTCAGCCTCCTCGGCTTTGTCACGGGCAATGATGAGTTCACGGTTCTGCTGCACCAGTTTCTTCATATATTTGCGCTTGCGCAGACGACAGGCAACATAGCCGGTAAGTGCCACAAGAATGACAACGACATAGAGACCCCAGCGAAGATGTTCGTTGCGCTTACTGCATGCCTCGGTGGCATCCTCAGCCTGTCTCAGTTCCGTGGCCGAACCCACCATCTCCTCAGTCATAATAACATTGTTCACCGAGTCCTTCACCGCCATATAACGCTTCTGCATCTCGAAAGCACGACTGACATCACCCGCCATTTCTAGAATCTCGGTTTGAAACTTATAGATATCAGTACTATTTGTGAGCTTATAGGTAATCTTCATGGCGTCATCGTAACGACCGTCTGCCGCTGCCTTGCAAATCTCCGCATAGTTGTAGTAGGTATCGCTAAAGTCATTGCCTAGTCGTTGCTTCAACTGCATATACTCTGTGTAAGTCCTATTGACGGTGGCCCAGTCGCGCATGGAGTAGGCAATGATGATTTTCAGACCAATAGCATCACTGTATTCATAATCAGCATCGAGTGACTTGATGATTTCGATGGCACAGTCCAAATTTTTCATGGCCTCACGAGGATGGGCATCCATCTCGATATTCGCCAGATCCATATAGATGGACACCATATTGGCAGGTTCAGAATGATCTACTTGGTCGAGAGCCTTTTCATAGTAGCTACGTGCCAAGGCCAGATTGCCACGCAACGAATATATCAAGGCTCGCAGACGTGTGGCCTTGTAAATTTCTTTCTCCGCACCACGCGATAGCATATCACGCTGTAGCGACATCGTTTTGCGCATAGCCCGATAGAAGTGGTTGTGATTGATATCATACAGGATTTCGTTCGTCCAACCTTGGTAATAATCAGCCATATTCTCACACTCCAACATGTGGTCGCGATATTGTGAAGCACGCATATAGAAACCGCGCTCGTCGTCCAAGGTAAAGTATTTACGCACTTCCTTCAGTAGGCGCATAGCCATGGTGTCGCTTTTCGCCGCTGTAACAGTTACAGCCAGAAAAGCCAGAAGGAGTGCCGTCATTATCACTGCCAAGTGATTAAGGATGTATGGTCTTTTCATGTGTATCATCTCAAAAGTACAAGCAAAGGTAATACATTTATTTTGATTTTCCAAGTTTTCTGAGGCGGACCATTCCACGCAAACCCCTTTACAGAAAGGGGATAAACATCATATAGAGCGCTTTTGGGGGTACATCTATAGATGAAGACATTCTTTTTATATAAATAAGGTGGATATGTTAAATAATGCAATTCGCGAAAAAAAATGGCGAAAAAACTTTGAACTTATTCATAAATATCCTACCTTTGCAGTGTACTATTTAAGTGGTACACCATTGCAGACAGATTAACCAACAAAAAAGATTATGATAGAAGTAAAAAACATCAGTTTCAAGTATGCCGGATCCAAGCATCTCGTATTCTATGATTTCAGCCTTAAGCTGGAGGAAGACCGCATCTATGGTCTGTTAGGTAAGAACGGCACGGGTAAGAGCACTTTGCTCTACCTGCTCTCAGGACTACTCCGCCCCTCGCAGGGTACAGTTAGTTGCGATGGCATCGCAACATACAAGCGCCAGCCCGAAACTCTGCGCGACATTTTCCTTGTAACGGAGGAGTTCGAGATGCCCGCCGTCCGTCTCTCTGAATATGTGAAACTCTATAAGCCTTTCTATCCTAACTTCTCTGATGAAGTGCTAAAAGAATGTCTGGCAGATTTCGAACTGCCTGCTGATGTACGCTTGGGCGAACTCTCGATGGGTCAGCGCAAGAAGGCTTACATCGCTTTTGCAATGGCTACCAACACCAAGTACCTGCTGATGGATGAACCCACCAATGGTCTGGATATCCCCTCGAAGTCGCAATTCCGTAAAGTCATTGCCCAGCACATGACAGAGGAGCGCACTGTGATTATCTCTACCCATCAGGTGCACGATGTGGAACAGATGCTCGACCATATCCTCATCCTCGACCAGCACTCGGTATTGTTAAATGCCTCAATGCAGGATATTCAGGATGCCTACACCTTCGAATATCGTACCCCCCAGCAGATGGACGATACTGTACTCTATGCCGAACCCACACTTCAGGGCAATGCTGTTATTACCAAGCGAAATGAGGGTGAACCAGAGACACAGGTGAACCTCGAACTTTTGTTTAACTTTAAAACGCAATCAAAATGAGCAATTTCAATTTAAATAGATTCGGTCAGGCACTCAAGTGCCAGTTTGTTTTAGGTCGTAAGATGTGGATTCGTCTCTTCGGCATCTTTACGTTCGTCATGTTTATGGCAGGTTTATTCTGGACCCGTGTACAGGGAACAAACTATGATTATATGCTGGAGAACTGGTCAGCAGAAGATCTCTATAGTGTCTATAACCGTAATGTGGAGCAGACCGTCGTCTTTGGCATTATCTTCTTCTGTTTCTCTATGCTCTTTGGTGCCAGCTTCCTGTTCTCCAGTATGAAGGACACTCGCAAACGTTCGGCCTTCCTGCTTTGGCCAGTGTCCAATTTGGAGAAATATGTTGTCAATCTCGTGCTCTCCATCTTTTGGTTGGCTATCATCACAGTTGGTGCCTACCTGTTGGCAGATACCTTGCGCGTCTTTGTGGACTGGGCAATGGGACGTGTTGTGATATGGGGCTTCCCTAAACTTGCTGAACCTTTTGGCAACAATGCCGCTTTTGAACAATGGCAGACCGCATGTATGTTCTTCACCTGGGTATTCTATATCCATTCGCTCTTTATCGTTGGAGGTACGCTGTTCCGTCGCCATCAGTTCCTGTTTACCAGTGCAACGATTGTTGTTCTTGGTATCCTGCTGGTTATGATTCTGAACCAGATCAATCCCCAAATCGATTTCGTTACTGGTACTTGGGACGAGAAGACGGAAACATACACCCGGATATTCCATCCTTCCTTCTATGTTCTTAACACAACATTGTGTGCTCTCATCATCTTCCACTACTGGGCTTCGTATAAGTTGTTTACCCGCATGCAGGTTATTAACAATAAATGGTTGAACGTATGATATTTACTAATGATAAAGCGATTTACATCCAGATGGCAGACCGTCTATGCGACGAGATCCTGTCTGGAACATACAAGGACGATGACCGCATCCCGTCCGTCCGAGAGTATGCAGTGCTGTTGGAGGTGAACACCAACACAGCCGTCAAGGCCTACGAGCAGTTGGCACGTGAAGAGATCATCTACAACAAGCGTGGTCTGGGCTACTTCGTGACGAAAGGCGCCAAGAAGCAGATCCTCAAAGCCCGTAAGCAGGAGTTTATGAAAGAGCGCCTGCCAGAGCTCTTCCGACAGATGCGCTTACTGGATATCTCCATCTCAGATATCACTGCGGAATGGGAAAAACAGTAACCATTCGTCACAAATGATTGTAATTTATCCCATTAATTTTGTATGTTATGCAACTTTTTGTATCTTTGCAGCGTCAAACAGACAGAACTAAGTTAAACTAAGGTAAAAAGATTGTATTAGGATGATACATTTACAAGACATCAACAAGACCTATCAAGGCGCACAGCCGCTC
>JAEEGL011271132.1_pt1 | contig 18057 bp, 13 predicted proteins | sample 9134231 | NCBI WGS metagenome assembly JAEEGL01 (sample SAMN16246548, study PRJNA631951) | gut metagenome | biome: gut microbiome; feature: rumen; material: fiber-attached | host: Bos | place: Iran: Karaj | collected 2018-10 | reverse complement strand
TGTTGTAGATGAGACAAGCATAGGGCAACGGCGCTGCATGTCAAGAACATTGCTTGTCAGGCCTTCTGCCCGGCTGCGCGTCCCCTCAGGCCGGGCCAGAGACGTGCCCTGCTCGTGCACGAGGACCTTGGCAAATAGGGGGGGACAAAATTTTTCTAGTAAATTCAATGGTTTTTTTGAATTGCCTTGCCAGTTCTGCCGAGAGTGGCTATGTAATGGACGGGCTTGTCCGCCAGAAGGCGCCAAGGCCCGGGAGGCGCCGGCACTGGCCTCGAGGGGACTGTTCCCTGCCAAGGCCTTCGCCAGGCCAGCCAGCCCGTTCGGCAGGACCGGAAAGCAGAACCAGAAAGGAACACATCAGGAGGGGCGCATCATGAAAATAGGCATCATCCGCTGCATGCAGACTGAAGACATCTGTCCCGGCACGTCCGACTTTAAGGCCATTGCGGGTCGCAAGGGCGCCTTTGTGGCAATCGAGGGCGACATCGAACTCGTGGGCTTTGCCAACTGTGGCGGCTGTCCCGGCAAGCGGGCCGGCTCCAGGGCGAGGCTGCTCCAGGCGCGCGGCGCCGAAGCCGTCTTCATGGCCTCCTGCATTGGCAAGGGACTGCCCCTCAACTTCCCCTGTCCGCATGCGGAAAAGATGAAGGAACTCATCGAGAAGAGCGTGCCCGGGGTCAAGGTTTTCGACTACACCCACTAGCTGGCCTTCGGCAAAGGCCCTGGCCAGGAAATGCGGAGGAAGGTCCATGAAGCAGACGGTTGCCACGCTGGCTGAAATGAAGAAGGCGGGCCGCAAGGCCTGCATGGTGACGGCCTACGACTATACCATGGCGCGGCTGGTCAGCGTCGCCGGCGCGGACATGATCCTTGTCGGCGACTCCCTCGGCATGGTCATGATGGGACTGGAGGACACGGTCTCCGTGACCATGGAGGACATGATCCATCATGCCCGCGCCGTGTCGCGCGGCTGCCAGGGACCCCTGCTCGTCGTGGACATGCCCTTCATGTCCTACCAGGCAGGCTTCGAGCAGGCCATGCTCAACGCCGGCCGCCTCATGCAGGAGGGCCGGGCCAACGCCGTCAAGCTCGAGGGCGGACAGGAGATCTGCGCCAAGGTTCAGGCCATGGTCCAGGCTGGCATTCCGGTCTGTGGCCACGTCGGGCTCACGCCGCAGTCCGTCAACGCCTTCGGCGGCTTCCATGTGCAGGGCAGGGATCAGGCCAAGGCGCAGAAGCTCCTCGACGACGCCAGAGCCCTGGATAGGGCTGGCTGCTTTGCCGTCGTGCTCGAGTGCGTGCCCTCGGAACTGGCGAAAAGGGTCACCGAGTCCGTCTCCTGCCTCACCATCGGCATAGGTGCAGGCCCGGACTGCGACGGCCAGGTGCTCGTGGGGCAGGATCTGCTTGCCATGTACTCGGACTTCAAGCCGAAGTTCGTCAAGCACTACGCTCAGGTGGGCGAGCTCGTGAAGCAGGGCGTCGGCGCCTACTGCGACGAGGTGCGCCGGGGCGTCTTCCCCGATGTCGCGCACAGCTTCTCCATGCCCCAGGACATCGTCGACGGTCTCAAGTAGCGCCGGAGCTGGCTTTCTCCAAGCGGCAGTCCGGTTCGGATGCGCCTTTTGCGTTCCGGGCTTGCGCACGTCTGCAGGCAGTCTGGGCAGAGCGCGCCGGGTGGCCCCGGCGCATCAGAGAGCATAGCAAGCCGGAGGGCTGTTTTCCAGGGGCGGGGCCGTGATCTGCGCCATGCCCGGCGGCTGTTCCGGAAGCCGGATCATGGGGGGACATGCCCCGCCTGAACTGTACCTCTCGCGGGTCGGCGTGGCCGGCAGGCGACAGTGCAACGCAAAACAGCTCAGCGTTTCCCTGGCACGGAACCTAAGTCCAGAGGCTGGGGCCGGCGCCGGAGAGCCCGTCCCCCCACGTTTCGTGACAGAGCCTTTGTGACGGGGCGTTCTTGTTGCAGCCAGGACTACGCGCCTATGCCAGCTTTGCCGAGCAGCCTGACGGCGCAGCGCTTCTTCCAGAAGGAAATGCCGTAGCGCAGCGTCTCCTGCGTGGCGTACAGCCCCTCTGCGTAGCGTTTTCCAGACGCCTGGGCGAGCGCATCCCTGGCTTCTGCATCCAGTGCGGCTTCTGTTTCGGCACGCTTCAATTCAAAAACGAGGCTGCGCCCCTTCCTGTCCGTCACGACGACGTCGGGACGACCGTCTCCGCTCTCGCGGTTTGAGCGTACCTGCAGATCGGTCGCGCTGAACAGTCCCGTCATGAAGCCATGATAGAATTTCTCTGCGCTGTCGTAATAGCTGATTGCTTTCACAAGAATGTCGTTGAGCTTTTCATGAACTGTCTTGACATCGCCTTTCCAGAGCGCATCAAGCAGAGGCAAAATGTTTGCATGCACAACAACCTTGAACCAGGAGGTGATGGTTTCGATAAATATTGTTTTGACTTCTTTATTGGGAATGATGAGCGATGTGGCCGTGCTTTCTATTTTGGAAAGAGCCTTTGTCAAATATCCAGAAGAATAAAAAATAGTCCATATACTATTTGTATTTGTTTGCAATTCGCTAAAAGATAAATTTTCTGATATCTCAACTTCAATAGAATTTCCATGTATAAGTTCTTCGATTTTAGACCTTATATCAAACGTAGACTGTTCTAATATTGATCTTATAATAGCATTATCACTAGAATTTTTCCAATATGCTATAGGAATAGCATCGCTATTTCCTTGTAGATCATATATATATTGTACAACATCCCAAGGGCAAAACACTTCTGTTGTTTTTCCAAAAATATATCCATCAAACCATTCTTTGATAATATTTTTTTATCTTGAAAACCAGCAACTTGTAAAAATTTATCGACCTCAGATGAAGTAAATCCAAATTTATCAGAAAAAGAATAATTTGAAATACTAAAGCATTTAAAATTATTTACTCCGCTAAAAAAACTTTCTTTTGCAATGTATAAACATCCAGTCAGTATGGCGAATTTCAAAGATGGATTGTCTTTTAGCGAAGAGCTAAGCAATGTCCGAAAAATAACAGTGATTTCATCGTAACTGTTTGTTTCAGAAGATTTATTGATAGGAGAGTCATATTCGTCAATCAAAACTATTACTTTTTTATTCCAGTGACACTCTAGTGCTCGACAAATCACGCGAATAAAAATCTTAAATTGTGGTATCTGCGAGTTGCCTTTGCTAAATTCAAAAATCGTTTCTTTATCAAATGGACTTACCTTGTCGCTATGCAACAAGTATGCATGCTGAAACATTATTTCTTGAACAATATTGACAAGAGACTTAATGGCTTCTTCCTGGCTACTTCCATCGATATCTTTGAAAGATATTGAAATAACTGGATATTTATTCATCCAATTATTGCAAATATCAGTATTGTTTGCAACACAAAGTCCATCGAACAGACTTCCGCTGTCTTTGCTAATGTCGAAAAATTCGCGGAGCATGCTCAGCGTCAGCGTCTTGCCGAAGCGTCTCGGTCGGGTAAAGAGCGATACCGTTGGCGGAACCCGCTGGAGTAGCTCTTCTATCAGGCCTGTTTTGTCGACGTAGTAGCATTTATCGTCGCGGATATCTCTGAAGTTGTCGCCAAAGCTGACGTTGATTTGCGGCATGAAGTCCTCCAAGGCTGCAGCTGCCCAGTACAGCGAATGCTATCGTGGACGCGTCAGGCAGGCAAGGCCGGAGGCGCAGGCGCACAGGCCGACATTGTGACGGAAAAGGGGCAGGCCTTTGCCGAAGGCCGAAGGCCGTGGCCAGCGGCGGACCGCCGACGGCGGGTTCAGGACTCCCGGGAGCAGAACTGCCGTCTCCAGCTTGGCGCAGCCTGAATTGCGCTGGGGCGTCATCTGCGCTGCCGGGGCGTTCCCAGGCCGGCCTGAGGGGCTGAGTCGCCAAGGCATGCGGGGGCGCTGGGCCAGCGGGCAAGCTCCGGCAAAGGGCGATTCACGTCTTCATCCGGACGTTTGCGGGAGCGGCGTCCATATGATGGAATATTCAGGGTCGCGAGGTGGTTCGCCGGAGGAAGAGGAGCAGAACACGCAGCTTTTCGCGCTTTGCTTGCCGAGGAGCGGCCCTCTCCGTATTTTGGCATCGAAGGAGGGCAGCTGCATGAACTACCACGACGGCTTCTACAAGCGCATCTTTGGGTTCCCGCAAATGGTCGCAGGCTACCTGCAGGACTTTGTCGGGCTGGACTTCGTTGCCAATCTGGACATGGATACGCTTGACCTTGTCTCCGGGCAGTACGTGTCCGACGACCTTCATTCCCGCGAGAACGGCGTGGTCTGGAAGGTCAAATGGAATGACGCGGACGCCCAGCTCTTCATCATGGGCGTTAGCCAAGGCCCATGGCGATAGCCGAAGCGATCATGGCCAGCACGGTTGCCGTCCACATGAGCCGCAGGGAGAAAGCGACGTCCCTCCAGGAGGCATGGGGGCGGCCCCAGCCGAGCCAGGGATGGCTGACGGGAACGCCCTGGTAGACGGCGGGTCCGCCGAGCCTGAGCGCGAGCGCGCCAGCAAAGGGCGCTTCGCTCCAGGCGCTGTTGGGGCTCTCATGGGCATGGCGGAAGGTCCAGCCCTCGTCAAGGGCTCGGCCGGCGCAGGTTCCGGGCAGCAGGAGGGCCGCGGTCGCTATGGCCGGCAGGGAAAGCCTGGCCGGAACAAAGCCCAGCGCATCGTCGAGGCGGGCTGCAAAGGTGCCGAAGTGCCGGTAGCGGCCATTCTTCTTGCCCCACATGGCATCAAGGGTGTTGGCCGCCCTGTGGAGCACGGGCATGGCGCAGGCGCCGGGGGCGCCCAAGGCAATCCAGCCCGCCATGCTCCAGAACAGCGTTGCCAGCACGCCGTCGGCGAGGTTTTCGGCAACGCTCTCGATGCAGGCTCTGGCAATGCCGGCCTCGTCGAGGCTGGCGGTCTCGCGGCCGACGATGGCGGAAAGCGCCTGTCGCGCCCCTGCCAGATCACCCCGCCTCAGGGGCTCCTGCACGCGCAGAGCATGCCGCGTCAAAGATTCGGGCGCCATGCACAGCCAGGCGCAGAGGCTTGCCGCCAGCATGCCTGCGCTGGCGCCAAGGCCTCCGGCAAAACTGCCCAGCATCCAGGCGCCCAGAGTCCACGGGCACGCGACGGCCAGGCCTGCCAGCATGCCTGCCGTCCGCTCCCGGCGGGCGGCTGGGCCTGCTGCTGGCGCTTCTTGCGGCAGCCTTGCGGGACAGGCAAAGCAGAACCGGAGGAAGCGCTCGGCGCACACGGCCAGACCTCCCATCCACACCACGGGATGGATGCGCTCCGGCGGCTCGGAAAGAAGCCTGTCGAGCAGGAGCGCCAGCGGCAGGACGAGCAGGCCAGCCAGATCGGCCGTCACCGTGGCCTCCCGAGCCCCAGCATGGCGTAGATGGCATCCATGTCCACGCTGGCCCTGACGGCCGCGGCAAGGCGCTGGAGGCCCCGCTCGACGTCGCAGCTGACGAGGATGCGGCCCTGGGGCTTCTTGCCGAGGCTTGTCCGGACATGGTCCAGAAAGGCCCTGCGGAAGGCGTCGCTGTCGAAGATGCCGTGCAGGTAGGTGCCCCAGGCGTGATGCAGGGCGATGCCGGCAAGCCCGCCTTCCGCATCGGTGCCAAAGGTGCCGGCCTGTTCCGCGCCTTCGCCGGCAAGGCGGGTAACGCCGTGGTGGATCTCGTAGCCGCTGGCGGGAACGCCAAGCGGCGTGGCTAGGCCCTCGCGCAGCCTGAGGGTCTTGGAGGGGGACATGGTCGTTTCGATGGGAAGCACGCCGAGGCCTTCGATGGCCAGGGGCGTGCCTGCGCAAGCTTCCACGGCGCCGGGATCGCGGATGGCGAGCCCCAGCATCTGCATGCCGCCGCAGACGCCGGCTATCCAGCCGCCCCGGGCCGCGTGCGCCAGGACAAGGTCTGCCAGACCGGAGCGCCTGAGCTCGGCGAGGTCCCCTGCCGTGTTCTTGGATCCCGGCAGGATCACGAGATCCGGCGATCCCCATGCCGAGGGCCGGCGGGCTGTCCTGAGCCGCACGTCCGGTTCCATGGCCAGCGGCGCAAAGTCTGTGCAGTTGGAGGCGTGGGCCGGCAGGACGAGGAGCACGTCGAGGGGGTCGGGCAGGCTTGCCCCGGTCTCGAGGGTGCCGTCCCAGGCGAGGCTGTCCTCAGCCGGCAGGCCGAGATCCTTGAGATAGGGCACGACGCCGACGACGGGCGTGCCCGTTGCCTTGCAGAGCCAGTCGTGGGCAGGCGCCAGCAGGCTTTCGTCGCCGCGGAAGCGGTTGACCACGAAGCCCTTGAGCAGCCTTCGCTCGGCCTGGCTGAAGGTGGCCCAGGTGCCGAGGAAGGAGGCGTAGACGCCGCCCCGGTCGATGTCGCCTGCCAGCAGCACCGAGGCCTGGGCCTGCCTGGCCATGGCCATGTTGACGATGTCGCCCTGCTTGAGGTTGATTTCGCCGGGCGAGCCCGCGCCCTCGAGCACCATGAGCTCGTGCTCCTGGGCCAGCTCCCGGTAGGCCTGGCAGACGGGCTGCCAGAGCGACGCCTTGGCCTTGAGGAAGTCCTTGGCGCCGATGCGCCCCTGGGGCCGGCCGAGGAGGATGACCTGGGATCCCTTGTCCGAGTGCGGCTTGAGGAGCACGGGGTTCATGCGCACGTCGGCGTCGAGGCAGGCGGCCTGGGCCTGGAAAATCTGGGCGCGGCCAAGCTCCCCTCCGCTGGGCGCAACCCCTGAGTTGAGGGACATGTTCTGGGCCTTGAAGGGGCAGACGTCGAAGCCGTCCTCGCGGAAGATGCGGCAGAAGGCGGCAGCCAGCATGGACTTGCCGGCATTGGAGCAGGTGCCCTGGAGCATGAGGGCCGGCGTTGGCCGGCTGCGCCTGGCAGCGGGCGCCTGGTCCGGGGTCGCCAGCAGGTCTGCGAGCGCCTCGGCGAGCCTCGCATGGTCTTCCGGCTCCCGCACGGCGATGCGGAACCACCGCCCGCCCTCGAGGCCGGGGTAGTTCGCGCAGTCGCGCAGGCTCATGCCCCAGCCGGCAAGCAGCCGTGCGTTGAGGTCCGGCAGGGGCCTGTCCAGGCGCACGAGCAGGTAGTTGGCAACGGAGCGGGCAAAGACGAGGGGAAGCGGCGCGAGCCTGCGCTTCAAATCGGCCAGATTCTCCCGGCAACGCTCCCGGACGGCCTCCTCTCCGGCCAGATTTTCCGTGGCCTCGTCCAGCACGGCGCAGGCAGCCCGGATGGCGAAGCCGTTGAGGTTCCAGGCGCACAGGAGTTCCCGCACCTCGCGGGCAAGGGTGCCGGCCGCTGCCAGCAGGCCGATGCGCGCGCCGGCCAGGGCCTCGAACTTGGTGAGCGAGCGCAGCACCGCGACGTTGCCGAGGCAGGGGCTGTCGCCGGCAAGCCAGCCCAGGGCGGATACCTCGCTGTCGGGGCCGAGGTAGCGGATGAAGGCCTCGTCCAGCACCCAGCACATGTCGGGACGGGCCTGGGCGAGGGCCCGGAAGCGCTCCCGGTCAAGAAAGGTGCCTGCAGGATTGCCGGGATTGGCCAGAAAGACGGCAGCTCCCTCGGGACTTGCCAGAAGCTCCGCTTCCGGCAGCGTCCAGTCGATCTCGCCGTCTTCGGCCATGAGAGCCTTCGCGAAGACGCGGCGCACGGGAAGCCCGGCCAGCCGGCAGCCCTCTTCGTATTCGCTGAAGGCGGGCTCGGGTATGACGGCAAGGAGGCAGCCCCGCCGCTTGAGCGCCCGGCAAAGGGCGTGGATGAGCTCGGCCGAGCCGTTGCCGAAGCAGAGCCGCTCCTGGGGGATGCCGAAGCAGGCTTCGGCCTTTGCCAGCGCCTCTTCGCCATGGGGCGAGGGGTAGAGGGCGGCGTCGGCAAGGCCGCGGATCAGGGCCGCCTGCACGGCAAGGTCCGGGCCGTCAGGACGCACGTTGACGGAAAAGTCGAGCAGATCCTCCTGGGGCCTTCCGGCCTGGGTCGCCAGGGCCCGGCGGTTGCCGCCGTGGGCCTTGTCCTGCATCTTCTCCCCGCATGTCATGCTTTTGCTCCCTGGGCGTCCTTTTCCTGGGCGTCCTTTTCCTGGGCATCCTTTTCCTGGGGAGCCTTGTCCTGCGGCAGATCCCGCGCCGTGATCCAGCCGCGGCGCAGAAGCTCCTCTGCCAGCGCCTTTGCCAGATCCTCAGGGGCGTCAGCTCCGCTGTCAAGGACGACTTCGTCTGGGAAGGGTTCCCAGGGCATGTCTGCCTGGGCCAGGCTGTGGCAAGGATCGGGCGCCCTGTCGCGCCGCGCGAGTTCCCGTGCCCGAAGCATATCCCCGGGACAGCGCAGGCGCACGGGCAGAAGGCGGGCGCCAGTGCGTGCCAGCATGGCGAGAAAATCCTTTCGCCATGCCTCGCGCTCGAAGAGCACGTGGTCGCAGACCAGAGAAAGGCCCTTGGCCAGCATGGCCTCGAGGCTGGCCGCATAGGCCTCGGCCAGGGGAAGGCCGGCGTCCTCGGCAGCCGCGAGGCTGGCAAAACGTTGGCCCTGGACGCTGAAGGCGGCCAGCACGGCGTCCAAGGAGGCCCGCAGGACAGGCCTCCCGCATCGGACAAGCTCCTGCTCCAGAGTGCGGGCCAGCGTGGTCTTGCCGGCGCTGGAGGGGCCTGCCAGCAGGACAAGGAAGGGCGGCTGGCGCCGGCTTTCGAGCTCTCCGGCATCGCCTTCCCAGAGGCCGGCGCGTTCTGCCTCCCCGTCGCCCCAGTAGAGATGCACGTAGCTTGCCATGACGTTGCGGCAGGGACCCAGGGCAACGCCGTGGAAGCGTCCGCCTTCCTCTTCGAGCAGGGGACTGGGGCTTCCTTCCAGCTCCATGTCCGACCAGTGGAACTCGTGGCCGCGGAAGCGCGTGCCGGGCAGGCCGAAGGGCGCCCTGCCGAGGAAGCGCACCTCGCGGTAGCCGAGGGCTGCAAGGCGGCTGCCCATGCGTGCGGTGCCGGCGACAAGGCCGCACAGGGGAAAGGATCCCTGCTCCGTCTCGAGGGTCTTGGCAAGGTACATGAAGCCTCCGCACTCGGCGTAGACCGCCAGGCCCGCCTCTGCCTTGCGCCTGATGTCCGCGCGCATGGCCCGGTTGCCGGCAAGGCGACTGGCAAAGACCTCGGGGTAGCCCCCGCCGAGGTAGACGGCATTGCTCGCAGGAAGCGCTGCATCGGCAAGCGGCGAGAAGGGAACAAGGGTCCAGCCGAGGCGTTCCAGCAGGCGGAGGTTTTCGCCGTAGTAGAAGCAGAAGGCCTCGTCGCGGGCCAGGGCAAGGCGCCGGCCCTGGCCTGGCCTGGCATTCAGAGCGGGCTCGGCTGGCGCGGCCGGCCGCGGGAGCCGGGCAGCCTCGAGCAGGCGCATGATTGCGGCCTCTGGCAGGCTGTCAGCCAGGGCCTCGATGGCAGCCCCGGCTTCTGCCGTCTCGCCGGCAGGCGTGAGGCCAAGCTGGCGCGAGGGTAGCTCGGCCTTGGCAAGACGGGGAAGGGCTGCCAGCAGGGGCGGAAGATGCTGGCGCGCCAGAGCCTCTGCCAGCATGGCCTCGTGGCGGGCAGAGCCCGTGCCAAGGGCAAGGAGGCCGGCAAGGCGCACGCCGCGGGCCCGGCAGGCGCTGGCAAAGCCGGACGCAAGCGGCGCGATGGAGCCCGCCATGCCTCTGGCGTTGACGCAGAGCAGCACGGAGATGCCGAGGCTGGCCGCGAGATCGAGGGCAGAGCCGCTGGCGCCCGATCCGCCCTTGCCGTCGCACAGGCCCATGGCGCCCTCCACGAGGCAGAGATCGGCGTTCTGGGAGAGCCTTGCAAAGAGCCTGCGGCAGCCTTCTCTTCCCATGAGCCAGGTGTCGAGGTTGCAGCAGGGCCGGCCCGAGGCTAGGGAGAGAAAGGTCGGGTCGATGTAGTCCGGGCCGCTCTTGAAGCACTGGACGGCAAGGCCAAGGCGCGTGCAGGCTTTGGCCAGGGCAAGCGCGGCCGAGGTCTTGCCCTCGCCCGAGCGGGGCGAGGCCACGAGCAGGGCGTGGAAGCCACCCTCCCAGGACATGGCGGCGGGCCTTCCTGCGGGCGGACCTGGCAATGGCGAGCGCAGGACCGTCATTGCGCCGCATCTCCCGTGCGGCCTCCGTGCATGCCTTCCTTGCGGCCTTCGTCGAAGCCGTACTTTTCGCCGTAGCCGCGCCGTTCAAAGAGTACGCCGTGCTCGAGCCTTGTGCGCGGTCCGCCGACGAGGAGCAGCGTCGACATGTCGATCCTGTCCTGGTCGAGGTCCTTCAGGGCGCCGGTCCAGATCTCCTGCGCGGGCTGGCCCGCATGGCGCACCCAGGCCGCCGGCACGTCCCCGCCGCGGGCTTGCGTGAAGATGGCGGCTGCTTCGGCCAAAAGCGTCCTGCGCCTGCGGCCTGCCGGATTGTAGATGGCGCAGGGCAGGTTCGAGGCGGCCGCGGCCTTGAGGTTTTCCCGCACCTCGGAAGCCGGCACCAGCAGGTCCGAGAGCGAGAGCAGGGTGAAGCCGTTCTGCAGGGGCGCGCCGAGGGCTGCCGCAGCCAGAGATGCCGCCGTGACGCCGGGCACGATGCTCACTGGCACGTTCTGGAAGGCGGGCTCGGCTTCCTTGAGCTCCAGAACCAGCCCCGCCATGGCGAGAATGCCGGGATCGCCGCTTGTGACAAGGCAGACCCGCTCGCCCTCCCTAGCCCGCTCGAGGGCCTTGCGGCAGCGCTCGGTCTCGCCGCGCATGCCGCTGGAGACGATTTCCTTGGTCGCATAGGCTTCGCCCAGCAGGCGCCTGGCATAGTCCAGGTAGCCGCTGTAGCCGGCAAGCACTGTGCACTCTCTGAGTGCCCGCAGGGCCTGGGGCGTTGCGCTCTCGGGCTCGCCGGAGCCGAGGCCCGCTACGCAGAGGCTTCCGCGCGAGGGGCTGTAGAGGGCCTGGGGCCGGGGAGTTCCGCCTCTGCCGTGGGGAATGGCTGCCAGCGCAAAGGTCATGCTGCCCTGCACCGCCTCCTTGGGGATCCTGAGCTTGGCCGGATGGAGACGGCCGCCCTCCTCGAAGGCCATGACCAGGGCCGCGGCCTCGCTCACCGAGCCCGTGCCCGTGGCGGCGCGCACGGTTTCGGAGGCGTGGGCGCCGGCTGCGCCGTCGAGCGCCGGGGCTGGGTAGGTCCAGAAGGGTACGCCCAGAACTTCGGCAAGGAGTGACATGCAGGGCTCGTCCCGCTTCAGGTCCAGCGAGGCGAGGCCCGCCACCGTGGCCTGCGCAATGCCGTGCCTGGCAAGAAAGGCCTGGGCTTCCCGGACAAAGGCGTCGGGATCGCAGCCCTTGCGGCAGCCTGCGCCGAGGATGAAGCGCCTGCCTGTGATCACGAGATCGCCGTCATGGGCCTTTGCCGGATCAAAGGCGTTCCACCACACGCAGGGCATGTCCGGGGCTGGGGCGCTCTCTTCCTGCCAGTGCACGTGGGCGCACTTCGCCCAGCAGCGCTCATAGACCGTCCTGTCGCCCCGGAAGGCGATGTCCCTGCCCTCGAGCAGAGCCTGGTTCAGGCCGCGGATCGCGTCCGCGTCCACGATGCGGCAGTTCTCGCGCGCGCAGGCCTCGTCGAAGGCGACAAATCCCTGGACGTCCGTGGCCGTGCTCACGCAGGCCTCCCCCTGGGTGATGCGGGCTATGCGCCTGGCAAGGCGGTTGGCGCCCGCAAGGTGTCCGCCGGCAAGGCTCACGGCGAAGCGTCCCTGCTCGTCGATGGCGACCACGGCCGGATCGGCGGTTTTGTCGTCGAGCAGGGGGGCGATGGTGCGCACGGCAATGCCGGCTGCGCCCACGAAGACAAGGCCGTCGAAGCTGCGCCAGGCGCGGGCCGCCCTGCGAGCTAAAGGCTCAGGCCCGTCCAGGATTTCGGCGCGGTTCTGCCCCAGGCCCTGGGCTATAAGTCTCGCCTTTGCCATCCCCTTGGACGAGCAGGCAAGCAGGGCGCAGCGACCGGGGAAGCGCTCGTCGGGGAGGCTGTTGCGGTAGCCGTGGGAGAAGCCGGCGTCGTAGAGCTTCGAGGCGGCCTGTTTCTGGTCCTGTTCCTGCGCCTTGTTTTGGTCCTGGGGGTGGTCCTGTTCTTGGGTTTTGTCCTGGGCTTGATTCTGGGCCTGCTGCTGGGCCGCGCCCAGCGCCCTGCCGCAGAGCAGGAGGGCCTGGCGGGATATGCCGGCCTCGCGGGCCAGGCGGGGCATGTCCCTGAGCTTTCCGCGCAGAATGCGCTCGTCTTCCCAGGACGCCCGGTAGACCACGGCAGAGGGCGTGTCGGGCGCAAGGCCGCCGTCTTCCTCAAGCTCCCGGCACAGGTCGCCGAAGGCGCCTGCGCTTAAGTAGAAGGCCAGTGTGGCGCCGGTCCGGGCGAAGCGGGCGGGCTCCTGGCCTGGAGGCAGGGATGTGCGGCCAGAGCTCCTCGTCAGCACCAGGGCCTGGCTCTGCTCAGGGAGCGTGAGCTCGATGCCGAGGCTGGCCGCTGCCGCAAAGACGGCGCTGACGCCGGGCACGCACTCGTAGGGCACGCCTCGCCCAGCCAGTTCCCGGAACTGCTCGGCCACGGCGCCGTAGAGCGCGGGATCGCCGGAGTGCAGGCGCACGCAGCGCGCGCCCGCCTGCCAGGCGGCTTCCATGAGTTCGATTTGGGCCTCAAGCGCCAGTCCCGCCGAGTCCACCCTGCGGCAGTCCCGCCGGCAGCGCTCGAGCAGGGCCGGATTGACGAGGGAGCCGGCGTAGAGCACGAGATCCGCGGCCTCAAGCAGCCGCGCGCCCCGCAGGGTGATGAGGTCCGGGGCGCCTGGGCCGGCGCCGACGAAGGCGACGGGAAAGCGTTCGCAGGCAGGTTGCGTCATGGGGCGGGCTCCTTTGCTGGTGCCGTCGTGCCGGGCGGCGTTTCCGGCGCCGCTGCGTCCGGTTTCTGGTAGACGAAGAGATGGATGCGGTGTCTGGGCTCGAGCAGGCGCAGGCCCTTTCCTATGCCGCGCGACTCGGCGCAGTCCAGGGAAAGGACGCAGCGGCAGAGGTCCGGTCGGAAGGCGGAAAGGATGGCCTGGGATTCCAGGGTCACGGCGCAGGCAACGCAGATGCCGCCCGGCGCAAGCCGCGCCAGCGAGGCCTCGGCTATGGCGGCAAGGTCCTTTCCCCCGCCGCCGATGAAGATCCTGTCCGGATCCGGCAGCTGGGGCAGCCTGTGCAGCATGTCGCCGCCAAGGCCGTGGTAGTTGACGACGCCGAGCGCCTGCTGGTTGGCCTCCATGTCCTTGAGGCGCTCTGCCTTGCGCTCGACGCCCCAGACCTCGAGGCCCGGGCGCAGGGCCGCGGCCTCGAGGCCTACGGAGCCGGAGCCGGCACCGAGATCCCAGAACACGCCGCTGGCGGGCAGGCGCAGGCGCGCCAGCGCGCAGGCGCGCACTTCGGGACTTGTGACAAGGTGTCCCTGGAAGCGCCAGCAGCTGTCGGGAAGGCCTAGGGCCAGCGGCAAGGGCACGAAGCCTTCCGGCAGGAGGACGAGGATGGAAGTGGGGCCGAAGGACTGCTCTGCAGCGGTTCCAAGGCCTGTCCGGAGCAGGCGCTCCTCAGGCGAGCCGAGGCGCTCTGCCAGCACGCAGGCCCTGCCGAGCGATGCGGGATGGAAGGCGAGCAGGGCCCTGGCGAGGTCCGAGGCCGTCATGGCGGAGCCGGCATAGACTATGGCCAGGGGCGCTTCCAGAATCTGGCGCAGGGGGGGCCTGCGTGCATGGGCCGAGAAGAGCCTGGCCTGGCTCCAGGCAAGCCCCAGCCTGTGGCAGAGGACCTGGAAGGCCGTGACACCCGGATGAAAGTGCACGCATTCCCGGGGCAGGGGCTGGCCCTCCAGCACCCGCGCCAGGGTTGCGCCCATGCCGTGGTAGAGGGCGTCGCCCGAGGCAAGCACCGCCACCTGAAAGCCTTGGCGGACCAGCGCTATGGCCTCTCCGGCATCGCGCTCAGGCTCCCGGGCTATGGCATGGGCCTGCCATGTCCCCTGGGGGAGCCGTGCCAGCAGGCTCCGGGAGGCAAAGACGTGGGCGCAGCGCAGGGCTATTGCGGCCGCGCTTTCGGGAAGCCCCACGCCGCAGGAGAGGACGTGGAGCATGCCGCAGGCATCCGGCCTGGCATGCCGTTCATGAGCCGGTTCAGCAGCCGGTTTCAAGGCGGGCTTGGGGTGCGTGGTCATGGCGGGATCCTTCACGGCGCTTGTCGCCGTCCTCTTCCCGGCGTCGGGAAGCCGCCAGGGGGGCATGCGTCCTGCCGGCGCCTGCGCTGGGGGCGCGGGGTCTTGCCGGGGCCTTCCGGCTCCGCCTCCTCGCGCAGGGCGAGGGGCGTGCCTGCGAAGTCCGCGGCAAGCAGGATAAGGCGGGGGCGCTTGGCGCCCTGGATGAAGAGGGAGGCCAGACCCTTGAGGGCAAGGCGCATCAGCTCCTCGAGCAGTCCTTCCTTGAGCGCTTCCGGCACGATGCCGAGCGCCTCGCGCACCGTCGGGATGCCGGCGAGGCGATCTGCCAGCTCCGTGCGCTCCGGAGCGAGCTGAGCAACGAGCCCGGCCAGCAGCTGCAAGGGCATGGGGTTCTTGGCCGCGTGGGTGTTGTCGAAGCCGGCAGCGTACTTCACAAGCTTGCCAGGCATGCAGCAGACCAGGACGTGCGCCATGCCCTGGGCCTGGGCAGCCCTGAGGCTTTCGCCCGCAAAGTCGGCCATGCAGCAGAAGGCTTCCGGGGGCAGGGGGCCGGGCGGCATTTCGGCGCACCAGGCTTCGGCCGCGCGCTTTGTCTTTCCGCCCGTGCAGAAGGCCATGCAGGTCGCGCCGGCCTCTTTGGCGCAGCGCACCTGGAGCTGGATGGAGGCAATGTAGGATTCGTGGCTGAAGGGCTGGACAAGTCCCGTCGAGCCGAGCACCGAGATGCCCCCGACGATGCCGAGGGCGGGGTTGAGGGTGTGCCTGGCCAGCTCGGCGCCGTTTTCGACGCCCGCCTCCAGCAGCCAGCGTCCCCGGCGCATGCCCATGAGCGCCAGATTGGAAGCCAGCATGCGCTGGACGCTGAAGTTCACGGCCCAGCGCCCCTGCTCGCAGTCGAGGCCTGCGCGGGTCGCCACGCCTATGCCTTCGACGGCGTGCACGGCGACCAGGGCCTGGCCCACCTGGACGAGCACGTCCCGCGGGTCGGGCGGAAAGGGGGCCTGAAGGGATGCTCCGCCGGCCTCCCTGAGGCGCGCGTAGAGCAGGGCGCCGTGGGTGCAGTCGGGGTCGTCGCCGGCATTCTTGCGCACGGCGAGAAAGCCCGGGCGGGCGGACGGCGATCCTGCCTGAGGCATTTCCAGAGGGATGCGGCGGACGGCGCCGTCGCCGAAGAGAATGTCGATGAAGGGCTGGCTTTCCCTGTCCTGCAGGGCCCGGAAGCCGGCGCAGGCAAGGGCCGTGAGGCAGGCGCCCGTCGTGAAGCCCCATCTGAGCTCCCCGGATTCGGGCAGAGGCGAGCCGTCCCAGGGCTCCCAGCCCTGGGGCTTGGGCGCGAGGCTGCGCGTTCCGCCTGCCTTGCCGCCGCGGTCCATGGCCTTAGCCTTCTCCGCCCGGGGAGCCTGCCTCGATGACGGCGTGCAGGCAGGCGACAGCCAGGGTGGAGCCTCCGCGGCGGCCCCGCAGGACGATGGCCGGCACGTCCGTCTGAAGCAGGAGCTCCTTGGATTCCACAACGTTGACGAAGCCGACGGGCATGCCGATCACCAGCGCAGGCCGCAGGTCCTCTTCCAGGATGAAGCGGGCGATGCGGGCCAGGGCCAGCGGGGCGTTGCCAACCAGGACGACGGCGTCCGGGAGCAGGGACCTTGCCTTCTCGGCGCAGGCAAGCGCCCTCGTCGTGCCGGCTGCCCTGGCGCTGGCGGCCACGTCGGCATCCTGGATGTAGCAGGCCACGGACGCCTTGCTGTAGGCGGCGTTCATGGACCTGAGCCTGGCTTCCGAGAGGCCTGCCTTGATCATGGAGGCATCGCACCACAGGGGGGCGCCCGCCCTGAGCGCCGCAAGCCCTGCAGCCACGGGATTGCGCTGGAAGACGAGGGCGTCGAGCAGGGCCGGGTCGGCTGAGGCGTGCACGAGCCGCCGGGCCACCAGCCGTTCCGCCGGGGCAAAGCGGGCAAGGGCGGATCCAAACTCCGCCTCGATGCGGCGGAAACTCTCCTGCTCTATGGCCTGGCCGGAGAGCGTCCAGGCAAGGCGGTCCGCGATGCGCTTCGTGTTGCCCTCGAGCCTGCGGGGCTCGGCGTGATGCCATGGCTTGCTGAGCACGGGTCCTCCGTCAAGGTGCGTTGCTGGGGATTGCAGGGAGCAGGGAGCCGGGCTGAAGCCTAGCGCAAAGAGCTCAGCCTGCAAAGCTGTCCATCCAAAGCATGACGCCGGCCATGCCGAGAAGGCAGGTGAGCATGCGCGAAAGCTGCATGGCGAAGACGATGGTGCAGGCCACGCCTGCCGGGAAGATGGCCAGCGCCGTCGGCAGGTTGCGCCGCAGGGCCCGGAAGGGGTTCGAGAGCAGACTGGCTGCCAGCATGGCGAGCAGGATCTGCGGCCCTGTGATGAGCCCCTGCTGGAGCAGCGAGGCCGAGACCGCCGAGGACTGCACAAGGCCGCCGAGCTGGGCCGCGGCAATGGCGAGCATCTGCTCGGGAAAGTAGCGGGCAAGGCTCTGCGGCACCATCTGCTCCCAGAAATCGAGGGTGCCGAGCCGGATGAGCGCCTCCATGGCGAGAATAAGCGGAACCGAGATGCAGGCCAGGCGGAAGACCAGCGTGCCTGCCCGGACGAGGCTCTTCTTCAGCGTTGCTCCCCAGGGCAGAGGACTTGCGCCTTCGAAGGACAGGTCGGCGCAGGCATCGGCGGCAAGCCGGCCTTCGGCTTCGAGGCGTCTGGCAAAGAGGGCGTGGCCGAGGAAGACCAGGCCCACCACCAGCAGGCCGCCGGCGATGTGGATGGCAAAGTAGAGCAGGCCCGGGATGCCGATGGCGGCTATCACTGGGTACATGACGCGGATGGAGTGCGAAAGGTAGGCCAGAAAGGAGTTGGCCATGCCGCCGGCCACGAGGCCGGAGCGGGGCAGGGTTCCTGCTCTGGCGCTGGCCATGAGCATGGAGTCGGCTGCTGGGGCCGAGGCCAGCGCCGTCGGCATGGCGATGCCGACGATGGCGGGCAGTCTGGCTGCCCGGGTGAGCCGGCCAAGGCTGCGGGCAAAGGCCATGTACCAGCGCCGGCCTTCGATGACGCCGCCTGCCAGCGCGCCGAGGGCGACGAAGAGGAAGAGCCGGACGAACTGCAGGGCGCGCGCGGCTATCCTGCCGGCAGGACCTGTGGTTGCGGAGGCATGGTGCCGGCTGGTTTTTGCCTGACGCTGGGCCTGATCTTGGACCGGCTCCCGGTCTTTGCCTCGGACCCGCTCCCGGGGCTTGTCCCTGCTGGTTTCGGAGCTGGCCTCTGATCTGGTCTCGGACCGCGCTTCGGGCGCCTGCACCTCCGGCAGGTCGGCACCGGCTGGCCGCATGCCCTGCCGAGGCGCCTGTGCTTCGGAGCGCTGCGCCTGGGTTTCGGATCGCTGCCTCTGGCCTTCGGCTTGCTGCGCCTGCGCTGCAGGCTGGGAGCGGCCGCTCATGGCAGATCGGCCGTGCATGCCTTCCGGCATGCTGGCCGCAAGCCAGGCCGACAGGGCAAGGGAGCAGACGAGCCAGATGCACCAGAAGGGGGACTTCCAGGGAGGTTTCCGCTTGCTATGGCGCCGTGCCGGAGCGGCGTGAGGCGCTGGGCTTGCGCTTGCGGAACGGGAGGTGTCGGGATTGCGTCCGTGCATGGGCATGCCGCTGGCCGGGCAGGAAGGCTATGGCCTGCGCACCAGCATGAGCGAGAAGTAGCACTCGGGCCTGGCCTCGATTTCGTCGAGGTCGCGGCTGATGAACTCCCCCTCCATGGTCAGGCGCTCGCCGTAGAGGACCTCGAGG
>JAEEGL010236024.1_pt1 | contig 18057 bp, 4 predicted proteins | sample 9134231 | NCBI WGS metagenome assembly JAEEGL01 (sample SAMN16246548, study PRJNA631951) | gut metagenome | biome: gut microbiome; feature: rumen; material: fiber-attached | host: Bos | place: Iran: Karaj | collected 2018-10 | reverse complement strand
TAGCAGGTACTATGCCTTTTAAAGGTGAAACTGCAGTAGAAATTGCTATGAAACATTTAAAAAATCCTATGCCAAGTATTAGAAAGGTAAATCCTAATGTACCTCAAGCATTAGAAAATATTATATTAAAAGCAACTGCTAAAAATACTAAAAATAGATACAATAATGTAAGAGAAGTGTATGATGATATTAAAACTTGTCTTGATAAATCTAGAAAAGATGAAAAAAGAATAGTATTTAAATATCCTGAGAATGAATTTAGTGATGAAAATACACAAGTGGTTAATAGTTTAAAAGATGAAATAAAAGCAAAGGAAGAAGAAAAAACTAAAAAGAAAGAAGAAGTACTAATAGTAAAAGAAATAGATGAATCTGAATACAATGATAAGAAACTTAATACATTTACTAAAATATTAATAGGATTAGTAGGAGTATTAGTGGTAGCATTATTAACAGTATTCATAATTATTCCAAATTTAACTATGACTAAAGACATTACTGTACCTGATGTATCAGGATTAACTAAGGCTGCTGCTAGAGAAAAATTGGAAAAATTAGGTCTTAAAATAGATCCTAAAGTAAAAACTGATTATACTTCAGATGTTGAAAAAGGAAAAATTTCAAAAACTGATCCAGCTGCGGGAGCTAAAGTTAAAAGAGGAGCATCAATTATTTTATATAAATCAACTGGTTCTGATAAAGTTAAAATTGAAGACTTCACTGGACAAGATGTTCATGATGTAAAAGCAAAACTTGAATTACAAGGATTAAATGTCATAGTAGAAACTAAAAAAGTAGATAATAAAGATGATTTTAAAGATAAACCAGATACAATTGTGGATCAATCTGTTAAAGATAAAGATTTAACTCTAGGTGATACAATTATTCTTTATACTCCTAATATGACTGAAGTTTATCCTGACTTTGTTGGTCAACCAAAGAGTCAAGTTGATGAATTCTGTAAAGAATTTAAATGTGTAGTAGCAGTTGAAGAACAAATAGATAATAGTAAAAATCCAGGTACTGTTATTTCACAAAGTAGAGCAAAGGGTTCTGATGTAATTGAAGGTGCTACTATTACTATTGTAGTATCTAAATTGGATGAAAAAGAATTAGTTCCATTAGATGGAGATAACACAGAAAATAATACTGAAACTAATGGATCTAGTAGTGGGGAAACAACTAACTAATGAGAGGAAAAATAGTAAAAGTAATTAGTAATGATTATACTGTTTTAGTTGATAATGAAAAGCATATCTGTAAAGCAAGAGGAGTATTTAGAAATAAAAAAATTACTCCTCTAGCTGGAGATAATGTAGAAATTGATGAAAACAATATAATTACGGTTATTTATAAAAGAAAAAACAAATTAGATAGACCACCAGTAAGCAATATAGATATTGCTATTATTGTAGTGAGTACTAAGGATCCTGATTTTTCATCAATATTACTTAATAAAATGATTACTTTAATTGAGTATAATAATATAGAACCGTTAATAGTAGTATCTAAAAGTGATTTATATATTGATGATACTATTAGAAATATTATTTCTTATTATAAGAGAATAGGATATACAGTTTTATATAATTATGAAATTGATGAATTAAAAGACGCTATTAGAGATAAATATGTTATATTAACAGGGCAAACTGGCTCTGGTAAGAGTTCTTTACTTAATAAAATAGATCCTAATTTAAATCTTAAAACTGATGAAATATCAAAAGCTTTAGGAAGAGGAAAACATACTACAAGAGCAATAGAATTCTATGAAATAGAAGATCTTATGATTGCGGATACACCAGGTTTTTCATCTTTAGATTTTAAAAATATGACTAAAGAAGATATAAGAGATAATTTTATTGAATTTGAAAAATATAGAAATTATTGTAAGTATTCTGATTGTATGCATATTAAAGAAGATGATTGCTATATAAAACAAATGGTAAAAGATAATGAAATAAATGAGCAAAGATATAATGATTATGTTGATTTTATAAAGGAGAAAGAAAATGAGGGTATCAGTTTCAATTCTAAAAAACAAAGATAAATATAAAGAGACAATTAAAAAATTAAATAAAACTGGTGCAGATTATATTCATCTAGATATTTTAGATGGTACTTTTACTCCTGAACCATCTTTTGAATTAAAGAATTTTTCTAAATTAAAGGTAGATATTCCTTATGATATTCATATCATGAGTAAGAATATGGAATTTCAAGTAGATGAAGCGATTAAATTAAAACCTGAGATTATAACATTGCAATTTGAACGCTTGAAAAGAAAGGATATTATTAAATATATAAATTTAATAAAAGAAAATGATATAAGAGTAGGCTTAGCTATAAATCCAAAGACTAGTATAAGAAAGATAAAAAAATATTTTGATAAAATTGATTATCTTTTAGTTATGAGCGTTTGGGCTGGTTTAGGAGGACAAAAATTTATACCTAAAACAATTAAAAAATTAAAAAAAATTAATAAATTAAAACCTAATTTTTTAATTGGAGTAGATGGTGGTATTAATTATGAAAATGCTAAATTATTAGTAGATTTAGCAGATATTTTAGTAGTAGGAAGTTATGTAACTGATACTGATTACTATGAAGATCAAATATTAAAAATAAAACATTTAAAAATAACTAATTTTTAGTTATTTTTTTTTATCCTTTTTATTGAAAAATATAACTATATAATATATAATTATATATATAATAATGGACGGTGATGTTGATGAAGAATTCATTAAACAAATTAAAAACAAAAAGATATATTGCATCAATACTATTAGTGGTATTGATTGTTTTTGTGTTTGGGCTAGTAAGTTTATTAAAAACAAATGTTAAAAATATAAAAGTAAAAGATGTATTTATTAAATCTAGTTCATTAAATGCCTCTGTTATTGATGGAGTAAATGAAGATACAACATCTAATAACTATGATGAGATAAAATATAAATTAAAAATAAATAAAGAAACTTCTGATACTGCCGTTATTGTTGGAAGACTAACAGACAAAGAAAGTAAATATGCAAGATTCAAATCTACAAAAGAAGGAGTAGTTACTGATAATGGAAAAACTATAACCGTAACAACTACTAAAGATAAATTAAATATAGTCGTAATTGTAGAAAATGCTCCATATGGTTCTACAGTAGATCCAAAATTCACAATTAATAGCGAAGATGAATCAAAATCAAAAATAAATGTTGATCCAGTAGTAATTACTGGTAAGAGCGTTGAAGGAACAATTTCTGATGAAAAAGGAACTCTGTATGAAGGTATAGAATTAACACTAACAAAGAATAATGAAGAAATAAAGAAAACTTATTCAAAAGAAAATGGAAGATATGTATTTAGCTTAGGTGATACTGAAGGATATCAAATTTCATTAGCAGAAGAAAAATATCAAGTGGTTAGATATGAAGAAGAAACAACTGATGAGAATAGAAGAATTCTTAATTTGATTATTAAAGAAGTTGAACCATTCAATATTGAAATGAAAAAGACAATAAGTAAACTTGATTTAGTAATTAATGGTAATAAGCAAACATTTACTTATGATGATGCTTCTATAGTTTCAAGATCAGTTAAGGGAGCTAAGACTATAGAAGGTTCGATTTACTATAATATTTATATTAAAAATACTGGCGAAGTAAAAGGAACATTAACTGTAATAAAAGATGCTATACCTAACGGTTTATCATTTGATGAATCTAAAAACCCAGGATGGAGTAAAGAAGGTAAATATTTGTTCTACACTCCACTTGAAGGAATGGAAATAGAAGCGTTTGGTAATAAGAAAATAGTTTTAGTACTTGATATAGTAAAAACTAATGAAGCAAAGACTTATATTAATACAATAAATGCTAATGGTGAAGATTACAAATATGTAGCTTATTATTTAAACAATAATTTATTTAAAGAAGAATATGTAATTAGTTCGGAAAAAGTAAATGATATAGATCCAAGTATTGAAAATTTTGATGGCTGGTATACTGATAAAAATTATACTAATAAATATAATTTTGATTTACCAGTAACTAAAGATATAATTTTATTTGGTAAGATTAAGAATAATAAATATAGTGTTTCATTTATAGATGTTAATCCAAATAACAATCAAGAAACTGTACTTGATATTATTGATGTTGATGAAGGAGATACTGTACAAACTGATTTAATTAATCATCCAGACTATAGAGGTTATTCATTTAGATGTTATAAACTTTATGATAAATGCTATGATAATGAAGAAATACTTGATGATGTTAATTTATATACATCTTATAATGTTGAGGAATATAGAATTAATTATGATTTAGATGGTGGTATTTTAAGTCAAAATAATCCAACTAATTATACAATAAATGATGAAATAACTTTAAATAATCCAACTAAAGAAGGATATTCATTTATTGGATGGACTGGAACAGATTTATCTGAAAAAACAGTAAATGTAACAATTTCAAGAGGATCAATTGGAGATAGAGAATATACTGCAAACTTTGAATTAAATAAATCTAGTCTTACAGTTAAACCTAATGGTGGAATTTATGAAGGATTATCAACAGATACAGTTTATATTGAAGATTACGGAACAATAAAACATATAAATGATTCTGAAAAAGTAGGCTATAGATTTAGAGGATATAATCATACTGGTGGAGGATCATTTAATAATAGTACATTCACATTTGATAATGATGATGCAGAATTAACTGCAGAGTATGAAAAGATAACTTATGATATTGCATATGAAAATATAACTAATGCTGAAAGAACTGCATTAAATAATCCAATCACATATGATGTAGAAACCGAAACATTTACATTAAATGAACCTGTTTCAAGAGTAGATGATGATGGTAATCCTAGTGAAGATTTTGTAGGTTGGGATGATGGATCAGGAACTGCTTCAAAGAATATTACTATTCAAAAAGGAACAACAGGAAATAAGACATATACAGCAGTATGGAGACAAAATGGAAAAGAATATGAAATAACATATGAATTAAATGGAGGTACATTAAGTAATCCAAATCCAAATACATATACTAGAGCTACAAATACATTTACACTACATAATCCAAGTAAACCTGGATATACATTTATTGGATGGTCTGGAACAGATTTAATTGGTAATACTAATCAATTAGTAACTATTTCAAAAGGATCTGCAGGAGATAGACATTATGTAGCTAATTATGAATTAATTGAATATACAATTGAATATAATGGGTTATTACCAACTGAAGATTTAGGTAACCCAATTAAATATACAATTGAAAGTGATAATATTACATTAGTTAATCCTTCAAGAACAGGATATAATTTCCTAGGTTGGACAGGATCAAATGGTACAACACCAGGTAATGTTACAATTCCTCATGGTTCAATAGGAAATAGAGAATATACAGTTAATTTTGAATTAATTGAATATTCATTAACATATACACTTAATGGTGGAGCATATGAATCTGGTAAAACTAACCCATCAAAATATACAATTGAAAGTGGAAATATTAAATTAAATAATCCAACTAAAGAAGGATATAACTTTATAGGATGGACTGGAACAGGTGTAGATACTCCAACTATGGAAGTAATAATTCCAACTGGTTCAATTGGACATAGAAGTTTCCTTGCTAATTATGAACCTATAGTATATACAATTACTTATGATTATGGAGAAGGATCTTTACCTACTGGTGTAACTAATCCTGATAGATATACTATTGAAAGTGATGAGATAACATTTAATAACCCAGTAAGAGAAGGCTATAATTTTACAAATTATACTGAAAATGGAAATATAATTACAAGTATTCCAACTGGGTCTATGGGAAATAAATCTTTATTAGCACATTATGAAATTAAAAAGTTTAATGTTAAATATTATAATGAGTCAATTTTATATCATACTGATGAAGTAGATTGGGGTGCTACAACAACAGCACCAGTAACTAATCCTACTAAAGCACATAATATATTCTTATATTGGTCTGAAGATGGTACTAATAGTTATTCGTTTGATACAACAATAGTTGAAGATAAAAATTTATATGCAGTGTATGAAGAAGTATTAGCTCCTGAAATAACTATTAGCCCTGAATTAGATGATTTAACTAATAGAACATGGGTATGTAATAATTCAAGTAATGCCGATTGTGGTGTTACTGTAACAATAACATCTGATCATAATGAATATGAATTATATTACAAGATAGGTGATGGAGAAGCACAATTATATACTGGACCATTTAAAGTATATGGAAATACTACTATAACAGCATTCTCTAAAAAGAGTAATATATATTCTGAAGAAGTAAGTTCTGAAGTAACAAATGTTGATAGTATAGCTCCAACTATAAATCAACCTGCTACTGGATCAATGTCATTTAATATGACTGTTAGTGGAACTGCTCAAGATGCAGGCTCTGGAGTTAAGAAATTTACTTTATATGTAAAAGAAAAAGATGCACTTCTTTGGGATGATACATTAACATATGAAACAAATACATTTGATGGTATAAGAGATCACGCTGAAAATTATGATCATACATTCTATGGTGTTACTGATAATACAGAATATACTATTAAAATAGTTGCAGAAGATTATGTTGGAAATATATCTGAACTTGAAGTTGAGGTAGTTACTCATCCATATGTAGCAAGAGTAGTTGGTAAAAATGGAATACTATGGTATACAGTAGATCCTGATACTAAAGAATTTGTAATTGATGATGATAAGGAATTCTTATTATTTGATAGTATACAAGCTGCAGTAGATTACTGTGCAGGAGTACAATGTACTATTCAAACAAATCCTATTATGCCAGTAGTAAATGAAAGTGTTATAATTGCAGAAAATCAAAATATTACTATAGATTTAGATGGAAGAGGAATAACAAGCAATGAAAATGCAACATTTGTTAACAATGGTAAATTACAAATAGTAGATAGAAATCCAAGAATGAATGGACAAGAACATGAATCTATAGGGTTTGTAAAGAATACTGAAAATAAAGGAATAATAAATAATAACATATTAATAATTGGGGATGGTTCTTCTGAAGCATCTGAAACATTTATTTATCCGGAACTTGATAGACCAATTATCGAAGGAAAGACAACTGCAATTGAGCAAAACAGAGAATTCCATTTCTATGATGGAAAAATAAAATCTGATGTTCTTGCTATTACTGATAATGGTGATGATGTTATCACACAATATTCATATAACGTTATTATTCTTACAGAAGATGAACAAAATGTTGCAACAATGGATAGAGTAAGAGATCCTGAAGCAAGAATAAGAAGTACTTATTATGCTAAATTAAATATAAATAATGCAGCAGATGCATTTAGCTCTTCTAGAACAGGAACATTAAGTACTGAGAAAGCAAAAATACTTTCTAAGATTAAACAAGCTGGAGATTATGGATTTATCTATGATGCAGTTAATAATTTAATTTATAGTGGTAATAGTTCTACTGCTAATACAACTGCTAAATCATATTTAAAAATAGATTTAACAGATTATAATGAGGATCAATTAATTGCATTTGATACATTTGTTGATACATTTAATTCTAATGCATATGGAACTATAACAATTAGTGAATCATTAAATGATCCTGGAACTCAAATATATAGAGGAACTGGTAATGATGTTAAATCTACTAGAGTTCATTGTTTAGAAAAAGGTAAAGTACATTATATATTCTTTAACTTTATTAAAGCTAATGAAAATATAGATGCATTTGAAAAATTTGTTATATCTAATTTTAGAATTCTTGGAGAAAGAGAAGAATCTGATGATATAAAACTATATAATGATTTTAATTATTATGCTTTTGAAAAAGATAGTAATGGAAATTATTCAAGTACTAATACAGCTGATTATAGTTATTCTCATTCATATGCAGTATTTGATTTAAGGGGAGAAACAGAACCTATTAATCTTATTTTAAAAACTTCTATTAGTAGTAGATCTGGAGTAGATTATGGTTATGTATATCTTTCTGATAATACTAATTTCCAAGAATATAATAATACTAATGGAAGATATGTTTTAGATTCTGGTGAAGTAAGTGAAAGAGTAACAATTATACCTTTAACACCTGGAATATTAAATTATGTACATTTTGGATATTATCATAAAAATAATATTGTTGGTGATAATAAATTTACTATTAATTCTATAGGATTCTATAAAGGATATGCTGGAGATAATATAGCTCTATCTACTGATTTAAATCATAATTCTACTGATAATTATTATTTTGTAAAAGGATTTGATCCATTCTATTGGAAGGCACAAGTAGGGCCTAATGCTACTATATATGGTGCTACATTAAATGAATCAAATGATGGATTTAATTTTGATGGCAATGACTCAGTAATAATTAATAATGGAATTAATACTACTACTTTAACTAGTGAAACAGTAGAATTAGAATTTAGTACTACTGTTACAAATGATTCAATATATTATATGGGTAGCAATAAAGAAAAAATATCTATAGGATTATGGGCAAATCAATTAGTTGTAGCTAATATATCTAGTAATAAACCATTTACATATATATTACCTAGTGAATGGTATGATGGTAATAAACATAAAGTTACTGTAGTTTGTAATGAAGGTGTATATGATACATATTTTGACGATACATTAATGACTAAATCTACTTCTGTAAATTCATTTACAGGAGGCTTAAATGCTTCTACATATGTTGGCGCTAGAAGTAGTGGTTATGGTTTTAACGGAACTATTTATAGTGTTAAAGTATATGACAGAGCACTATCAGAAGATGAAATACTAGGTAGTACTACTGAAGGTTTAATATTTAATTTAGATGGTAGCGATTCTAAAATTTCAGTAGAAAGTTATATTAGTAATAATAGAGAAGTTTCTAATAGTAATGCTCATTCATATATAACACTTGATTTAACTAATATTAATGAAGATAAATTCTTGTATGTTAATACTAAAATTAGTAGTCAATTAAATTCAGATTTTGGATATGTTTTAATAAATGATTCACCTGATTATCCATCTGATTTATCTAGTGCATCTTTAAAAGTAAGTGGGGATTTAGATAATCAGTCTGTTGTTTTAAGCCTTAAGAAAAATAAAGTTAATTATGTACACTTTATTTATACTAAAAATGGAAGTAGAAATGATGGAAATGATTCATTCATAATAAAAGAAATAAAATATTGTAATACATTAGAAGACGCTTATTTAATTAATAGTGATTCTTATTCTAATATTGATAGTATTTATTTTGAAAAACCAATATTAAATACTGAAGTAGATACAATAGAAATATTAAAAAATATTACACTAGATACTCCTATAGTTGTTCCTCAAGAAAAAGAAGTAGTATTAGACTTAAATGGATTTACATTAACTTCTAATAGAGATGATTATGTTATTAAGAATAATGGAAAAATGACTATTATGGATTCCGATTTTAATGATAAACATAATCGAAATATTGAGTATCGCACTGAACAAGCAAGATTATTTGAAGAAGCCAAAGTTCAATATCAAGAAGATCTGACTGAATACAATGAATATGCTGGTTTATGCGATGGATGTGAAGTTAGTGAAGAATATAAATTTGATCACTTAATGGATTATCTAGACTATTATAATGTTGATTTAACAAATACCTATGAATATGAGTATGCTACTGATGATGGTATTAAAACATTTAATACACCATCTAATGGTATATATTTAATCCAGTTATGGGGAGCTTCTGGAGGAAACGGATGGTTCTCTTCTGGAGGAGATAGACGCTGTGATGGAGGAAAAGGAGCATATACATCAGGAACTATTGAACTTACTACAGATGATACATTTTATATTTATCTTGGAGAAAAAGGTCAATATGGAGATGCAGGTTTAGGAGTAAAAGCTCCATCATTTAATGGTGGAGGAACTGGTGGTTATGGTGGAAGAGATGATAACGCTGGTTCTGGTGGAGGTGCTACAGACATCAGACTTATTAATGGTTCATGGGATGATCCTACATCATTAGCCTCAAGAATAATGGTTGCTGCCGGTGGTGGAGGAGGTAACTGTGTTAACAGTAGTAATAGAAATATTACATATCGTGATGGTGGAGCATTGAATACACCTTTAATGACTGTTGCTGCCTGGGATACTACATGTGATGTTCCTTCTATCACTCAAACTTCTGGTAATGCATTTGGTAAAGGTAGAAATTCTGCTACTAATGAACAAGGACACGCTTCTGGAGGTGGAGGCGGTGGTTACTTTGGCGGTACATATTGTTCTAGAGGGGACTTCCATAGTGGAGGAACTGGTGGTACATCATATATCTCTGGATATAATGGATCTGTTGCCATTGAAAGTGATACTTCAACTAGTCCTAGAATAGACTCATATAATAATGTATGTACTAAAACATCCGCATCCGAAGATACTACATGTTCTATACATTATTCAAATAATGTATTCACAAATGCAGTTATGAAGTCAGGTAGTGAAGAAGTTCCTACTTATGATAATACTGATGTTATGACAGGTAATAATGGTAATGGTTATGCTAAAATTACTTACATAATGTCTGAAGAAAGAAAAAATGAAATAAAAGCTTCTTTACCAAAAACATATACTGTTAAAGAAGAACCTTTATTCAAAAATTATTTAAAATTAATTGATATAGATACAGATGATCTTGATTCAATTGATATGTCATCTAACCCTTCTTATAATAATATTACCAATGAAGATATGAATGGTACTATTATATCAACAGTTAGTAATACTCTTCTTAATGAAGAATATGCAACATTAAATCTTGCTGGAGGTAACATTAATATTAACTCAAATAATAAAGCAGCTATTGTTAATAGAGGAGATTTAATTGTTGGAGAATATGCTATTATTAATGCTAATAATAGTGGAACAACTGCTATATTTAATGAATCTACTGGAGATATTTTACCTTCAACTGGAACTATTAATGCAAATGGAAGTAGTTCTATAGGTCTTTTAAACAGGAGTGCAGATTCATTAATAAGTGATTTAACAATAAATACTGCTTCATCTAATGTTTATGGTATTAAGAACGAAGCAATTTCAAATGTTACATTTGATAATATTACTGTTTTAGGTTCTGGAACAGGATTTAGAGAATTTACTTCTGGTGATACTGTTATTCAGAACTCTAATTTAAAATCTTCTAATTATTCAGTACTTGCTGCTGGTCAAGCTAGGGCAAGTAAATTGACTATTAATAGTTCAAATTTAAATAGTACTTTATATTCTGAAATATCACCAAGAATAGTAACAGTTAATAATTCTAATTTAACTTCTATAAATAACCATTCTGGTATTATAAATATTAATAATTCTAGTTTTAGTTATTTTGATAATAGAGGAGATTCTATTATTAGAGATTCTATTATATCTAATAAAACTAATGCAATTCTTAATAGATCTGGTCATGCCACTGCCGGAGGACAACTTAGAGGTAAAATGTTAATAGATAATTCAGTTATTAATTATACTGGAACTACAACTGATGTAGATTTAATTAGTAACTCTGACTATTTAACATTAAATAATGTTACAGTAAATAATGTTAGTGGATATAAAGCTAGAGCTATTTATAGTACAAATACTGGTTATGATAATTATGATGGTTCTCTTCCAAGTGTTTATGGTGTACTACAAATACTTGGTGATACTACTATCGATTCTAAATTTGGAACAGCTATTTATAATGAAGCAACTCTTGTTCTTGGAACAATTGATAATAACCCATTAGAAAACGAATATACATATAGTTATACAGGTGAAGGGCAAGTATTTACAGCACCAAGTGATGGAACATATAAGCTTGAAACTTGGGGTGCTGAAGGTGGTAATGCCTATGACTATTCATGTTATATGGGTAACTGTTCAACATACTTTAGAGGAGGACTTGGAGCTTATGCTTCTGGAACAATAACTCTTCATGCAGGAGATAAATTATATATCCATGTAGGTGGAGTTGGTTCTTCTGGAGGACAAATAGCAAGTATTTCTGCTAGATATGGTTCATATAATGGTGGTGGATATCAAACTACTAGAATTAATAATTGGGCAAATGGTTCTGGTGGAGGTGCTACTGATATATCGTTATCTGATGAAGATAATATATGGAGTTATGATAATGGTGTAACAATGTCTATAAGAAGTAACTCTTCTTATGAACAAAGAATTCTCGTTGCCGGAGGTGGCGGCGGAGGTATTAATAGTTCAACAAGTTATGGAGGCTATAATATTGATCCTTCAACTTCTAGATTAGGTTATGCCTATGGAAGAGGTGGTGGAGGTTACTATGGTGGTACTGATGGACTTGGTGGTTCATCATATGCATCAAGTACTTTAACTGATGTAGTATTAAGAAATGGTACAGAAGAAATGCCAAGTTATTATGGTACAGGTAATATAATTGGTAATACAGGAGCAGGTTATGCTAAGATTACATTATTATCATCTGATACTGTAGATACTATTAAGAATACTCCAAGTATAAACGCTACTAATTATGGTATAACTGGTCCTGGAAAAATACATTATTATGATGGAACTATTAATGCAAAAACTGCTGTTGAAGCTGACATCTCTATTGTTCCTAATAATTATGACGTATATAATTCTTTAGATAGTAATTCTAATGAAAAAATGATATTAGTTGCTAATAGTGATTCTAGACCTGTTCCTTCAGGAGAGGAAGAATTTGTTTGCAAGATTGGTAATGCTAAATATACAACAATTCAAAATGCATTAGATGCATCTAATAATGGAGATACTATTGAGTTACTTGTTAATATTGAGCAACAAAATAAAATAGTAATTCCAACTGATAAGATAATAACTATAGATTATAAAGGTCATACAGTTAAATCTTATAATATTGATTATTTATATGAAAATCATGGAGATTTAACATTAATTGATAGTGATAATGCTAAGAATAAAAATACATTCCTAGGTGATAAGTATATATATAATGATGGTACACTTAATGTTAGTAAACTTTATATAGATAGTAATAAATATACTATTAATGTAATTGAAAATGATGGTATAGCTAATTTAGATAATGTTAAGATTGAAATTGGTAACCATTCTGAAACTAATAAATTTGGTATTTATAATAGTGAAACTGGGGAAGTATTAATTACTAATAGTGAATTTAGAGCATTTGGAAATAATAGAATGTTTACTAATTATGGACTATTAACTATTAAAGATACACCACTTATAAGTAATAATAGTGCTCCTTTAGTTATAAATAATGAGCAAGGTACTGCGATATTAGATAATACTGATTTAAGACATGAAAATGCACATAATAATTTTGGTATGTATTTAATTGAAAACCATGGAACTGCAACTATTAAGAATTTAACAGATGATATATTTACTATTCCTAACTATGGAGTATTAACTCTTGAAAATAATACATTCTCAGGAGGTACTATTAACAGTGAAGGTTTATTAATTATTGATAGCGGTACATATCGTAATACATTTAATCTAAGAAGTACTGGTAAATCTATTGATAATACTGGAGATTTATATTCATTCATAATGCATGATGGAACTATCAATACTAAAATCAATAGAGAAGGAAAAGGAATTACAAATATAGAAGGTGGAATTATTAATGTTACTAATGATGTTGCTATTAATAATAGTGGTTCAGGTGTAATTAACCTTGGTATTCATGATAATTCTGCAGATACTAAAGAAAATACTAGACCTATAATTACTGGTAAATCATATGGTATTTATACATCTAATCCATCATTAAAAGTTAATTTCTATGATGGTATAGTAACTGGACAAAAATCATATAATGTTACTATAGAAAGTATAGAAACTGGATATTCTATAAAAAGAGAATATGATGAAACAAATGATATAGAAACTAAATATTTAACAAATGAACCAATGTTCATCAACGTAACTCAAGACATTATGTATAATTCAATTGATGAATTTAATAATGCATTATTTAATAATTTAATTAATAACTCAGATCTAATTAAAGTATATAGAGATATAACTGTTACTAACCTAGAAACTGAAATTACAATTCCAAATGGATTAAGTATTACATTTGATTTAAATGGAAAAGTAATAGACAAGAATAATAAAACATTATTTATTAATAATGGAACATTAAATGTTATTGATAGTGATAATTCAAAAGGTTTAATTGATTCAACATTAGGTAATATATTTATTAATAATGGAACATTAAGTATTTCTGGTGGTAAATTTACATCAGAACAAGCTTCAAATGAAACTGAAGTAATTAAGAATAATGAAAATGCTACATTAAGTATTAGTGATGGAGTATTCACTAAATATTATGACATGATTGATAATAGACTTACTAAGTCTGGATCAATTATTAATAATGATGGTAATGCCACTATAACTAATGGTAGATTTGTAACTAATGGTTCTTATGTAATTGAAGGACCAGGAGTTAATTATTTCTCTAATGTATTCTTAAATAACACTACAGGTATATTAAATGTTACTGGTGGTGAATATGATGGTATAAATGGTAAATTACTTAATCATGACCATTGGGAAAATCCAAATGCATCATTTGTAAACCTTGGTTCATTAATATATAATTCTGGTACAGCAACTATCAAAGATATAACTGCTAATCAATCATTGATCGGTGAAAACAGTGGTACATTATCATTTGATAACTTAACTATGGATCATATAGTTCAAATTACACATAGCCGATATGGTTGGATTCGTGGATCAAATCACAATGTTATTAATACGGGTACTTTAAACTTCGATAATTCTAATTTTGAAATCTATAATTCATTTATTGAAAATAGAGGTGGAGATGTAACTATTAATAATACTATTATTGATAAGATTAATGATGGTATGAGATATTCTGATGTTGATACAAGTGACCATCTACAAAAGAATTCACACGTAATTAGAAATAAAGCTAATAGTTCTGTAACAATTATTGATTCTGAAATATATAATAGAGGTTCTGGTGAAGTAATAGATAACTTTAGTACAATGACTATTACTGATTCTACCTTAGAATCTACTCAAAATAATACATTAAAAGGTTCTGGAAGTAGCTATGATATTAAAGATAGTATAATTACTTCAGGAAGAGATGCTGCAATTAATGTATCTTCTTCATCAACTGTAAAAGTAATTGGTAATAGTACTGTTACTTCTGCTTCTTCAATAGGTGTTAATATTAATAATTCTACTGCAATTATTGGTGAACCTATATCTATAGATGGTACTGTTTCACAAACTTATCCTTCTATAAAAGGAGCTACTTATGCAGTAGCTAATACTAATGGAACATTTAATTTCTATGATGGTAAATTATATGGTAAAACTGCTCCATTTAATGGTGTAACTAATGCTATTGAAGATGGTTATGCAATAGTTCTTGGAGTAGAAGATGATTATCATACTGCTATTCTAGATAGAATACCAATTGTTAAGAATGTTACTAAATCGATTAGTGAAGATGTAGTATACTATGATTTAAAAACAGCATTTAATGATGCATCTAGTGGAGATACTCTTCAAATGATTGCAAATTATAACAATTTACCTACTGATGAGACCGCTATTAATAATGAAAATGTTACATTTGATTTAAATGGTTTCTTTATTAAACAAGCAAATAGTGTATTAATTGAAAATAATGGAACTCTTAGAATTGTTGATTCTAGTCAAAATAAGACAGGTATGATAATAGCAGTATCTGGAGATAAGACATTTGATAATAATGGTACAATTATTCATTCGAGTGGTAAAATTGAATCACAACTTGGAGTATTGTTATTTAATAATAATTCTGGTGCAACATTAACTATTAAAGATGAAGCTATAGTTAACTCATTAAAGAGCAATAAACTAATTATTAACAATGGAACACTTAATATTTATAATGGTGCTTATCTACATAATACTGGTGGTACATTAATAACTAATAACAATTTATTAAATATTATTGATTTAAATAATGATGATGATCCAGATACTTCAAGTAGTTTAAAAGCTCCTTGGTTATATAGTGAAGGTAATGGCGACTTAAATTTATATTCTGAATATAATAATGCATCAATTATTACTAGTGTTGGTTCTTCTACTTATATTTATGGCGGTATATTCAATAATGGTAATAATGATTCACCAACATATTCAAATATAATTAAGAATGCTGGTACTACATATATTAAATATTTACATAGTTATGCTGGCGTAATAGGATATAACAGTGGAACTCTAAATATTAATGATTCACATTTCTATAATAGTAAAACTGGATTCTTAAATAGTGTTTCTGGTACTCTTAATATGAATAATACTGATATTGATATAACTGAATATGATGGCTTTGTATTAGACAGTACTAAAGATAGAATGTGGCTTGGAAAAACATCAATGAATAATGTAAATGTTACTAGTAAAGATAACATTTCATATGTAGGTAGAGCAATAGTATTTAGAGGAGAAACAATAGTTAATGATTCAACATTCTCACTTTATGTTAGAAATGATGATGTAATCACAAATGAAGCAACAGCTACTTTTAGAAACGTTAATATTACTGCTAATAATACTATAGGAAATGGTGGTAAATTAACTCTAAATTCATCAACTATCACTTCATCTAGCGAAGCAGTTAATTCTAGTGGTACTTTAATAGTTGATAATGAATCAACTATTACTACTACAAATGGTAATGCAATTACAACTACTGGAACAGTAGAAGTAAAAAATAGATCTAATGTTATATCTAACAATGGAATAGGAATTCGATTAAATAATCAAGCTAAACTTACACTTGGTGAAATAGGTGGAGTTCCTGATAGAGAATTACCTTATGTAGAAGGATCAACTTATGGTGTTTATAGAAATACTCAAACATCTACTTTTGATTTCTATGACGGATTAATCGTTGGACAATCTGGACCTAATGCTATTTATGGAGGATTAACTAACGTTGAGTCAGGATATGAAACAGAGGATATAATTGTAACTGATCCAGAAACAAGTATTGCTAAACATAATGAGTATCTAGTGGTAAGTGCTACTTCAGTAGCAGTTGCAAAAGTTGGAACATATTCATTTGCGTCAGTTGGTTCAATTAGTCCATCAATGGCTTTACAAAATGCAATTAACTTTGCAATTGGAGATGGTTCTAGTGTTAAGAGTGTAGATTTAATCTCAGATATTGATTTAGTAAATGATCAATATAGTGTAACTGCATCAATGCCTGTAACTATTAATCTAAATGGTAAAACAATTAATTATGATTCGACTTATTATTTAGATAGTAATATTACTTTAAATACTAATAGTTTAGGTGGTAATGTTTCTAAATTCTTATCTGATGTATTTGATTTATCATTTAACCCTAAAAATATAATTATTTATGAACTTAGTGATGGTTCTAAACTAGATACTACTCAAACATATACATTATATAGAGAGGGTAAAGTATTAAGCTTAGAAAAAGAAGAATTTGGTAAATATAGATATCAAGGAGATAATGATACTTTAATTCCTATAAAAGGAAGATTATATATAGATAATTTACAAAAAGGATCATATAGACTTGAATCTAGTGACAATAAATATATAGAATTTAATATTGATTCTGATGGAAATATAAGTGGTAATGTAGTAGAAAATACTAATAGTAGTAATTCTTCTTCTGCAGTTGCTAAATCTGAAGCAGAATTAATATTATCTATTCAAACTGGAATAGAAAGACATTCATATTTATTATTCATAATACCAATTACATTCATAATAATCTTATTAATGATAATTAATAAGAATAAAAAAAGAGAGATAAATTAATCTCTCTTTTTTATTATTTCAGATGCTGAATTAGAATATGCTCTAAATAGACCACCTGCACCTAGTTTAATACCTCCAAAGTATCTTACTACTACTATTAAGATATTATTTAGATTATTCTTTTCTAT
>JAEEGL015742784.1_pt1 | contig 18058 bp, 16 predicted proteins | sample 9134231 | NCBI WGS metagenome assembly JAEEGL01 (sample SAMN16246548, study PRJNA631951) | gut metagenome | biome: gut microbiome; feature: rumen; material: fiber-attached | host: Bos | place: Iran: Karaj | collected 2018-10 | reverse complement strand
TCTTTCATATTTATGAAATCGATAAGGATCATGCCTGTCAGATTACGAAGACGAATCTGACGCATTATTTCTTCAGCTGCTTCGAAGTTTACTTTTTCGGAAATATTCTCTTTTCCCTTTATGGCTTTACCGGTATTAACGTCAATGGCATTGAAACTCTCAAGCTGCTCGATTATCAGGTACGCGCCGCTCTTTAACCATACACGATTACTTAGAAGTGAATCTATTTTAGAGTTGATGCCATGTATTCCAGAGTCTTCGATTACAGCAGGTTCTGAAATTCCTCTCGAGCGCAAAAAAGCTGTAGCTTTTTCGAGTTTCGAATTAAGCGGACTGTCTTCTGTATTATCGTCAGATAAGCATGAACAAATAGTTCTTGTCTTACCGATTTCCAGGAGCCCTTTAATTCTATTAAGGCACTCCCTTGCATCCTGAATTATCATATCTGAGATTTCAGGATACTTTATCACCTCAGCCTTAAAACCATTAGATGAATAAGTCTTATCAGAAATATCACTATTAGATGAATCCATTGATGAATCCATCTCATCAGAGTTATTGTCTTTATATGAATTTATGATATCCAGGACATTTGTCCTGATTATCATTCCTGCTGAAATGTTTTTTACTATATTATCAAATTCATCAACAAGCTTTGTAAAAGGTTCTTTTGTACTCTCTACAAGATTCCTTCTGATATCATCGGAAAGCTTAAGGGAAGCTCCGACACCTGCTCGTCCAAGCGTTATTACAGAATATTTGCCACTTACGCAGATGTTGGTGGTCAACTTACATTTTTTGGTTTTAACAGCTTCAGACTCAACCTGAACTATGACTTCATCACCGGCCTTTATTTTTCCACCGAATTCACTACTGCTGACAACGCATGCCGGTACAATATTTTTAAGCGGCAGATAACCAATTTCATCATCCTTGAATCTTATAAAAGCAGCATCAAGATTTTTAACTATATGGTCTACTTTGCCAACATAAATCTTATTGAGGTCGCTGTCTCTGACAAAAGAAACAAATTCAAGCTTATCATCAAGAAAAGCCGTGACAACAGGCATATTCTTATATTCTGAAATAATTATCTTTCCATCAGCCATTTATAAAGAACCTCTCATCGGCACCAGCTGAAATAAATGGTTCGATATATTTTTCATTTTCGTTTTCAACAAGCTTGTAGATATCCATTCGATGAATATCAAGAGCGTTCTTATTAAATTCTTTTCCAATGCTGTCAAAAAAGCCTTCAAATAAAAGTGTAGGCTTAAGTGTAGCAAGCGAGCTCATGCTAAGAAGAAGCGTAACCTGCTCATTTTCATGATCTATCTTGTAGTCAAAGATAAGTGGCTTCATATCTATCTCTTTTTCGCCGCTCTTTGTCTTTTTCATGGCAGGAAGCTTATCCTTAGAAAGATACTCAGAAAAAGCATTAGTCCAGTCAAAGTCAGGTTTAGAGTGTTCTCTAAATCCTATTCTGTATTTAGCAGCATAAGCTGCAGTCATGGCTTTTTCAGAATTATCAGTAAGTTCCTCAATTGCCAGGATCTCAATTCCCTCATTCATAACAGCGTTAAGTTTATTCATAACATCAGTTACGTTTGTCATGGAATTGACTGTCATATCCATATATTCGCCATCACTTGTTGCGCCAACGCTAAGCGGCTGAGCAAATGAAATGACTTGATGAGGACTGAAGCCCTCAGAATACTTAACGTCAATCTCGGCTCTTCTGATTGCTTTCTGAAAATATCTCATAACATCGAGATGGCCTATGAACTTAATTGGTCCATTTTTAGAAAACTTTAAACGTAATTTATTCATAACATACTCCAACTCCGTAAGAAGCAGCTCCGCAGCCAAGACAGCCTTTTCTGCAATTAGATGAAGGCTTGCTCTCCTGTGATGTCTTCCATTCTCTTAAAAGGAATGATTTAGTCACGCCACAATCGAGTATATCCCATGGGAATATCTCGTCATCCTCACGTATTCTTGTTGTGTAAAAGAATGGATCAACTCCGCATTCTTTAAAGATATCCATCCAGACATCGAATTTGAAATACTCACCCCAGGCGTCAAAAATACAGCCTTTCTGGTAGGCCTTGAGGATAACTTCGCAGAGCTTTCTGTCACCTCTTGCAAGAACACCTTCCATCATGCTGGCATCTGCTTCGTGCCAGTTGTATTTGATGTGCTTCTGATTGAGCTGTGACATGATTCCTTTTCTTGTCTTGTTAGCCTTATCAAGGAACTCCTCTTTTGTATTCATAGGAGCCCACTGGAAAGGCGTAAACGGCTTTGGTACAAAGAAAGATGTACTGGCTACTATATCAATAGTTCTGCCGTTTCGCTTTTCTTTTGGAACTGTTTCAAAATATTCAACAGCAACCTTATTTGCGATATCTCCAATGCCAAGAATATCCTCATCTGTTTCGCCCGGAAGTCCAAGCATGAAATAGAGCTTAACTTTATTCCATCCGCCAAGAAATGCTTCATGTGAGCCGCGAAGAATATCTTCTTCTGTAAGTCCTTTATTTATAACATCACGCATTCTCTGTGTTCCGGCTTCAGGCGCAAATGTAAGGGAACTCTTTTTGACGTCCTGAACCTTGCTCATAACATCAAGAGAAAATGCATCGATTCTCAGAGATGGCAAAGAGATATTTACCTTCTTCTCATTGCAGCTCTTTATCAGGAAATCAATGAGCTCAGGAAGATGCGTATAATCACTGGAGCTGAGCGAGCTTAAAGATATTTCCTCATAGCCCGTGTTCTTAAGTGATTCAATAGCAAGCTCTTTTAAATGCTCAACATCTTTTTCCCTGAGAGGCTTATAAAGCTGACCTGCCTGGCAGAATCTGCAGCCTCTTATACATCCGCGCATAACTTCGAGAACAACTCTGTCCTGAGTTATCTTTATATATGGCACAACAGGCTTGGTAGGATAAAATACTTCATTTAGATCACGGCAAAGCTCTTTTTTAATAGTCTTTGGAACATCGTCATAAATAGGATCCATGGAAAGAATTGTTCCATCATCCTTGTATTTCACATCATAAAGAGAAGGCACATAAAGTCCGGGCAAATGAGACATCTGCCTTAAGAACTCCTGCCTTGAAACGCCATTTTTACGAGCCTCTTTGTACATATCAAGAAGCTGTCTGTACATGGTTTCGCCTTCGCCAATGTAGAATACGTCAAAAAAGTCGGCGATTGGCTCAGGGTTATATGTGCATGGACCTCCGCCTATTACAATCGGATCATCCCATGTTCTGTCTTTTGTTAAAAGAGGTATATGCGAAAGATCTAGTATCTGCAAGATGTTGGTATAGCACATCTCGTACTGGATTGTGATGCCAAGAAAATCAAAGTCCTTTACAGGATCCTGAGATTCAAGCGCAAAAAGAGGAATGTTCTTCTCCCTAACCAGTTTGTCGCAGTCTTCCCAAGGGGAATAGACACGCTCACACCAAACGTCATCATAGGAGTTTAACATTCCATAGAGTATCTGTATTCCCAGATGAGACATTCCAATCTCGTATACATCAGGGAAGCACATGGCAAACCTGACATCAACCGAGCTTTTATCCTTAGTTACAGCGTTAACCTCATTACCAATATATCTCTCTGGCTTCTCGATACTAAGGAGCATCTCATCTGTAAGTGCTAATTTTGAATTCATATCTTTTCCTTATCGTCTTGATAGTTCGTCAGTTACATCCTCCCAGCTGACATTTTTCTCTGCCATGAGGACCATCATATGATACAGGAAATCAGACATTTCGTAAACAATTTCATTTGAATTCGGATTTTTGGCCGCAATAACCATCTCAGTAGCTTCTTCGCCGACCTTCTTTAAAATCTTATCAAGGCCTTTGTCAAAAAGATAATTTGTGTAAGATCCTTCTCTTGGATTGACCTTTCTGTCCTTAATAACATCAAATACACTGTCCAAAACCTTCTGAGGATTTTTCTCAGTATATTCTTTTGAAGCTATTTCGTTAAAGAAGCATGAATAACTACCTGTATGGCAAGCTGCACCAATTTGTCTTACCTTGGCTAAAATAGTGTCCAGATCACAATCAGCAGTAAGAGAATAAACAAACTGATAATGAGAACTTGTTTCACCTTTTATCCAAAGCTCATTTCTGCTGCGACTAAAGTATGTCATCTTACCTGTACTTAGAGTTTTATTATAAGCCTCTTCGTTCATATAAGCCAGCATCAGTACCTGATCAGTTCTATAATCCTGTACTATTACAGGTACCATTCCATCCGAATTTTTCTTAAGCTGATCCCAGGTAAATGCAGGCTCAAGCTGACAAATTTTAATACCACTTGCTATACAATTATCCTTGAAAGTATCAACTCTTGAAACATTATCATTGATAGTATTTCCTGTTATTCCTGCAAGTGCAGGTATATCTTTGAACGCTTTTGAAAGATCCTCTGAATAAGAACTATCCGAAGTCTCAAGAATAATGTCATGTTCTAAATTCAAAGCATCAGATTTTGCGTTTTCAAATCCTACTCCAATATAGATAAGGTCTGATGCAAAAGAATCAATCTCTGATCTATTGGATGTAATCTCTCTCTCATCCTTAAAACAGATGCAGATCTTATTCTTTCCAAACTTTTCAGATACCTCTTTTAAGATATCAACATTCTCCTGCTTGGAGAAATTCAAAGCAGCTTTCTTACATCCTGCATAAAGAAGCTTTTTGATATCCTCCATACGGCGAACATTCCCGGCACCAGTAACAGGCACATCAGAAGCTTTACAGATATCTTTGATGATATCAAGTGCTTTTTCATGTGCCGCATCATTGCCCTTAGGAGACATATCAAAAACAATGAGCTCATCAATATTTTTCTCAGAATAGGACGAAGCAAGTTCTACTGCAGAATCGCATACAACAGTAGTATCGGTAAGGCTTTTAACCGCCTTTTCATCCTTCAGGTATATTGATGCAATAAATTTTTTAGGACTAAATGACATATTAAAGTGCTCCTTTTGTGCTTAAGACATCAGTAATTCTAGGATCATAGGTTGTTGCTTCATCCAAAGATTTAGCAAAAGACTTAAATAGAGCCTCAATCTTGTGATGATCGTTAAGACCGGTGATCACGCGAAGATGAAGATTCATTGCAGCTGAATAGGAAACTGCATAAAAGAATTCCCTAACCATCTGTGTATCAAATTCACCAACCATTGGAGCGGTAAATTCTGCATCCATTACAAAATATGGCCTTCCGCAAAGGTCTATTGCGCTCATAACCAGAGTTTCATCCATAGGTAGAATGCTGCTTCCGTAGCGCTTAATGCCTTTCTTGTCACCGAGAGCCTGCAAAATAGCCTGTCCAAGAACGATTCCTGTATCTTCAATAGTGTGATGACAATCAACATTCAGGTCGCCATTAACCTTAACTTTAAGATCAAATAAACCATGACGAGCAAAGCCCTCAAGCATGTGATCAAAAAAACCTACTCCTGTAGAGATTTCGCTCTTACCAGTACCATCCAGGTTGATTGAAACTGTAATTTCAGTTTCCTTGGTTTTTCTTGCAATCTCTGCAATGCGGTTATCCATAAATTGTGTCTCCTTAAATTAAGCTATCTAAATATTGTTAAATTAATATTCTAAAAATTAAATAACTTGCAGTTTATAATCAGTTTAGAAAGTTGACTTGCAAAATCATGCATTTTTGATGGAAACCAGACTAGAATTACAAGTTTTTTAGTTAAATATCACCCGAAATTATATATTGAGCATTTTAGTCAACATTAACCATAAAGGTCAAATAATCCGGTCAATAGTTTCTCATTCAAATCTTACTGCAATAGAATTAGCGTGAGCTGTAAGACCCTCTTTCCTTGCAAAGAGCTCTATATCATTGTGAGCCACATAAAGTGCCTCTCTTGAATATGATATAATACTGGATTTCTTGACAAAATCATCTACTGAAAGGGGTGAGAAGAATCTTGCAGTTCCGTTTGTTGGCAAGATGTGGTTAGGTCCTGCAAAATAATCACCAAGTGGCTCGGATGAATACTCGCCAAGGAAGATTGCACCTGCATTCTTAATCTTTGTCATTGTTTCAAAAGGATTCCTTGTAATGATCTCAAGGTGCTCAGATGCCACTGCATTTGCTGCATCTATTGCATCATCCATTGTATCTGCCACAAAGATAAATCCATAATTATCAAGAGATTTCTTGATAATCTCCGCTCTCTCAAGCTTCTTCAAAAATCCGTCGATTTCGTCAGATACTTTTTCAGCAAGCTCTTTAGATGTAGATACTAAAATAGCGCTTGCAAGTTCGTCATGTTCAGCCTGTGATAAAAGATCTGCAGCCACATATCTTGGATTTGCAGTTTCATCAGCAAGAACAAGTATTTCACTTGGGCCTGCAATAGAATCAATTGAAACATGTCCAAAACATGCTTTCTTTGCAAGGGCTACAAAAATATTTCCGGGGCCTGTTATCTTATCAACCTTAGGAATGCTCTCGGTGCCAAATGCCATAGCGGCAATTGCCTGCGCACCACCTGCCTTATAAACTTCTGTTACTCCTGCAATATCTGCTGCAACTAAAGTTCCGGGATTTACTTTTCCGTCTTTTCCAGGAGGTGTGCACATGATAATTCTTGATACACCAGCAACTTTTGCAGGAACAACATTCATAAGAACACTTGATGGATAAGCTGCCTTTCCGCCGGGAACATATACTCCGGAAATCTCAATCGGAATGATGCGCTGACCAAGAATTGAACCATCTTCCTTAGTCTCTATCCAGGTATTTCTCTTCTGTTTCTCGTGAAATACCCTAATATTCTCAGCGCTCTTTTTCATAACCTCGATAAACTCCGGATCAAGCTGAGCATAAGCTTCATCTATTTCTTCTTTTGTAACTCTCACATTTTCTGCATTTATACTGCATTTATCAAACTGAAGCGTGTAATCAAAAAGAGCTGCATCCTTGTTTTTTCTGACATTCTCAATTATACCATTAACAGTTTCTTCATATTGTGTGTAACTGCCTGGATTTCTATTTAAAAGATTATTCAGAAGATCTTTCTTTGTCTCTTCATTTAAAGTAAGTATACGCATTATGCTAAATTCTCCTTCATGTCGTTAATCAGTTTCCTGATTCTTTCTGTCTCCATCTGCATGCTGACCTGGTTAACGATAACTCTTGCTGATAATGGGCAGATTTCCTCGAGGACTTCAAGCCCATTCTCGCGAAGTGTTGAACCTGTCTCTACGATATCTACGATAACATCTGACAGATTTACTATTGGTCCAAGCTCTACAGATCCGTTAAGCTTTATAATATCAACAGTCTGATGCTTCTTATTCTAGAAATAATCCTTTGCTATATTGGGGTATTTGCTGGCAACCCTGATCATCTCTCGATGCTCTAAGAGGCTCTTAGCCTCATGAGGGCCACATACGCACATTCTGCATTTTCCAAATCCAAGGTCAAGTACTTCGTATACACGCCTGTTCTCTTCAAGAATTGTATCTGCGCCAACAATACCTATATCAGCTGCGCCATATTCAACATAAGTAGGTACGTCAGGACCTTTTGCAAGGAAGAATTTAAGCTTTAATTCTTCATTAGTGAAAATAAGCTTTCTTGTCTTCTTATCAAGTATCTCCTCACATCTTATGCCGCATTTATCTAATAGCTCCATTGTGGAATCAACTAGTCGTCCTTTTCCGAGAGCAAAAGTAAGATATCTCATTTTTCCTCCATATTCACCAAAACAACATTTTTGCCCTCAGCCCTTAACTCAATGCACTCCTTAAGGCAATTCTCAAAGTTGTCTTTGTTAAATTCAATAGTCACTGTATCATTTGCTGCAGGAATCTTAATTCCCTGTCTGTAGAGTGCAGCCATAAGATCATCAAGAATAATTGAAAAACCAATTGATGGAGCACTTTGGCCATATTTTCCAAGAAGATTATCGTATCTTCCGCCCTTTGCTATAGCATCTCCAACACCGTAAGTATATGCGCTGAAGATAACGCCGGTGTAGTAGTTGAACTTGCTTAATATTCCAAGGTCAAAAGAAACATATTTCTCAACTTGATATAATGTAAGAACTTTGTAAAGCTCTTTAAGTCTTTTGATGGCATTTATAGATCTCTCATTTGAAACTTCGCTCATTGCCTTATCAAGAGCATCATCAGAGCCAATAAATTCAGATACCTTTACTAAAAGATTCTTGTACTTCTCCTGTACACCTTTTTCGTTCATAAGGTTTTCAGCAGCAAAATAGTTTTTGCCAATGATCTGTTCTCTGATCTGTTCCTCAGTTTCAGAAGAAATTCCGGCCTCTTCACAAATTCCTTTATAGTAATCAGCATCGCCTATACTAACCTGGAAATCTGTTAATCCGGTCTCCTTAAGAGATTCGATCAAAAGAGCAATTGCCTCAGCATCAGCATAAACCGAAGGCTCATTCATGAGCTCAACACCTATATTGCAATTCTCCTTGAGCTTTCCCTGAAGGCTTGAAGTATTTAAAAAAGCACTTCCCTCATAGCAGACGCGTATTGGCTTTCCATCATCAAGCATCACCTTTGATGCACATCTTGCAATAGATGGTGTAAAGTCAGGACGAAGAACAAGCGTATTTCCTTCGCTGTCAAAGAACTTGAAAAGCTGCTTGGCATCACTTGTATTGATTTCTTCCGCAAAGACATCAAAATATTCAAAAGTAGGAGTCTCGATGTCTTCATAACCAAAGCTCTTCATTTTAGAGTGGATCTTGGATGCTATAAGCTTCCGCTCTCCGCATTCGTTTCCATAAATATCACGTACTCCATCAGGTGTGTGCACTAAAATCTTACTCATATATTCCCTTCCAATCACTTTATTGCTTCACAGTGCTACTATGCTAATTCAATATCATATTAAAGAGAATAACTTATTATTATTCATGTGTCAACTCGAATTTCAGAAATATATTTTGTACTCTTAGTATTAAGAACACATTTTTTATTCCAAAAACCCTCAAAATGCTTTTTAATTCTTATATTCTTGTGTTCTTATATTCTTATGTTCAATCTCTGTCATCGAGATCTTTCTGCATGATATCAAGATACGGAATGAGAATTCCCGATTCGCCCGGAGATTTGATCACATAGCCATCTTCAAGCTCATCTCTCCTAAAGCTCTTTCGGCCGCCTTTTTCTGCTCTATCCCAGAATTCTTTGAGCTTTCTAAATCTTAAGTAGTAGAATTCATTAAGGCCGGTATAATATATAAGGAAAAAAGCTATTCCATCCTGCTTCTCAAAATCTTCCATAAATCGAACCTGATGAGGATGGATGTTTTCTAAAGTAAATGTTGAAGAAGCGCATTCTTTTGCATCAAAACAGACCGGAATTCCCTGAACTACACCAATGTAGTCAACAGTACTCTTCTGGTCAAAATAGGCAAGAGTGATATGCCTTGTTTCTTTTTCTATATTAATTGGAGTTATTGGAGTAGGTATCTTCTGAATCAGAGCAAGATTAAGCTCCAGATATCTTTCATTTGATCTGTTGATGAGTTCTTCTAATGTAGAGCCTCTAAGGCCTCTTGATTTCCAAGTGGGCATTCTTAACCTCTTTCTTAAAAGAACTTCCTAAAGATATCCGGAAGCTCAGCGATGAATTCCTTACCTGCTATGTCAGAAAAACCATCCGGCATAGTTTCAGGAAATTTAAGTCTGTAACTGTGTAGAATCTGATAATTGATTGATGAAAGCTTTAGACCGTTATACTTTACGTCGCCCAAAATAGGATTTCCAATACTTGAAAGGTGCGCCCTGATCTGGTGAGGCTTTCCGGTCACAAGCTTAACTTCTAAAAGAGTAAGGTCTCTGTCTTTATTGTATTCCAGCGGCGTATAATAAGTTTCTATAAAAGAATATCTGTCATCATGCGGATCTTCCTTTTTTATAAAAACCTTATTTTTATTTTCATCCTTAAAAAGATATCCTTTTAGCTCGGATGAGCCTGTTATTTTTCCGGAAACAATTGTTCTGTAATATTTGTCGACCGTTCTGTCTTTAAGCATCTGGTTCATGCATCTTGCTCCCTTAAGGGACTTCGCACAGATAACAAGACCGCTTGTATTTCTGTCAAGCCTGTTGCATATAGAAGGCTTATAGGTTTCCAAAGAATCAGCTGTTATTTTTTTATTATCTAAAAGATATTCAATTAGCCAGTCATTTAAACTAATATCCTCAGGTTTTGCTTTCTGAGAAAGAACTCCTGCCGGCTTGTTCACAAACAGAATGTCATCATTTTCAAAAATGATCTGTAGATTTCCAAATGCTTTCAAAGCTTTAAATTCAGTTTGCGGCAAAGATGAAGTTTTACCTCTGAACTTATCGAAAGTTTCATCCGAGAAAAAGATCTTAATATAATCGCCGTTTTTTAATTTTTCTTTTCCATCAGCTTTTTTATCATTCAAAGTGATATTCTTTTTACGGAGCATCTTATATATAAAAGATCCTCCGGCGTTAGGAAGATATGATTTTAAAAAGCTGTCCAGTCTCTTGTCACTTTCATTAGCACCGATCTTAATTTCTTTCATAATCCGCTTCCCGACATCACAATGATATTGATAAAAGTACAGCTGCAGGTGTCTGAACTGTTCCAGCAACCCATGCATCCTCTATTGCAACAGGATCAATATTCTTCTCAGCTCTAAGCTTTTCAAGCTGCTGCAATCTGTCGCAGAACTTATCTATGTCAGTAAAAATCTTGATGCTATAGCTGGAATATCCGCTCTGTGCAACCATCTTTCTAATATGTTTCTCACAATCAGAAACATCAAAGGTCTTATCCGAAGTATAACAACAGATATTTTTATCCAAAACAGTTGAAGCATTCACATTATAATTTTTCTCATAGGAAGTTATCACATGATCATAATGTATCAAAAGATTTCCTCTATTTGCTTCAATCTTGTCATGATCAGCATCGCTGCAATATCCTGCTCTAAGGAGCATTATAAGATTAACTCCGCTCCAACCTGTTGGAAGACAGCCAAGCGCTGCAACAATACTAAAAATATTCTTCTGTGAACCGCTATAGATGAGTCCAAATACATATAATCCAACAACAATAAGAAGGCAGATAACAGTCCTTATAATAGCAATCTTCTTCCTGTAATTTATATATCCAAACTCGCCTTTATATACTCTTTTTGACATATTTTTTATGAAAAATCCTTTGTAAATTTACTTGTTCTTACACTCCAAGGGCTTTTAGTTCTTCCTCATTAAGCTCTCTGTATTCTCCAGGCTGCAGGTACTTATCAAGCTCCAACGGTCCCATAGACAGTCTCTTTAGGAAAAGAACTTCGTTTCCAACAGCTTCAAGCATTCTCTTAACCTGATGGAATCTTCCTTCATGAATGATTAGATGAATTACGGGTCTTCCCTCTTCATCCTTATCTTTTGTGACTACTTTAGCAGGAAGTGTAAGAAGTTTTTTACCAAAATCATCCACATCTCCTATATCAACTCCCTGCTCCAGTTTCGAAATGTCACTCTCTGAAAGCTCGTTTCTAATATGCACTTCATAAGTTTTATCAACATGCTTCTTAGGAGAAAGAAGCTTATGAATCAGCGCACCATCATCGGTAAGAAGTAAAAGACCTTCTGTATCTATATCGAGCCTTCCACATGGACTAAGTCCCTTTACGTTCTCCTCAGATAAAAGATCTAAAACAGTAGTATTCTTGCCATCTGTAGTAGCGCTCACAACTCCCTGGGGCTTATTCAAAAGAAAATAATGGAATTTGCTGTATGTTAAAGGAATCTGGTCAAAAGTGATCTCATCCTTATTTTCATCAATATGAATGTCAGGTTTTGATGCGACTTCACCATTAACCATGCATCTTCCATTTTTAATATATTCTTTTATCTGCTTTCTGGTGCCGATGTTCTGATCAGCGAGAAATTTATCTAGTCTCAATTTTTACCTCATTACTTGTACTATAAAGCTCATAGCTGTTATAAGCTCTGACAACAATCCCTGCCTCTGTAAGCGCCTTTGGAATATTTATGTTGAAGGACTGAGTTGTTTTAGTCCTGTCCCACATTCCAAGAGGGCAGAAAGTATTTCCTCCATCATAGCTAAACGAGAAGAAAATTACAGGACTCTGGGCATCCGATGTAGTAAGCTCTACAAGGGCATTTCTGCTTGCGCTGTCATATCCAAGTACCTTTATGCTGCATTTATCCGGAGCTGTTGTATCCTGTCTAACCTTTCCAGAAGGCTTTTTGACATTATAATATTTGAAATTTGTATAGTCCTTTGTTCCGTCCTTGGACTTTAGATTAAAATACTTAGCAACCGCAGTAGCATCACATACGCCTAAGGCAGTATAGACGTCATAAGTATTCTCTTTAAGGAATTTAACATCATAAGCGTGGTCAAGATAACAATGCTCAATAATATCACATGGAATGCCTCTTGCCTGGCAGTGTCTTATAATTCCGTAATAATCCTGACCTGTTTTGCCAATCTTAGTCTTAACACCTTTCTGATAAAGACCTAAGGTAGCAAGCTCGTTTGATGCAAGAAGACCAAAATCAAAGCCCTGCTGATAATATTTACCGAAAGCTGAGCACCAGACTTCTGATCCATAGAAGCTGTGTTCCGTGGAAGCATTAAAATGAATACTGTAAACAAAATCTGCGGCAACATTCTTGGCAAATTCCGCTCTATCCTCAAGAGACATAAACTCATCTTTTACATGAGTAAGATAAACAGTAACATTTTCAAATTTCTCAAGCTCTGTTTTCATTGCATTTGCAACTTTTAACGTAAGATCTTTTTCTGTAAGTCCGTTATAGATTGCACCGGTATTCTTTTCTCCGACTCCGCCATGACCTGGATCAATTACAATAACAACTGGTTTGTTTGCAGCCTTTGTGTCAAGCGCATTAAATGAAAAAGATGTGACAAATAGTATTATAGATAAAATTACTAAAACAAAAGATTTTAAGCTTTTTTTCATAGTTCCCCCAAAACAATAATAAGCTGCCGCCATGTAGCGACAGCTTTTAATAATTTCATATTAGTTCAGCATATCAAGATTAAGCGCGTCTTCAGAATCTGAGTTTCCGGAAGTAGCTACTGAAGATGTACTTGGAGCACCTGCTACATTAGAAGCTGCAGGTGGAACAAGATCAGCTCTGTTAGATCTTATAACCTCACCATACTGAGTAAGCGCTGTAAGAATGCTGTCGTTGCTCTGATTTATAGATGCGATCATATTATCGCTGTTCTGTCTGATAGAGGCGATAATATCGTCGTTATTCTTGCTGGTAGCGTCAATTGACTGAGAAATGATATTCTCAACTCCTGCAAGGAGCTGGTCTGTATATGCAACAGCTGCAGCCTTCATCTCATTTGCTTCATTCATTGCCTTATTGAGAATATCTTCAGCTCTCTTGGCAGCCTGAGAAACAACTTCATTGGCCTGCGCATAAGCCTGCTGCATGATCTCGTGCTCATTTATAAGTTCGTTTGTATGAACTGTTGCTTCATCAATGAGTGCCTGAGCCTTCTGACGGGCATCATTCAAAATCGCTTCCTTGTTGCTGATGATCTTCTGATATCTCTTTATCTCTTCAGGAGTCTTACTGCGAAGTTCTCTTAAGAGTTCATCAATTTCTTCTTTGTTAACAATAATCTTGGTCTGTGAAAGAGGCTGAGGCTTGCAATTATCAATATATGTCTCGATTTCATCAATTAACTGCTCAATCCTGCTTGTCATAGTTTCATCCCCCTGACTTTTTGTTATTGAACTCCGATAAATTTTCTATTCTATTGAAATTTACCTGGGTTCATAACCATATTTTTTATATAGAGCATCTGCGACTGATTTAGAAACGCAAGGAGTAATATCCCCATTATAACTTGCGATTTCTTTTACCACAGAGCTACTTAAATACGAATATTTGAGATTTGTTGTAAGGAAAACTGTATCAACCTCGTTGTGAGACAATTCCTTATTGGTCTGTGCAATCTGCAATTCGTATTCAAAATCAGTAATAGCGCGAAGTCCTCTGATAACAATGTGAATATTCTTCTCCTTACAATAATTGATAAGAAGACCATCAAAGGATTCTATTATCACATTATCCAAGTCTTTTACAGACTCTCTTAACATTTTAACACGTTCATCAAGCGTAAACAATGGAGTTTTCGCGGAATTGCACATTACAGCCACAATAACCGTATCAAACATGCGCGATGCACGCTGTATGATGTCCAAGTGTCCGAGAGTTACCGGGTCGAAGCTGCCGGGATATAAAGCTGTCTTCATATAGCTGCCTTTCTGTAAATAAATACATGCTTGTTAGACTTGTACTCTTTTTCTCTTCTGACTTCAAAACCGAGATCTTCAACGAAAGAAAAGTCCATTTCAATCGGTGACTCGAGAATTATCATTGTATTTTCTGTCACATAATTCATAGTAGCAAGCTGCGCAAGCGTTCTCTGATACATATCATCATGATAAGGAGGATCGATAAAAATAATATCAGCCTCATCCTCATGAATATTTCGAAGTGCTATAACAACATCCTGTTTAAGAACTGTTGAAACATCCTCGAAATGAGTTGTCTTAAGGTTTGTAAGAATACATTTATATGCATTAGCTGCATTTTCGACAAAGTAAGCCTTCTTTGCCCCTCTTGAAAGAGCTTCGATACCTATTCCGCCGCTTCCAGAAAACAGATCAATAAATACTACCCCAGGCACCTGAAGCTGTATCATGTTAAAAAGAGTCTCTTTGATCCTGTCCTGTGTAGGCCTTGTATCATTTCCATCAGGAGTTATAAGACGTAGTCTTCTTGCTGAACCTGCAATTACTCTCATATTCTCACCTTTGTTCCCTTTGTATCTCTGCTTGTTACTTTTAAATGACCAAGTTCGAGTTTCTTATCATTGTGCGGTATAGCACGATCTTCCATATCATTTAGATAATATACGTCACGTATAAAATCATTTTTGGTAAGTCTCATTCCTCTTACGCCAACAGCTGCTTTCTTCTTTTCAGGCACTGTATCAACGTAGAATCTGAGGAAATAACCTTCGTTTGACTGCAATATAACAGTCTTCTGAGTATGAAGCACTTCGACATTTACAACTTCATCTCCATCAAGGAGCTTAGTAGCTGCAACTGTTCTCTTTGATACATCAAATTCGCCGCCGTCAACAATCTTCATCATAGATGTTCTTGTTGTGAAAAGAAGTCTGTAGAGATTAAGATCAGACTGACTTGCAGCTAAAACTATTCTCTCACTTGCGGTATCAAAATTACTGATGTTATCAATGGGAACTCCCTTATCTCTCATCTTGCCCTGCGGAAGATCCATTGCTTTTACAGTATGAAGATTTCCGGTATTAGTAAAGAAACAAACCTTACCAGTATTTTTCATGACAAATGAATACTTGAATTCACTTAATATTGTCTCTTTGTTCTTCTCATAGGTGTTGACATCAATAGTCTTGGCATAGCCAAATCTGTCCATGATAAATGCAACATCTATCTCCTCGAGAGGCTTCTCTTCATAAACAGCATTTTCTCTGTTCTCGATAAGCGTCTTTCTAGGAGCCTGGAACTCTTTTTTGATCTTATTGAGGTCATTCTGAATAACCATGGACATTGACTCATGGCTCTCAAGAATATCCTCATATCTGTAGATATTAGCTACAGTTTCCTCGTGTTCTTTAACAAGAGCATCAAGTTCAAGTCCAATGAGTTTATAAAGTCTCATTTCAAGAATAGCATCTGCCTGCGCATCAGTAAACATTAACTGTGCAGCCATAGCTTTGGACTCTCTTGATTTGAAGTTGATTCCGTCTGTTATGCCTTCAACAAGACATCTCTTGGCCATTGCACGGTCTTTTGAACCACGAAGGATCTCGATAACAAGGTCGATTACATTGCATGCCTTGATAAGGCCTTCCTGAATCTCTTTTTTATCCTGTTCCTTCTTAAGAAGTGTTGTGTACTTTCTGGTTGCTGTTTCGAACTGGAAATCAACGCATGCTCTCATGACTTCCTTAAGAGACATTGTCTCCGGACGTCCATTATCAATAGCAAGCATGTTGACACCGAATGTATCTTCAAGCTTGGTCTTCTTGTAAAGAAGGTTTGTGAAGTTCTCTACATCAGTGTCCTTTTTAAGCTCGATTACAATTCGAGTTCCTTCTTTTGAAGACTGGTTGGAAATATCTACAATATCATTTGTTATCTTTTTCTCGGCAAGTTCTGCAACATCAGACATAAACTTACCGATTCCCATACCGATCATGGTATAAGGAATCTCTGTAATAACAAGATTTATATGTCCGTTTTTGCCCTTTTCAGTCTCAACCTTACCCCTGATTCTGATCTTACCAACACCGGTCTCATAGATGGATAAAAGTTCATCTTTGTTGATTACAATTCCGCCTGTAGGGAAATCAGGCCCCTTTATATATTTCATCAGGTCTTTGGTGGTGAGATTGTCATTCTGCATATATGCAATCTCTGCATCAATAACTTCTGCAAGGTTATGTGGAGGAGTGCTGGTAGCCATACCTACAGCGATACCTTCAGAACCGTTTATAAGGAAATTCGGAATCTTAACAGGAAGAATAGATGGTTCTTTTTCTGTCTCATCAAAGTTTGGAACAAAATCAACCACATTCTTATCAAGGTCTTCCAAAAAGCCTTCCTGAGTTATCTTGGAAAGTCTTGCCTCAGTATATCGCATTGCAGCCTGAGGATCGCCTTCTATATTTCCAAAGTTACCATGTCCGTCAACAAGAGGTATTGTCTTCTTGAAATCCTGTGTCATCACAACGAGACAATCATAGATTGAACTGTCACCGTGCGGATGATATTTACCCATTGTATCGCCGACGATTCTGGCACTCTTTCTGTAAGGCCTGTCATATCTGATTCCAAGCTCATACATATCGTATAAAGTCCTTCGCTGAACAGGCTTAAGACCATCCCTTACATCCGGAAGAGCTCGCGCAACAATAACACTCATAGCATAATCTATGAATGATTTCTGCATGATATCCGAATATTCGGTTCTGATAATTCTATCTTCCATTTATGGATCCTCTAATTAATGAATAATATATATTAAATATCAAGCTCAGCATCAGTTGCATGCTGATGAATAAATTCTCTTCTAGGCGGTACATCGACGCCCATAAGAAGCTCAGTCATCTGTGAAGCCATCTTGGCATCTTCAATCTCTACAGCCTTGAGCATACGTCTCTCAGGATCAAGAGTTGTCTCCCAAAGCTGCTCAGGGTCCATCTCACCAAGACCTTTGTATCTCTGAAGAGTAAAGCTTCCCTTATGAGTCTTCCTGTACTTTGCAAGTGCTGAATCGTCATAAAGATATTCTTCCTTGCCTCTTGCAGGCATAGCCTTATAAAGAGGTGGCATCGCAAGATATACATGTCCCTGGTAAATAAGTTCAGGCATAAATCTGTAGAACAGTGTCAAAAGAAGTGTTGCAATGTGCTCACCGTCTACATCCGCATCGGACATGATAATAATCTTGTCATAACGAAGCTTTGCAATGTCAAAGTCGTTGCCGTATCCTTCTGAAAATCCGCATCCAAATGCATTGATCATAGTCTTGATCTCTGCATTTGCAAGTACCTTATCAATACTAGCCTTTTCAACGTTAAGGATCTTACCTCTGATAGGAAGGATTGCCTGATAATTACGGTCTCTTGCCATCTTGGCACTTCCGCCCGCAGAATCTCCCTCTACGATAAAGATCTCGCACTTAGAAGCATCTTTACTGATGCAGTTAGCCAGCTTACCATTTGAATCAAAAGAGTACTTCTGCTTGGTAAGCATGTTAGTTTTGGCTTTTTCCTCTGTCTTACGAATCTTTGCAGCCTTTTCAGCGCATCCGATGATTGATTTAAGAGTCTCAAGATTTCTGTCAAAATATCTGGTTACTTCATCTGAGGTAACCTTTGAAACAGCCTTGGAAGCATCCTGGTTA